>Ga0184637_10000925_pt1 | contig 20799 bp, 21 predicted proteins | sample PLM3_127_b2_FD_133143 | JGI IMG/M metagenome (GOLD analysis project Ga0184637, IMG submission 133143) | Groundwater sediment microbial communities from an aquifer in East River, Colorado, USA - PLM3_127_b2 | ecosystem: Environmental > Terrestrial > Soil > Riparian zone | place: USA: East River... | reverse complement strand
CGCCCCGACAACCCCGAGGCGCGCGCGGTGATCGACGAGGGCCTGCCCTATCGCTCGTTCTCCGATGCGCTCTACGAGCTCGCGATCGCGGGCAAGCACTCGGTGGTGATCAGCGGCACCCACGGCAAGACCACCACCACGAGCCTGGTCGCGTCGCTGTTGCTGCGGACCGGCCGCGATCCGTCGCTCTTGGTCGGCGGACACGCGCTCGACTTCGACGGCAGCTTCCGGGAGGGAGATGGCGACCACTTCGTCGTCGAGGGCGACGAGTACGACACCGCTTTCTTCGACAAGACGCCGAAGTTTCTGCACTACCGCCCGCGCACGTTGGTGGTGACGTCGGTGGAGTTCGACCATGCCGACATCTACCGCGATCTCGAGCACGTGAAGGACGCGTTCCGCACGCTGATCCGACAGATGCCGCGCGACGGCACGATCGTCGCCGCGCTCGCGCACGAGGGCGTGCGCGACGTGGTGCACGGCGCGCCGTGTCGGGTGGTCGGCTACGGCGTCGGCGACGGCGCGGACCTCGCCTACGCGGCGTCGCACCTCGCGGCGGACGCGCATGGCACGCGCTTCGCGCTGCGCTGGCCTGGCGCCGCGCCGGTGGCCGGCGTCGTCCCGCTGCACGGCGTGCACAACATCGAGAACGCGGTCGCGGCGCTCGCGACGGTGGCCGAGCTCGGCGTGCTGATCCCGGAGGCGCTCGCCGCGCTCGAGCACTTCCGCGGCGTGCGCCGCCGGCTCGAGGTGCGCGGTGAGGCCGGCGGCGTCACCGTGCTCGACGACTTTGCGCACCATCCGACCGCGGTCGAGGCCACGCTCGCTGCGGTGCGTGCCCGCTATCCGGGCCGCCGCGTGCTCGCGATCTTCGAGCCACGCACGAATACCAGCCGGCGCGTGATCTTTCAGCAGCAGTATGCGCAGTCGTTCGACGCGGCCGACCACGTCGTCGTGCGAATCGTGCCGGACACGCCGATCTACAGCGCGACCGGCGAGGTCACCGAGCGTTTCTCGGCCGACGCCCTCGCCTGCGACCTCGCCGCGCGCGGCGTATCCGCGGTGGCGCTCCCCGACGTCGACGCGATCGTCGCGCACGTCGCCGCACACGCGCGCCCGGGCGACGTCGCGGTCGTGATGAGCAACGGCGACTTCGGCGGCGTGTGGGAGAAGCTGCTCGCGGCGCTGGCGCGGGGGTCGCGGTAGAAAGCGTCTTCGCCCGAGGCCGTCACCACTGGCTCTGCGTCTGCGATCGAGTGTTAGGCGAAGCGCCGCCCGGCGATGTAGCCTCCCGACGCGGCGAGGGGAAGGTGAAGCACCAGGCCGGCGACCGTAAGCCATAGCGGCACAGTGGCTCCCGGAACCAAGAAAAAGGGCAGGCTCAACACGAGGGACAACACCCCAGCCGCAACGCCGTGAGTCGTTGAACGACGGCGGGCCCAGTTCGCGGCGACATAGCCCCCTGCGAGGCTCAGCAGGCCGCCAACCCCGCTTGCCGATGCGAGAAAAGCAATCGAGTTCAAGGAGGCCTCGACTTGACCGGCATCACCGCCGCGGAGGGTAACGACAGTGCCCCAGGCAATCGCCATCAGGAGCGAGGCAACCAGAGTGCCTAGGAAGTCGACCCCCAGGCCTCCAAGAAGAACTGCCGCGACGCTGGACCGCGTTCCGAATCGAACCGGTTCCGCAAGCTGCGCGTCGGGCGGACGATACTCCACTTGCATGTGGCTGCTTCGCCGCACTACCTACAGTAGGGCGGGAAAGCGCAGCGCATCCCGCCTTCGGGTCTTACCTGAGCGCAAGGCGGGATTCTCCCGCCCTACGCGGGCTCGGATCGGTTCGAGAGTCTTCATGAGTCGGCCTAACTCAGAGTGTTGTGCGGCGAGCGCCTAGTCCTCGTCTGACAGGAGAACCCGAAGCATACGCTCAGGCGCCGCCAGGAACTCCCGACTCACCTGGAAGTGTTCGGTGGATTCAAACGCAACGCGTTCGATTCCCTGCTGGGACACCTGGTAGATCCAGGCGCCGGGGTAGGAAAGAAGAATCGGAGAGTGAGTCGCGATGATGAACTGCGACGCTTCCTTCAGCAAGTCGTGGAACATACGGAGAACGGTAAGCTGCCGGCTCGGAGAGAGAGCTGCCTCGGGCTCGTCCAAGATGAAGACTCCACCCCCATTGAATCGATGCTCGAGTAGTGAGAGGAACGCTTCTCCATGAGACTGCTCGTGAAGCGAGCGGCCACCGTAGGAGCGGACGACGCCGACCTTTTCGAGCTCGCTCGCAACGTTATAGAAGGATTCCGCGCGAAAGAAGAAGCCATCGGCCATCCGCCGCGATGAACGCTCGAGCACGAGGTATTCATGGAGCTCAGAGTGGCTCTCTCGCGTGGCGAAGTTGAAGTTTCGAGAACCTCCTTCGGGGTTGAAGCGAAGAGCAACCGCGATCGCTTCGATGAGCGTTGATTTGCCGACGCCGTTCTCTCCTACCAGGAAAGTGATCTTGGGACTGAGCTCGAGCCGATCCAGATTGCGCACGCAGGCCAAGCAGAAGGGAAACTTGTCGGGCTCCTCGATTCGCTCCCGCGCGAGACGAACCGCATAGACATAGGGCTCGGACACTGCCTATCCTCACCGCTCAACTCTAGCCCGAGCGAGCAGGTACCGCGCGCTACCGCTCCGCAGAGGCAGCTGCCGCGCACTCGCTCGCGCGGTCGCGCGCGACGTTCAGCGCGCGCTGTTGCTGCGGATCGAGCTGGCTCGGCTCGATCTGCTCGAGCTGCCAGACGAACTGCTCGTAGCGCGTGGCGCACTTCTCGGGCTGACCCGAGAGGCGGTAGAGCTCGCCGAGCGCGACGATCGCGCTCGGATCGCCCGGGTTCAGCAGCAGCGAGCGCACGAGCGCGCTCTCGGCCTCTTCCCAGCGCCTCTGCGCGCGCAGCGCCAAGCCCCAGGCGGCGAGCGTGCGCGCGTCGCGCGGCGCGAGCACGGCGGCGCGGGCGAGCGCCGTCTCGGCCTCGCCGATGCGGTCCGAGCGCAGGGCGATCACACCGAGCAAATAGTGCGCATCGGCATCGTCGGGCGCGAGTGCTATCGCGGTGCGCAGCGTGCGCAGCGCATCGGTGGGCCGCCCCTCCTCGAACGCCTCGCGCGCGTCGCTCTTGAGCGACGGGACGTCCGACGCCGCGAGCGCACAGCAAAGCGACAGCGCGCACGCGCCGATCGCGGCGAACCCCCGTGCCGCCCCGACCCAAGCTCGGACCGACCTCGGCGCGCGTCCCGTCCCCGGCATGCGTCCTTATCGCTCCGCCGCCGACGCGCCTCGAGCGGCCGCAATCGCCCCGCGCCGCACCAGCTCGGCGCGCAGCGCGTCGACACGAGCGCGGTTGGCGCCGAGGTCGGAGTAGCCGACGCGCGAGGCCGAGCGCACCGCCACGACGCGCTCTCGCGGCCGCAGGTGCAGCTCGAGATCGTCGACGAATCCGAATATCCGGCTTCGGCACTCAGCGTGCAGGTAGTCGCCCGTCGCGGTGACGACGCGCGTGCGCGGCAACGCGGTGACCGCCTCTCTCACCCTCGCCCACGCATCGGCGGCCGGCAGCGCGAGCGGGAACGCGCCGACGCGGTGCGACTCCCGCGCGTCGCTGCACACACAGTTCGGCGAGCGCGGGCATTCGCGCAGCCGCCCCGCAGAGACGCCGAGCGCGGGGGGCTTCGAGCCGGAGAAGATTGTCACGGGTGTAGCTCCTTTCGCAGTCCTCTAGTAGACCAGGAAGCGTGACTGCGCGTTGCGGATCGCGTCGCGCACGAAGTGCCGCCCGCTCTCGATCGCGTCGCGCAGCGGCGCGCCGCGCGCCAGATGCGCGGCGATCGCCGACGCCAGCGCACAGCCGGTGCCGTGCACCTCCGTGCCCGCGATGCGCTCGCCCGCCAGCCAGTGGAACGAGGCACTTCCGCCGCTGCGCAGCGCGAGCAGGTCGTCGGGCGGGCCGTCGCGATGGCCGCCCTTTACCAGCGCGGCACCGGCGCCCAGGCCGGTGACGAGCTGCGCGGCGGCGGCCTCGACGCCCTCGCGCGTGGAGACGTCGTTGCCGGTCAGCGCCTGCGCCTCCGGCAGGTTCGGCGTGACCAAGTGCGCACGGCCGATCAGATCCTGCAGCGTGCCCCACGCGCGCCGCTCGAGCAGCGGCGTGCCATCGCTCGCGGCGAGCACCGGATCGACCACGATCGGCGTGCGGCGCGCCGGGTCGAGCTCGCGCAGGCCGAGCTCGACGCTGCGGGCGACGTCGTCGCTCGCCAGCATGCCGACCTTCACCGCGTCGGGCTGGGTGCTGCGCAACAGCACCCGCAGCTGATTCAACACCACGCTCGGGAACACCGGCAGCACCTCGTGCACGCGCGTCGGGTCCTGCACGGTCAGCGCGGTCACCACGCCCATCCCATGCACGCCGAGCGCGCGGAATACCTGCAAGTCGGCTTGGAGCCCGGCGCCGCCCGTGGGATCGGATCCGGCGATACTGAGTGCGGTGTGCATCGTTGCAGTGTCTACCCGATCGCGAGATCGAGCACCCGTTCGACCAGCGCCGCCCCGACCCACGAGAGCAGCGGGATCCCGACGTAGAGCGCGGTGCGGCCGAGCGTCGACACGTCGATCGGCCACTCCGGAACCGACTCGACGAAGCGGCGCCACGCGAGCAGGTCGGCGAGCGCCGGGCGCTCGCGGCGCCCGAGCGGCGAGCCGCGCAGCGCACCGGCGTCGCCGCGGATCGCTGCGTTCACGCGCGCGAGCTCCTCGCGCTTCGCCGCGCGCAGCCGCTCGTGGAGCCCGCGCACCGGGAGCAACAGCGTCGCGACGTTCTGCACCCCCATGATCAACCCCAGCAGCACGGTCGCGAACAGGAAGCCCTCGTCTCCGAGGTTCAACGCCAGGAAGGTCGCGAAGATCACGCCGGGCACCGCCGAGCGCAGGCCCTGGCGCGCGAACGGGAGCAGCGCGTCGCGCTCGAGCAGGTCGACGGCGGGCAGCGAGCGCGCCAGCCGCGCGAACGTACGCGCGTCGGCGAACGCGCGATAGGTGAGGATGCCGCCGGTGAACGTGACGAAGCAGCCGACGAGCCAGGTCCAGATCTGTCCGAGCCCCCAGTAGCGGGCCGTGAAGTACAGGCCAGCGTCGCGGTCCACGGTGTAGGCCACGGCCGGAATCAGCAGGAAGCCGGAGAGGCCGAACCAGAGCGCCGCGCGCGGGCTGCCGGACGTGGCGCGGCGCAGCGCGGCCGGCGGACCGCCCGGCCACAGGTTCGCGGCGGCGAGCGCGTCGAGATTGCGCCGCGTGCCGAGCTCGTGATAGCGCAGCGCGGCGGGGATCGTTCCGGCGAGCAGTGCGAGCAGCGCGGCGACGCGGCCGTCGCGGTCCTGCCACCAGGACGAGCCCTCGGCGGCGAGCCGGTCGAGCGCACCGGTCGCGACCGCGAGCAGCGCCAGCAGCCCGAGCAACGCCGCAGCCAGCAGCGCGCCGAACACCACCGGCGGCAGCGGGACGCGCTCGAAGAGCCAGTCCGACCACAATCGCCGCGAGACGGGCTCTGCGTGGCTCATGTGGCCCGGAAGGCTAGCCTAGCCGCGATAACCGATGTCACTCGCCAAACGCCTCGCGATGACGGCTCTGTTGTTGCTGCACCCGGCGGCGCCGGCGACCGCAGCGGATGACCGGGCGCAGAAGCGGAGCGGCCCGCCGACCTGGTACGCCCAGGCGCTGACGCGCGGCGAGGCCGGGCTCAACGTGACCCACTTCTGGTCGAAAGGGTCGATGATGCGGGCCGAGACGGTGGTCGCCGGACACAAGATCGTGACGATCGTGCGCGGCGACCACTACTACGCCTACGACGGGCTCACCGGAGAGGGGCTCGCGATCCGCCGCGAGCCGGCCGCAGTGTCGGCCGATCGCGCGGAGCAACGGCCGTTCGGCCGCGAGTACGAGATCCTCGTCCGGCAGGGCGCCGAGCAGGTTCGCGAGGAGACGCTGATGGGCCGCAGCACCGGCGTCTATCGGGTGACCGACGAGCTCGGCCGGCGAGAGCTGTGGGTGACGCTCGACGACCTGCGCATTCCGCTGCGCCTCGAGATCTTCGACCGCAAGTCCGGCGCGCAGCGCGTCACCGACTACGTCAACTGGCAGAGCGATCTCGACATTCCCGACGCGTTCTTCGCGCCCGACCCGCAGGCCGCGCTCCAGCAGATGGACTACGCCGAGTATCTGCGCCGCTCCACGGAAGAGGGCACGGTCGGCCCGGTGCCGGTCTTCTACACGAGCCTTTTGTACACGAGGAAAGGGAGCTAGCGGTGCCCTGCGAAGTTCGGACGAGCTGGCGCTAGAATGCCACTCGAGCTCCGCGCGGAGCTCGGGGGATAGAGAGGTTGATCCGCTTCCTTCACTCGGGCGATTGGCAGCTCGGGATGACGCGGAGCGTGCTCGGCGACGAGGCGCAGGCGCGCTTCGCCGAGGCGCGCTTCGCCGCCATCCGCCGAATCGGCGAGCTCGCGCGCGCCGAGCGCTGCGAGTTCGCGCTGGTGTGCGGCGACGTGTTCGAATCGAGCCAGGTCGAGCGCCGCACGCTCGCGCGCGCGCTCGAGGCGTTGGCCAGCATTCCGGTTCCGGTCTATCTGCTGCCGGGCAACCACGACCCGCTCGATGCGGCGTCGGTGTACCGCTCGGCGGCGTTCCGCGACGGCGCGCCGGCGCACGTGCACGTGCTGGGCGACGCGGCGCCGCGCGAGGTTGCGCCCGGCGTGGAGCTGATCGGCGCGCCGTGGGGCTCCCGGCGCCCGGCCGCGAACCCGGCGCTCGCTGCGCTCGCAGCGCTCGGCCCGCCCGGCCCGCTCCGTATCCTGGCCGCGCACGGCGGGCTCGATCTCTTCACGCCCGATCGGCGCGACGCGTCGCTGTTGCCGCTCGAACCGCTCGAGCGGGCGCTCGCCGAGGAACGCCTCCACTACGTCGCGCTCGGCGACCGCCACTCGTTGACGCGCGTGGGTGCCTCGGGTCGCATCTGTTATTCGGGAACGCCGGAGCCGACCGATTTCGACGAGCGCGAGCCCGGCTTCGCGCTGGTCGTCGAGCTCGACCGCGCCGGCGCGCGCAGCGAGGCGCACCGCGTCGGCACGTGGCGCTTCGCGCAGCCGGCGCCGTTCGATCTCACCGCGGGCGTCGACCTCGACCGGCTCGAAGACCAGATCGCCGAGCTCGACGCGAAGGAGCGCACCGTGCTGCGCCTCGAGCTGCGCGGCCGGCTGGACCTGCGCGGCGGGGCGCGGCTCGACTCGCTGCTCGATCGTTTTCGCGATCTGTTCGCTGGGATCGACGTGCGCGACGCCCTGCTGCGCGTCGCCGCCGAAGCCGACGATTGGTCGGAGCTCGCACTCGCCGGCTTTGCCGCGCGCGCGGTGGCGCGGCTGCACGCCGAGGCGCGCGGTGACGGGCCGGAGGCGAGCACCGCACGCGACGCGCTCGCGCTGTTGGTCCGCCTCGCGGGCCCGAACGCGGCTGCGCCGTGAGGATCCTGCGGCTGCGCCTGCGCCACTACCGCGGCGTCGAGACGCGTGAGGTCGCATTCGCGCCGCGCGGCGTGACGATCGTCTCCGGCCCGAACGAGGTCGGCAAGTCGAGCCTCGCGGAAGCCGTCGAGCTCTTGTTCGACGAGCACGACGACACCGCGAAGCAGCGCGTGCGCGAGATCCAGCCGGTGGATCGCGACGAGGGCAGCGAGATCGAGGCGGACGTCGAGCTCGGCCCGTACGCGTTTACCTACACCAAGCGATTTCACCGCCGTAGCGCGACGCTTCTTTCGATCCGTGCGCCGCGCGTCGAGAGCGCGACCGGTCGCGAGGCCCACGAGCGGGCGCGCGCGCTGCTCGACCTGCACGTGGACGTCGCGTTGTGGCGCGCGCTGCGGATCGTGCAGGGCGTGCCGCTGGCGCAGCCGGTGCTCGCCGGCGCGCCGAGCCTCGCGGCGGCGCTCGACCGCGCCGCGGGGGTCGGAGCGGGCGGAGAGCGCGAGGAGAGCCTGTTCGAGCGGGCGCGCGCCGCGTGCGAAGAGCACTTCACGACGACCGGGCGCCCGCGGCGCGGTCTCATCGCGGCCGAGCAGGTGCTGACCGAAGCGGGCGCAGAGGAGCACAGGCTCTGCGCCGCGCTCGACGCGCTGGAGCGCGACGTCGAGACGGAGGCCGCGCGGCGCCGGCGCGTCGCGGAGCTGGAGCAGCAGATCGCGGCGGAGTCCGCCTCGCTGCGCGACGTGGAGGCCCTGCTGGCCGAGGTGGGGGCACTGCGCGGCGAGTCCCTGCGCCTGGCCGCGCGTCTCGCCGCCGCGCGCGCCGAGGAATCGATCGCGGTGCAGGCCGCGCGCCAGCGCGGCCAACTCGTCTCCGCGCAGGCGGGAGCGCTGGCCGAGGTGGAGAGCCTGGCCGAGGCGCTCCAGGCCGAGGAGCCCGCTTACCTCGCGGCGGGCGCCGAGCTGCGCCAGGTCGAGGAGCGGCTGTCGGAAGCGCGCGCTGCGCGCGCGGTGGCCGCGGACGTCGCTCAACAGGCGCGGCGCGCCGCGGCGTTCCGGCGCAGCGAACGCGTGCTCGCCCTGCTGTGTGAGCGCGTTGACCGTGTGGCCCGCGAGCGCGAGGAAGCCGCGCGCGCCCGCGCCGTGCTGGCTGGGCCGCCGATCGACGAACGGCGAGTCGCCGAGATCCAGGCCGCACAGCTCGCGGTCGAGCGGACCCAGGCGCGACTGGCCGCCGAGGGGCCCCGCGTGCAGGTGGTGCCCGAAGTCGATCTCGAAGTGATCGCCGACGGGCGCAGGCTGCGGCTGCGCGCGGGCACACCCGTCGAGCAGCGCGTGGCGGAGGCGCTGGTCCTGTCGCTCCCCGGTGTCGCCGACATCACGGTGATCGCCGGAAGTGGTGTCGCGGAGCGGCGCAAGGCGCTCGATCAGGCACAGACACGGCTGCGCGGGTTGTGCATCGAGGTGGGCGTCGACGATCACGCCGGTGCGATCGCTGCGCTCGCGGCCCGTCGTGCGGCCGCGGATGAGCTCGCGCGCAGCGAGCGACGGCTCGCGCAGGCGCTCGGCGACGAGACGCCCGAGTCGCTCGCCGACCACCGGAATGAGCTCGAGGCCCGCCTCTCGGGCGATCCCGCCGCAAGCTGCGCGCAGCGAGGCGAAGCCGAGCGAAGACCTTCAGGCGCGCCGCTGCCCGCGACGCTCGAGGACGCGGATCAAGCGCTCGAGCAGGCCGAGCTCGCGGACGCGCGCGCGAGAGAAGTCGCCGAGGAGCTCGCGCGGCGCCGCGAGGACGCGTCGCTGCGCTTCCAGCGCTACGACCAGCGCCGCAGCGACACGCGCACCCGGCTCGAGCTGGCCGACCAGACGCGCGCCGATCTCGGCCGCAGGCTGGCCGTCGCGCGCGCTGAAGTGTCGGACGAGGGTGTGGAGCAAGGCCGCGGTGCCTGTGCCGAAGCGGCCCGCGAGCTCGAGGCGCAAGCGCGCGACGCCGCGGCGCGGCTCGCGCAGCGCGCACCCGACGAGATCGAGGCGCGTGCCACCCGCCAGCGCGACGCGCTGCGCGCCGGCGAGCGCGCGCTGCGCGATCAGCGCGACGCGTGGCTCCAGGTCAGCGAACGGATCGCGGTGATCGGAGGTGATGGACTGTTCGAGCGCTGGCAAGCGGCGGAGCGCCGGCGCGCGCGTGCCGAGCGCGAGCTCGCGAGCCTCGCGCGCCGCGCCAGCGCCGCGCGCCGCCTGTTCGAGGCGCTGCGCGACGAGCGCGCCGCGGCGCGCAGCCGCTATGCCGCGCCGCTCGCCGAGGCGGTCGCGCGCCTCGGCCGACCGCTCTACGGCGCCGACTTCGACGTCGAGCTGTCCCTCGACCTGCGTCCGACCCGCCGCATCCTCGGCGGCACGAGCCTGCTGGAGAGCCAGCTCTCCGCCGGCGCCCGCGAGCAGCTCGCGCTGCTGACGCGGCTGGCGGCGGCGCGCCTAGCCGGCGGCGTCCCGCTGTGGCTCGACGACGCGCTCGGCCACACCGACCCGGAGCGCCTCGCCGCGCTCGGCCCGCTGCTCGCCGCCGCGGGCGAGTCGTGCCAGGTGATCGTGTTGACGTGCTCGCCCGAGCGCTTCCGCAGCGTCCCTGGCGCACATACGGTGGAGCTGCGCTGAGCCACGAACAACAGAGACCGCTGCCCGGCGCGACCGCCGCGAGCGAGGTGCGCCGGCGCGGCGAGACGCATGCGCGGCTGACGCTGCTGCGGCACGGCGAGCCGGACTGGGCGCCCGAAGGCGCGGCAGTGCCGGATCCCGGCCTCACGCGCTACGGCTTGGCGCAGGCGCGCGCGGTGGCCGCGCGGATCGCGGTGGAGGGCGTCGACGCGATCTACGTGAGCCCCTATCGGCGCGCGCAGCAGACCGCGGCGCCACTGGTGGAGGCGACCGGGATCGCGCCGGTGACACTGGCGGGGCTCGCCGAAATCAGCGTCGATGTGGACGGCCTGCCTCAGGAGGCCGTCGATCGCTACTTCGTCGACGCGTCGCAGCGGCCGCTCGCCCTGCACTGGGACGGCTGGCCGGGCGCCGAGAGCTTTCACGACTTCCACGCCCGCGTCACCGCCGCGCTCGAGGAACTGCTCGCGCGCCACGGTCTGCGCCCGCGGCGTGATGTGGAACACGACTTCACCCAGTGGGATCACCGCGGCGCGCCGGTGAAGATTGTCGTGGTGGCGCACGGCGGCACCAACGCCGTCGCGCTCGCGCACCTGCTCGACGTGCGTCCTGTTCCGTGGGAGTGGCTGCGCTTCGAGAGCGAGCTCGCCGCGTACTCCGTGGTGCAGGCGCGCCCGCTCGGCCCGCGCGGCAGCGTCTGGTCGCTGCAGAACTTCGGCGAGGTCGACCCGCTGGTCGAGGCTGGGCTGCGCACGCGCTAGCGTCCGCCCCCGATGAAGATCGGACTCGTCGGCTACCCCGGCACCGGCAAGAGCACCGTGTTCGGCGCGCTCACCGGCCTCGACGTCGCAACCGGATACGGCGCGGGCAAGGCGAACCTCGGCGCGGTGAAGGTGCCGGACGCGCGAGTCGACGCGCTCGCGGCGCTCTACTCGCCGAAGAAGACCACCTACGCCGAGATCACGTTCAGCGACCTCGGCGCCGGCCGTGCGGAAGGGCTCGACCGCGCCGCGCTGAACGCAATGCGAAACGTCGACGCGCTGTGCCAGGTGCTGCGCGCGTTTCCCGACGCGGCGGGCGAGCCAGGCGACGCGCAGGGGGAGCTCGTCGGCCTCGAGACGGAGACGCTGCTCGCCGACCTCGAGCTGGTGGAGCAGCGCGTCGCGCGCCTGGCAAAGGATCGCAGCAACCCGCGCGAGCTCGCGCTGCTCCAGCGCGTGCAGGAAGCGCTCGAGAGCGAGCGCACCGTGCGCTCGCTCGAGCTCTCCGACGAAGAGGCGAAGTCGCTGTCGGGCTACGCGCTGCTGACCGCGAAGCCGCTCTTGCTGGTGCTGAACGTCGCCGAGGGCGACGTCGCGGCGCCGGCGCCCGAAGCGCTCGCGCGCGCCGCCGCCGAGCGCGGCCTGGGCCTGGTCGTGCTCTCGGCCCAGGTCGAGATGGACATCGCGCAGCTCGACGCGTCGGAGCAGGGCGACTTCCTCGCGTCGCTCGGCATCGAGGAGCCCGCGGTGAACCGCTTCATCCGCGCCGCGTTCGCGCTGATCGACCTGATCAGCATGCTCACCACCGGCCCCGACGAGTGCCGCGCGTGGCCGGTCGCGCGCGGAACCCTCGCCCCGCGCGCCGCCGGCAAGATCCACAGCGACATCGAGCGCGGCTTCATCCGCGCCGAGGTGATCCGCTGCGAGGACCTGTTGAAGCACGGCAGCGAAGCGAAGTGCAAAGAGGCCGGTGCGCTGCGCGTCGAGGGCAAGGAGTACGTGATCCAGGACGGCGACGTGGTGAACTTCCGGTTCAACGTGTAGCTTGGAGAAGCCGTGACAGACACTCAGGGGGTCGTCAGGAGCCAGGCATGAGCATCTCGGAACCGCTGATCACGACGTCGCCAGACCGATTGAGCGGAACTCCCGTATTCGCGGGAACGCGCGTTCCGGTGCAGACGCTGATCGACTATCTCGAAGCGGGGGACCCTCTGGAGACCTTCCTCGACGACTTTCCCAGCGTGTCCCGCGAGCATGCGGTCGCGGTGCTCGAACTAGCGAAGGCCGTGCTGCTGGCCAAGGCTGTCGCGGCGTAGCGGAGCGATCGGCGGGGATGCGGGTGCTCCTCGATGGCTGCGTACCTAGAGGGCTTCGCGCCCAGCTCTCGGGCCACGAGGTTCGGACGGCGCCAGAGATGGGCTGGGGGAACCTAGACAAAGGCGACCTCTCGCCGCGATGACCGACGACTTCGACGCCCTCGTCACGGTCGACAAGCGGTTGCCTCAGCAGCAGAGGATCGCCGTCCGCCCGTTCGGGGTGGTGGTGCTTCGGGTGAAGTCGAATCGTCTCGCGGATCTGCTGCCCCTCATTCCTGGGCTCCTGGAGGCGCTCTCGACTCTCGAGCCGGGCGTCGTGAAGGAGGTAGCCGGCTGAATCGACACAACCCCGTCGTGCTCGACGCGCGAGGTATGATGCACCCCTGAGGTGCCATGTCCGAGCCCACCCCTTCGCGCGTGCCCACCCTGCCTTCCGGCCTCGTCGCGATCGTGAAGCGCGCGTGCCCGACCTGCGAGGTGGTCGCGCCGGTGCTGCGCGAGCTCGCTGGCCGCACCGCGCTGACCGTGTACACGCAGGACGATCTCGGGTTTCCCGAGGGTCTCGCGCCGGTCGACGACACCGGCCTCGCCGTTTCCTACCACCACCGGATCGAGACGGTGCCCACACTGCTGCGCGTCGAGAATGGCGTCGAGGCGGAGCGCGCGATCGGCTGGCACCGCGGGGATTGGGAGAAGCTCTCCGGAATCGCGGGGCTCGGCGCGGGGCTGCCCGAGTGGCGGCCGGGCTGCGGCTCGAAGAGCGTCGACCCGGATATCGCGCCCGAGCTGGCGGTGCGCTTCGAGGCGCACAAGCTCACCGCGCGCCGCATAGCACTCGCCGCGCTCGAGGACGAAGCCGAGGCGCTGTTCGCGCGCGGCTGGACCGACGGGCTGCCGGTGGTGGCGCCGACCGAGCGCCGCGTGCTCGCGATGCTGACGGGAACGACGCGCGCGCCCGACGAGGTCGTCGCGATCGTGCCGCCCGACCTCGCGCCGGCGAGCGTCGAGAAGATCGCGATCAACGCGGTGATGGCGGGCTGCCAGCCCGAGTATCTGCCGGCGGTGCTGGCCGCAGTCGAGGCGGTGTGCAACGACGACTTCAACATCCACGGCGTGCTGGCGACCACGATGCCGGTCGGGCCGGTCGTGATCGTCAACGGCCCGATCCGCCGGCGGATCGGCATGAACTCCGGGAAGAACGTGTTCGGCCAGGGCAACCGCGCCAACGCGACGATCGGCCGCGCGCTCCAGCTCGTGATCCGCAACGTCGGCGGTGGACGGCCCGGCGAGGTCGACCGCGCGACGCACGGCAACCCGGGGAAGCTCGGCTTCTGCTTCGCCGAAGACGAGGAGGGCTCGCCGTGGACGCCGCTCGCCTGCGACTTCGGCGCGGCGCCCGGCACCGATGCGGTGACGGTGTTCACCGGCGAGGGCCCGCGCTGCATCGTCGACCAGCTCTCGCGCGACCCCGAGTCGCTCGCGCGCACGTTCGCGGTGAATCTGCGCACGCTGCACCACCCGAAGCTGGTGCTCGCGTTCGACTGCCTGCTGGCGGTCGGTCCCGAGCACTCGCGGGTCTTCCGCGACGCGGGCTGGAGCAAGGCGGACCTGCTCGCGCGCCTCTCCGAGCTGCTGTTGATCCCCGGCCGCGAGCTGGTGCGCGGCGCGGGCGGCATCGCCGAGGGGCTGCCCGAGAGCGTCGCGGGGGCGACGCTGCCGAAGTTCCGCCCGGGCGGACTGCTGGTCGTGCACTGCGGTGGCGGCGCCGGGCTCTTCTCTGCGATGATCGGCGGCTGGGCGTCCGGTGCCATCGGCAGCGCGCCGGTCATGCGGGAGATCCGGCCATGACGCGCCTCGTCCTCGATCCCACCAGCGAGCGGGCGCCCGCGCAGCGAGAGCGGCTGCCGCGTCTCGCTTCGCTCGTGGGCCGCCGGATCGGTTTGCTCGACATCTCGAAGGCGCGCGGCGACATCTTCCTGAACCGCCTCGAAGAGCGCCTGCGCGAGCGCGGCGCCGACGTCGCGCGCTACCGCAAGCCCACCTTCACCAAGCCCGCCCCGCCCGACCTGCGCCAGCAGATCGCCGTGCAGTGCGACGCGGTGGTGGAGGCGCTCGCCGATTGAGGCAGCTGCACGTCGTGCAGTGTGCACGACACGGTGGATCTCGAGGCGCGCGGAGTTCCCTCCGTGTTCGTCGCGACAGTCGAGTTCATCGACGGCGCGGTGGCCCAGGCGCGCGCGCTGGGAGCCGACCCGGCCGCCGTCTACGTCGAGCACCCGATCCAGGACCGCAGCGATGAAGAGATGGTCGCAATCGCCGATCAAGCGATCGATGCGATCCTCGAAAACCTGGTGCGCGGCGACGGCTGAGCCCGCGGTGCTGTTCTTTCTGCTGGCAGCCGCAGGGTTCGCTGTCGCCGCGGGGGCCGCCGAGCCCTGGACGGTGTTCGCTCCCGGCGAGGGGCGCTTCACGGTCGAGCTTCCCGGCCCGCCGGCGCTGGAGCGCGACGCGCGGCTCACTCCGGTCGGCTATGTCTACCAGACCAAGTACTGGCTGCGCACCGGCGACGCGCTGCTCGCCGTCGAGCTGCACGACATTCCACCGATCGCGTCCGCGCTGACGACCGATGGGATGATCCTCGATAGCGCCCGCGACGGCGTGATCGAGAACGAGAACGGCACGCTGCTCGAGGCCCGCGCGCTCGACTTTCGCGGATCCCCGGCGCGCGAGTTCACCTACCGGTTTCCGGGCGAAGCACCGCTCGTCGAGCGCGTCCTCGCCGTTCTGGTGGGGAGTCGCCTCTACCTGCTCACCGGCATGACCGCACACGCGCCGGCGTCCCACCCCGACATCACGCGCTTCTTCGCGTCGTTCCGCGTCTGGACGGAAGGCGAGACCGACGTGGCGGAATGAGGCGCCGTCGCATCGCACTCGCGAGCCTCGGGTTGCTCGTGCTCGCGGGCGCGACGATCGGGCACCTCGCGCTGACGCGCGCGCTGTACATCGAGGACGAGGGCTCTGCGCGCTGGCTCGTCGCGGACACGGTGCGGTTCCACGGCACATACCGGATCAAACCGCGCGCGGGCGGCTTTCGCACGACCTTTCGGATCGGCGCGCCGGCGCCGCCCGTCACGCTGACGGTGCGTGCCGTCGAGCGGGCGCAGGTCGAGCTGGACGGGGAGCCGATCTACGTCGACGCGGAGCCGGATTCGCGCGGACGCGTCGCGCGGAAGATTCCACTCGGCGTGCTCCGAGAGGGCGAACACGTCCTCACGATCTACGTGCTCGCCTCCACGAGCCCGCCGCTCTTGTGGGCGCAGAGCGACGTTCCGCTCGTGGCGACAGGTGCTGGGTGGCAGTCCGCGTCGGACGGGAGCGAGGGGGCCTGGCGCGCGGCGCGCTTCGCGACGGACGCCCCGGAGCCGTTCCCGGTTTCGCGGCAATTTCCGCACGCGCGGACGGCGTTCGTGCGCGTACTGCCGGCGCTGCTGCCGCTGTTCTTGGTGGTCGTGATGCTCGAGGTTCGCGGTCGGCCGCGGCCGACGCCGAGCCAGCTGCGCTGGGCGCTGCTCGCGGTCTGGTGTGGTCTCGCCGCGAATAATCTGATCCGGGTGCCGGCGCATCTGGGCATGGATCTCCGCGCGCACCTCGCGTACGTCGTCTACCTGCTCGAGCACATGAGGATTCCGTTGGCGACGGAGGGCGACGAGATGATGCAGGCTCCGCTCGCCTATCTTCTCTACGCGCCGCTGTTCGTCGCCTTCTCGCAGTTCCTGGACGCGGATGGGGTCGTGCAGGGGCTGCGGATCCTGCCGATGGCGTGCGGTGCGGCGCAGGTCGAGCTCTGCTATCGGGCGGTCGCGCGCGTGTATCCCGATCGCGCAGACGTCCAGCGCGCGGGGATCCTCGTCGGGGGCTTACTCCCGGTGAACATCTACCTGGCGCACGCCGTCGCGAACGAGCCGGTGGTCGCGCTGTTCGGCGGAGCCGTCGCCGTCGCGACCCTCGACATGGCGACACTCCCGGGGCCACCTCCGCGTTCCCGCCTGGTGGGAGCCGGGCTCTTGCTGGGCCTTGCGCTGCTCTCGAAGGTGACGGCAGTGTTGCTCGCGCCGGCGCTGCTAGGCGCGGTGGCTCTGCGAGCCTACGGTTCCGATCGCGGGGCCCGACGCGCGCTGCGCGATCTGGCCGTGGTCGCGGGCTGTGCCGCGCTCGTGTCCGGCTGGTACTACGCCCGCAACTGGGTGCTCTTGGGCTCGCCCTTCCTCGGTACCTGGCGACCGGACGTCCTTGCCGCCTGGTGGCAGGAGCCCGGCTACCGGAGTGCAAGCCAGTATCTCGGCTTCGGCGAAGCGCTGGCCTACCCCGTCTACGCGGCGGTGGTCGGGCTGTGGGACGGTCTCTACGCGTCGCTCTGGCTCGACGGCTGGATCTCGGGAGCGATCTCGCGCGCGAGTGGGCCGCCGTGGAACGAGTCGCCGCTGCTCGCGGGTGCCTGGCTGGGCCTCGTGCCGAGCCTCGCGCTGGGCATCGGCGCCGTGGGAGCGCTCTGGCAAGGGGGTCGCCCGCAGACGCGCCTGTGCCAGCGCATCGCGCTCGGCACGGTGGCGCTCTATCTGTGCGCCGTTCTGTACCTGCACCTCACGGTTCCGTACTACTGCATCTCGAAGGCGAGCTACCTGGCGGCGACCACCCCGTTGTTGGCGGTGCTGGCGGCGGGCGGCTTCTCCTGGTTCGCGCGCGTGCCGGCGTTGCGAGCGGTCGGGACCGCGGCGCTCGTCTGCTGGGCCGCGAACGTGGTCGCGGCCTATTGGGTCGTGTGAGATTGCCGGGCCGTGTGAGATTGCCGCGAACTCGAGGAGATTCGCGCCGGTAGCAGGTCCAGCTGCGCGAGCCTTGCCTTCTTTCGCGGCTCGCGTTCCGCCGATACACTGCGGAATTCCTGCTGATTACCGATCAAGCCTTCCGTGGAATTTGCCGCTGGTAGCTCCATGGACGCCGATCGGATTCCTCTTGGTTCTCGCCTGTTGGGATCGGCAGCCGCAGCCGCGGTGCTCGCATTCGCGCCGGCCGTCGGCGCACTGGAGATCACGGGCTTCAGCCTTGCGCTGCTCGGCATCAACTCGGCCGACGAGCTCATAGACGTTGGGAACAATCGCGCCCAGATCTCGAGCTCCACGAGCGTCTTGCTCGCGCCCGGCGGTCCGGTGCCGGATACGGTGGGGTCGAGCACGCAGTTCCAGACTCAGTACGCCTCCCTGCTGGCGGTGGACCGGGATGGTCCCGGGGTCGGAGGAACGGTGTCGCGGACCATGACGTCCGCCTACCAGATCACCTTCACCGTGGACAATCCGACCGGCGGGACGTACCAGGTCGACATCGACACGCTGCGCGTCGGTGCGCTCACCAACGTCGACGACGACGCGGCCGGCAGCACCCAGACCCTCGGCGCGGTGATCGGTAGCGTCGACGCCGTCGTGAACGCGAGCCTCGCGCTGGCAGGGGTCGGCCCGTTCGCCACCACCACCACGGGCACCACGACGTTCAGCCAGTCCGGGACGACGCTCTCGATCTCCGACTCGGCCCTCTCGCGCACCTTCGTGCTGAGCTTCGACTGGATCTCGAGTGCGATCAGCAGCCAGGACGAGGTCGGCATCCGCATGGGCACCAGCGGCAGCCTCTCGACCACCACCGCCGACGATTACCCGGGAGAGGGACTCCGCACGGCCAGCGGCGATGGCCACTTCGTGACCGTCACGACCACGCTGTTGAATCCCGAGCCGCACACCTCCGCACTCCTCGCGCTCGGCCTGCTGGGCCTGGCGGCGAAGGCCAGGATCGACCGGCGCGCGCGCTCCGTCCGCTAAACCGGATCGCCGACGCTCAGCCGACCCGCGCCGCGTGATCGAGCGCGACTTCGAGCCGGTCGTGCCCCCAGTAGAGCTCGCCGCCGACCGTGAAGCTCGGCGCGCCGAAGATCCCGAGCTCGCGGGCGCGCTGCGTCTCTTCGCGCAGGCGCTGCTTGGTGGCCGGCGCGGCGGCGCGCTCGAGCACCGCGTCGGGATCCCGGCCGAGCGAGGAGAGCACCTCCCGCACGACGGCCGGCTCGCCGATCTCGCGATCCTCGACGAAGTTTGCGCGGTAGAGCGCGCGCACCGGCTCGGGTAGCCACGGCTCGCCGTCGGCGGCCAGCACGGCGCGCGCGGCGTGCAGACCGTTGCGCGGAAACACCGTCGGCTTCCGCCACGCGACGCCATGCGCCAGGCAGATGCGCTCGACGTCCCGCCACATGTAGCGGCCCTTGATCGGGTAGATGTTGAACGGGGAGTCGTTCCAGCCCTGGTCGACGAAGATCGGGCCGAGCAGGAACGGCCGCCAGGCGATCTCCACGCCCCGCGGCCGGGCCAGCGCCTCGATGCGCTGCACGGCGGGGTGCGAGCAGGTGCTCGCGAACTCGAACCAGAACTCGAGCGTCATCGGCGGCATCGGTCAGCTAGCGAAGTCCTTTCTTCTTGAGCCAGGCTTGCTGCCTGTGTTCGTCGTCCTGTTCGTTCGCGATGGCTCGCCGGTCGATGTCCGAGTTTCCCGGGTCTTTCGACGTGACGTCCCCGTACCTCGGAATCTTCCGATAGTCGAAGCCATCCAGGATTCTCAGTGCGAGGTCTGCCATCGTGCTCGAGAGCGCGGTCAGCGCCGCGGCGCCGATATCGGCGCGAGCGTGGCGGGGCGATCCGAGGTAACCCGGCCAATCGGCCTGCTCCGCGGGCCCGATCAGGTCGGCGATGCTGCGTCCGGTCACAGAGCGCGCGTTCGCATAGCCCGCCGCGACCAGGTCCGGCCGGAGGAAGAGGTTCATGCTGGTCTCCACGAGATCGGCGTGAGCACCGAAGCCGTTCTCCGCACGCTCGGCTTCGCTGGCCTTCTGTGCGGCGCCCAGATAGCTCTCGATGACGGGCAGGAGACCCACCAGGTGAACCATCTGGCCGCCGTACGTGTCGTTGAAGAAATCAGCCGCCTGGTCCAGCGCGCGACTGTGATTCGGTGCCAGGTGAAAATGGACGATGAAGATCCTGCGGAATCCTCCCTCGCCGAGCTCGGAAGCCAGGTCCATGAACACCGCGCGCAACGTGGCGGAACGCACGGCATAGCTGCCATCGAATGTGTACTTCCCGCCGATCTCGTTCGCCGCGCCTACGCCGAGCGGAATCACCGGAAACACCAGCACGTTCCATCCCCGCCTGGCCACGATCGCTTCGGCGATTGCCTGGGTGACACGCTCGCTCACGTAGCCGTCCGCGAACGAGGGCAGATAGGGCCCGTGCTGCTCCAAGATCCCGCCGGGCAGCAACACGACCGTCCTCGCCCGGTCGAGCGCTCGGATCTGCTCCGTGTTCATCTCGGCCACGCGGTGGATCTGCGCGGAAGCGGATGCCGCGTGCAGCACGAGGGCGACGATTACAGCAGGGATGGTCCACATCAGCACGCCCTCAGCCCGCCACGACCGGGACGACGCGCTCGCTCTCGCCAGAGAGCGGCGTGGCGGACGGATCGGCACCATTTCCGTCGCCCAGCGCGTTCGCGCCCAGGCCGTGCTTGAGCTCTTCGAGCTCGCGGCGCGCCGCGTCGTGGCGGGCGTCGTCGTGGATCGCGCGCAGCCGACGGCGCATGCCGTCGTCGTCCTGGCCGGCGAGCTCGCGGTCGAGCTGACCCTCGGTGGCGATCCGCGCGATCCGCTCGCGCACGCCGTCGAGCGCGCGCATGTCGGCGTCGACCGACAGACCCTCGAGCGCCTCCGTCAAGCGCCGCCGCGCGGTGGCGTTGGCTAGCGTGGCGAGCATGCGGCCCTTCTCGCGCGTGAGGCCGCGGATCTCCTCGCGGAAGCGCACCAGGTTGGTCTTCGCCTCGTCGGCCTCGTTGCGCACGCTCTCGAGCTCGCGCTCCGCGCGCTCGAGATCCTCCATCAGGCACTGCTTCTGCTCGATCAACGCGAGCGAGAGCTCGTCCTGACCGCCGCGGATGGCGGTCCGCACGTCGTCGTGCAGGCGCGCGATCTCGACGCGCCGCTCGTGGATCTCGGCCTCGAGCTTGTTGCGCATGTACAGGATGCCGGCGACGGCCTCCTTGAGATCGCGGTACTGCTGGGTGCGGTCCTCGATCGCCTGCTCGTAGACGACCGCGGGATTTCGGCGCTCGCGGTGGCGCAGCCAGCCGCCGAAGCTGGTGCGCACCAGGTGCGCGGTGCGGGCGAAGAGTCCTCGGGGTTGTTCGATCGTGATGCTGGTCATTTTTCTCTCCCTTATGAATCCGCGCTCGTCCGATCTCCGCTCGCCTTTGGCTCGCTGCGCGCTTCGCCCCCCCCCTCCCCCCCCCAGCCCCCCGACCGCCGGCCGAGCTCGCGGACCTTCTGTTGCAGGCTCTGCCGCACCATCCCGATCGAATCGGCGGCGCGCGAGATGTTGCCGTCGCAGGCGCGCAGCGCGTCGAGCAGGAACGCGCGCTCGAAGATCTCGACGGTGCGCCGCTT
>Ga0184637_10000924_pt1 | contig 20822 bp, 27 predicted proteins | sample PLM3_127_b2_FD_133143 | JGI IMG/M metagenome (GOLD analysis project Ga0184637, IMG submission 133143) | Groundwater sediment microbial communities from an aquifer in East River, Colorado, USA - PLM3_127_b2 | ecosystem: Environmental > Terrestrial > Soil > Riparian zone | place: USA: East River... | reverse complement strand
CTCCGTGAGGAGATCGCGGACATCCTTCACTACCGTGACCTGCTCTACTTTCTGACGCGTCGCGACCTCTCCGTCCGGTACAAGCAGACGGTCCTCGGGGTCCTATGGGCGATCCTCCAGCCGCTCCTGACCATGATCGTGTTCAGCGTCTTCCTCGGTAACCTGGCGGGCGTTCCGAGCGACGGGGTGCCGTATCCGGTCTTTGCCTACCTCGGGCTTCTGCCCTGGACCTATTTCTCTTCGGCGGTCACTCGCGGGGCCATGAGCCTCGTCGGCCATGCGAATCTTCTCGGGAAGGTGTACTTCCCGCGGGTGCTCATCCCGCTGAGCGCGGCCGTGGCGGGATTGGTGGACTTCGCGATCGCGGCGGTGATCCTGGTGGGGATCATGCTCTACTTCGGCATGGTGCCCGCGCCGGGGTCGATTCTCCTGTTGCCGCTCGCTCTCTTGACGGCCTTGCTCGCGCTCGGCGTAGGCATGTGGCTCGCGGCGCTGAACGTCCGCTACCGGGACGTGCAGCACGCGACCCCGTTTCTGATGCAGATCTGGATGTTCGCGACGCCCGTCGTCTATCCCAACAGCCTCGTCCCGGAATCTTACCGGGCGTGGTTCCACCTCAATCCAATGGCCGGGATCATCGGCGCCTATCGGGCTGCGGTCCTCGGAACGCCGATCGATTGGCAGGGACTCTCGATCTCCGGTGCTGTGACGTTCGCGTTTCTCGGACTCGGCATTTGGCAGTTTCGGCGGATGGATCGGTTCTTCGCCGACGTGGTGTGAAGCGTGGCCACTTCCGTCATTTGCGTCGACCGGCTCTCCAAGCGCTATCGCGTCGGCGGCCGGGCCCAGGCTCAGCGCCGCCTCGGGGAGGCGCTCGGGGATCTCGTTCTCGCACCCTTTCGAAGGCTGCGCGGGAACCCCGCGGACGAAACGTTCTGGGCGTTGAAGGACGTGAGCTTCGAAGTGAGGAGAGGGGAGGTTCTCGGGATCGTCGGCAAGAACGGCGCCGGCAAGAGCACTCTCTTGAAGATTCTCTCGCGCATCACCGAGCCGACGGATGGTCGAGCCGAGCTCCGCGGCCGGGTCGCGAGCCTCCTCGAGGTCGGAACCGGCTTTCACGGCGAACTCACGGGGCGAGAGAACATTTATCTCAACGGCACCTTTCTCGGAATGCGCAAGCGCGAGATCGACCGAAAGTTCGACGCCATCGTCGCGTTCTCCGAGGTGGATCGGTTCATCGACACGCCGGTCAAGCGCTACTCGAGCGGGATGTACGTGCGCCTGGCGTTCGCTGTTGCCGCTCACCTCGAGCCGGAGATTCTCCTGGTCGATGAAGTGCTGGCGGTAGGCGACGCCGAGTTTCAGAGAAAGTGCCTGGGGAAGATGAACGACATCGCCCACGAAGGAAGGACCATCCTCTTCGTGAGCCACAACATGGCCGCAATCCAAAGGCTGTGCACATCCGCGATTCTCTTGCGTGAGGGCAGAGTACCGTTCTCCGGAGACGCGGTGTCGGTCGTCGCCGAATACCTGCGGGGAGACGGTCTTGGGGGACCTCGCTACCGTGCGCGGGAGCTGACGGGACGGCCGCAGCTCCTCTCCGTGGATCTTCGAGACACGCGGGGTGCGTCACTGGAGCGCACGCTCTCCACCGATCCGTTCTGTTTCGATCTCGAGTACCTATTGCCGCAGCGTGTGCCTGGCTTGCGGATCGGGGTTGGAATGGTAAGCGTCGACGGCGTCATTATTTTCACCAGTAGCTGTCGAGATGACAACGTCAATGCGCCGGGTGGTCCCGGACGCTACAAGGCGCGGGTCGTCGTGCCCGGAGATACCCTGGTGGCTGGCGACTATCACCTCACAGTCTGTCTCTACAACGACGGCGAGGTCTTGGACCTGCATGACCCTGCGGTGTCGTTTCGAGTGGAAGCTGGGCCTTCACTTCTGTATATGGACCGATTTCGAAGACATGGCCTGGTTCATGTGCCCTGCACCTGGGATCTGCACCGGTTGCCCGAGGAAACAGAGGAGGACTCTCATGTGGACCGTTCCCCCGTGCGTATCCGGTGACATATGGGTGTTTCGATGCGAAGGAGTCTGAGAAAATATCTGGGCAAGGCGTATCGGTTCGCGCTCGGCCCGGCCGATCCGACGGTGATGGGGAAGGTCACCAAACGTCATACCGAGAGATGGATCATGTTCGTAAAGGTGGCCGACTTCGTCAACTACGAAGCAGTGCCAGGTGATATTCTCGAGTTTGGCGTCTTCGGGGGAGTGAGCCTCGCCCTTTTGGCAGAGGCGCATGAGTGCGACCCAAAGGGAATGTCGCGTCGAATTGCAGGTTTCGATTCGTTTCATGGCCTTCCGAAGGGCAGCGAGAACCACTCTCGCTGGAATACCGGCGATTGCTCGAAGATGCACGAATGGCATCCGCTGCTACGACCCGGTGAATCGGTCAGCAAGGACACTACGCTAGAGCTTTTTCGCGCCTGCGAGCTGGATCCGCCGGAGCTCGAGGTGGGAATGTTCGATGAAACGATACCCGCGACCATCCCCGCTAAATACTCGGCGGCTGCCGTGGTGCATATCGATTGCGATCTCTACGAGTCCACGAAGCTCGTCTTGAACGGAATCGCGCCAATCCTCCAGGAAGGGACCGTGTTGATGTTCGACGAGTGGTTCGCTTACAAAGGCGATCCCCAAAAAGGAGAGGCCCACGCATTCCATGACTTCCTCGAGGAACATCAGGAATGGGGCGCCCGTCACTACCATTCCTACAGCGTCTTCTGCGACTCGTTCATCATGTACCGGAAATGAGAATCGCGCATGTCGGCCCCCTCTTGACGCGAACGGGGGGACCCGCAGGCTACCTGTTGGAACTTAGCCGGCAGGCGGAAGAGAGCAGCGCTGAATCCCGCCACCTCATCCGTTTCCCGGAGGCCTCCTCGGGCGCTCCGAGGAAGTTGACGTCGTCCCCGATGCTCGGTTACTTGAGGCGCTGGAAACGCGTCGTCTTGGGACCGCCACGGTTCTCCCGGCCAAGCCGCGAGGAGATGAACAAAAAAGGGGGCGTTATCAATGATCTCCTGACGCGTGCGGCGCGAGCTTCCGTCGAGCTCTGCCGGCCTTCGTTCGACTCTCCTGCCGATGTGTACTTCGTGCATGACGTATTCGCCGTGGAAGCGGCGAAGGCGAAATCGAGTTCGGCCGAGGTCTGGCTCATGATCCACTCACCCATGCCCATGGGGCTCTATCTCGCCTGGAACTGGGGCCATCCCGAGTGGCCCTGGGAGGAGATCGCGGCGCTTCCCGACGTGAGACGGTGGATCGAGAAGGAGCTCGAGACCTGGCGACTCGTGGATCGCGTCGTTTTGCCGTGTCCGGAGGCTCTTGAAGAGCTCGTCCGCGTCGATCCGCGCTTCGCGGACGCGAGCGCGACCATCGAGTATCTGTTGACAGGCTCGTCCGTAGTGAGCCCTGGATCATCGAAGGGTTCTCATAGCCGAGAGCTCCTGGGTCTTTTTCTCGGAAGCGATCAGGCCTATCGCGGACTCGACATGCTGTTCCAGGCCCTGGCATTCCTTCCCGACCAAAGAGAGCTTCCGGGTCAGATTGCGCTCGCCGGCCCCGATCCGGACTCGACTCCCTCTCATCCCCGAGTTCGGAAGCTTGGCCGAGTCGAGAACGTCCCGGCGCTTCTGGCGAGCGTCGACTTTCTAGTCAACACCAACCGCTTCAGCCTGTTTGACCTCTCGAACATCGAGGCGGCGGCCGCGGGAAAGCCACTCCTGCTTCACGCCGTTGGCGGCAACAAAGCTCTCTCGCGCCTGGGAGCGGGATGCCGTCTCTTCGAGCCGCTGACGGCCGAGGCGCTGGCGAAGGGACTCGTCGAGATGTTCTCGATGGGCAGGGATGTGCTTGCGGCTCAAGGCGCCAGATCTAAAGAGTGCTACGAGCGACACCTCACGGCGAAAGCCATGTGGCTTCGCCATCTCGAGCTGTACGACAAGGCGGAGTCCCGTATCGCGGTATGACCGAGAGAATCGAGACCCTCATCGTCGGCGCCGGGCCCACAGGACTCGGTGCGGCGTGGCGGCTATCCAGCCGTGGAGAGCCGGGCTTCTTCGTTTGCGAAGCCGAAGGCGCTCCCGGAGGTCTTGCCTCCTCGGTCGTCGACGAGCATGGATTCACATGGGACTTGGGGGGGCACGTCCAATTCAGTCACTACCGTCATTTCGACGATCTTATGGACGACCTCCTCGGACCCGAGGGGTGGATCTACCACGAGCGCAGCGCCTGGGTCTGGATGCGCGGCGTCTTCGTCCCCTATCCTTTTCAGCTCAACCTCCGGCACCTTCCGCCGGAGGAGAAATGGGAGGCCGTTCGAGGGCTCCTCAAGCTCGACTCGAACGGGGCGGCGGAGCCGGCGAATCTCGGCGAGTGGGTGGAGCGCACGTTCGGCGAGGGGATCTCGAAACTGTTTCTCAGGCCCTACAACCTCAAAGTCTGGGCATATCCGCTCGAGGAGCTCTCCTGGAAATGGATCGGCGACCGCGTCGCCATCGTCGACGTCGAGCGAGCCATCCAGAACATAATCCTCGAGCGGGACGACGTCTCCTGGGGTCCGAACAACAAATTCCGCTTCCCGCTTCGGGGGGGCACGGGTGAGGTGTGGCGACGACTGGGCGAACGCCTTCGGGAGCGGATCCGCTTCGGACAGCGTCTCATCGAGCTGGACTCTCGTAACCGCGTCGCGAAGTTCGAATCGGGCCTTTCGGTCCGGTACGAGCGCATGCTGAGCACCTTACCTCTGGACGCGCTCGTGGTCGCGAGCGACCTTTCCAACGATCTCGGTGCTGCCGCAGCCTCGCTGAGGTACTCGTCGACTCACATCATCGGCATCGGTCTCCACGGCACGCTTCCGGAGTCGCTCCACGGGAAGTGCTGGATGTACTTTCCCGAAAGCGACTGCCCCTTCTACCGAGTCACCGTGTTCTCTCACTACTCCCCCAACAATGTCCCCGACATTCGCCGATACTGGTCTCTCATGGCCGAGGTGTCGGAGTCACCCGCGAAGCCCGTTGATCAGCGGCACATTGTCGAAGAGACGGTCCAGGGCCTGCTCGCGACGGGACTTATCCAGAATCGAGAGCAAGTTCACCACACGTGGCACCGCCGGCTTCCGCGAGGCTACCCGACGCCGTCGCTAGACCGTGACGGCGCTCTCGGCAGGCTTCTCTCAGCTCTGGAAGAACGGAACATCTTCAGTCGAGGTCGTTTCGGCGCCTGGAAGTACGAAGTCTCCAACCAGGATCATTCGTTCGCGCAGGGGGTCGAGGTCGTGGACCGCTGGCTCGACGGAGCCGAGGAAGAGACGCTCCATCATCCAGAAGTAGTCAACTCTCTCAGCAGGCCATGAGGCGCGAGTTATTTTTGCTTTGCGAACCACTCGTTCGGATGATCGGTGAGTGAGCACCCTTGTCGCGCGAAAACGAGGTCCAGCAAACCGACGGCTCCATCATAAGGCCGCCGTATGAAGCCTCCCACGTCGTATAGGAGGTATCCCATGCCTTCGAGGAATGCGATGACATCGTGCGCAAGCGGCCGAGTCGTCCCAAAGGGAAAGGTTGCGACTTCGATCACGAACAGATCGACGCGGCCGAAGAGGAGTTCGGCACCAGAGAGCACCTCCATCTCGAAGCCTTCCACGTCCAGCTTGACGAGGTTAGGGTAGATGGCGTTTGCGCCGAATAGCGAATCACACCGTACCACGGGCACCTTGACGGTTTCTTTGGCCAGGACCACGCTGTCCGTCAGGAGCGTCGACGAAGTGTCCCAAAGGGCCAGTGGCAGTTCCCCTTCACAGGCTCCGACTCCCGCCGTCACGAAAGACCAGTTCGGATGTTCCACGCAAAACTGCTCGAGAGCAGGGACGCATGCGGGCCTTGGTTCGACCATGAGTCCGCTCGCCTCCGGATAGATGTGCAGAAGCTTTCGACTCCAGCTTCCGTCGCTCGCCCCGAGGTCCAGAACGTGGCGGCAATCGAAGCCGCGGGCTTTGATGTCTTCCAAGAACCAGTCGAGTCTTCCGATCGGACGCATGAAATGTGCCGGCGGGTGATGGGGCTGAAGCCGCAGGCCGACGTGGTGCAATAGGCGATTCAGCCAGTGCCCCGATTTCGAACCGCTCAATTCATCACTCTTTTGGTACGACCCAGGTCTTTGCATGGCACGTCGCGTGTACGGTTCAATGTATCATCGTCACGACAAGAGCGACTTCTCCGTTCATCTGACTGCGTTCAATGCGACGCATTCACCCGACGAGCCTGCGGAAGAAGAATCGGTAACGCTCCCTGTCGAAGGCGGACCTCGATCCAGGAGCACATGTCCACGAGCTACTGCAGGGATGATCGGAGCCTAACACGTGGACGTCGTCTACCTCTCGAATATCGCAGCTTGGTTGGGAGCACGTTCGGACTATCCTCATCCAGTCCGCTATCGGGCTGAAATAACCTCTGACTGAGATCTATTTTAGGAGTGACTGTTCCTCGCCCGTCTTGGGAACTCGGTGAGATAAGTTGACAGATCCGTGGACTTGCGTACGATGTCGATATGAAACCCTCTGATCTCCGGCCTGGACTGCGCCTTCTTGGACGACGTTCAATGCGACACTGGACCCCGGGGTACCTTATTTGTCGGGCACGAGTTTTAGTCCACCAATGGCGCGATCCTCAGGCACCCTCGTTAACGAAGGACGCGACGAAGCTAGTGGAGCAATTGCTCAACCGTCGTGACAAGGGCGTTGAGTGGGGCAGTGGGAATTCCACTGCCTGGCTTGCTGAGAGAACCGCTCACGTAACGAGCTTCGAGACGAATCCTGATTACCACGCGCGCGTGAAAGAAAGTCTCAACTCGCGAGGCATATCCAACGTCGACTATCGGTTGATCCCGTTCCAGGACGTCGATAGCGAAGAGGAGATGTTGAGATCGACGTGGGTGCAATCGGTGTCCTCCTTCGCCGACGATTCCCTGGACTTCGTTGTCGTGGACTCCTCTCCCAGAGGATGCTTGTGCGCTCGCGTGGCGCCCAAGCTGCGTCGAGGGGGCGTCCTAGTCCTTGACAATGCCAACTGGTACTTGCCTCCCCCCAAGTGGCTAAGTCCGCCTGCACCGGGCTCTGTTTCGGTACCGCTAGGCTTCCAAGGAAGCCGTGCTCCAGCCAGCACCATGTGGCCACTCTTCCTCAAGGAAACGGAGACATGGCGGCGCGTCTGGACCAGCGACGGCGTCCAAATGACCCTCCTCTTCGTCAAAGCGTAGCCCAAATAATCGCTGGCCAACGTTCGAGGATCGGCTCTCAAGAGTTACTCAGTGCGATATCGCTACCTTCTTGTACTTCTTCCGCTTTCGCAGGAGCACGGCTGGATGCGGCCTATCTTTGGTCCCCTTCGAATGGGCTCGATGGGCTCGAGGATGAAGTCGTCGTCCGTTTGTCGTCGAGCAGCGCGTAGGGATTGTCGTCGTCGCGAGGCGTCGCCGCAGCTGAAGAATAGTGTTTTCTACCCGTCAAACACTGCGGGGGCTTTCCGGCGGAGGCGATTCGTTCGTGCCTCGAGATGGGCGGCCTGAGGCCCGAAGACATCGATCGGCTCGCGGTCTCACGGGATCCGAAGGCTCACCTCTGGCGCAAGGCTCTCCACGCCTTTCGGCGGCGGCCGGGACTCGGTCTTCTCCGAGACCTGGCTCGTTCGAAGCGCGCAAACCTCCCATCCGAGATCGCGGCGAGCCTTTCGCTCTCCGAAGCCGGGTTCACGAGGCGTCGCCTAGCTGGTCCATCCCTCAGACACAACGTTCATTCTTGAAAAAGTGGAGGGAGATCGTCGACCACACGCCGGAACGGCGGGAGCCTTATTCGCGTCGCGCCTTCACAAGCGGCGGCTTATGCTTTCGAGTTAAGATCTCCTTCTATACCGCCAAAAGATTCCATTGAGAAATGACACTCGACCGCTGAGGGGTGCGACCTACATGGCGCAGCTCGATGGACTTCGCGCTGTCGCTGTGATGGCGGTCTTCGTCGAGCATTGGGTGTCGCCGGCTCGCCACTACGGAGTCCCGTGGGGTGCCCTTGGAGTTCAGCTCTTCTTCGTTCTGAGCGGGTTTCTGATTACAGGAATTCTTCTCGATTGCCGCGATCTAGTTGATGCCGCTCCCGAGTCGAGATCCCGCGTGATACGGCGCTTCTACGCGCGGCGGGCGCTTCGAATCTTTCCCGCGTTCTATGCGGTGGTTGCGCTAACGTACTTGGCGGGCGTTCCAGAGGTCCGCACCTCCCTCGGTTGGCACGTGAGCTACCTCTCGAACTTCTACTTCTTTCTCCGCGGAAGCTGGCAAGGCACGGTGAGCCACTTCTGGTCGCTCGCCGTCGAAGAGCAGTTTTACCTCGTGTGGCCCTGCTTTATGTTGTTCCTTCCGCGAGCCGCTCTGTTCCCCGCGCTCCTTTTGACGATGCTCACTGCGCCGCTCGTCCGCGTGGGTATCCTATCCTCACCCGCGCAGGTTTCCTACGAGATGCTCCCCGTGGCGTCGCTCGATACGCTCGGCATCGGTGCGTTGGTCGCGCTCCTTGCGCGAGACCCGGGACGGGCGCCCATCCCCGTCGAGAAGGCGGCGTCCGTGTGCTTATTGGTCGGATTGCCTGGCTACGTACTGCTCCGGGCGCTGTATTCGATGGGAATTTTCCCCGAGGCGATCGTTCTGGAGCAGAGCTTTCTCGCCATGTGCTATGCGTGGGTTGTTCTCGGCGCGTCGAAGGGCTTCGCTGGACCGGCAGGGAAGGCATTGGAGTTCACGGGGCTACGGGCGCTAGGGCGTATCAGCTATGGACTATACCTGTGGCACAACTTCGTCCCTGTCGCGCTCATTGGGCTCGTAACGTCTTTCGGCTTGGGGCCGGAGATCACGCGAGGGATACCCCGCATCGGTCTGCTATTTGCGATGACCGTGTGCGTCAGCGCGCTTTCCTGGTTCGTTGTGGAGCGCCCCCTGAACCGTCTCAAACGATACTTCCCGTATCACGACGACGATGAGCACGACCGGACGCGTCCTGCGCCCGGGGCCCCTCTGTGCCAACGCCCTTGAGATACTACCTTCAGTCCTGTGCCGAGCTGCGGAGTCGGGTCTTGCTTCAAAATGCCCAGCAAGTTCTGGGTCCGGTCGGTCTATCACCAGGCGCGGCGGCGCTTTTCGTGATGCGCGCGCCTTCGAAATGCGCTACTGGTCCATCCGAGAACTACAGCTAGTGCCGTGCCGTATCTACATCGACGCCACCGGTGAGAACAGGGGAGATCTATTCGACGTGCGCTCCAACTCCCTTTTGGCGTCCCTTCGCGCCGCCAGGCGACGCGAGCTCATGTTGGCGCATCTCGAGAACACCCTCGCAGTTCAGGCTCCATACTGTGTTGACTGCCGAGATTGGCGGGCGATACCCCTGCCGAACCGCGGGAGGAGCCGAGCCCTGGCGACGCTCAAGCAGGTCGCAGACGGATAGGGTCTTACGTGTCGCGCACTTGTTTGGAAACGGTCACAATGGCATCCAGCTTCTCGATGACTTCAGGATCGATCTCGTTTCTTGGGACCAGCCTGGCGAGTCTGTGATAGTCCGTTTTTCTCATCAGATTGGGAAGACCTAGCCTCTTGTAGAAGTCAGCGAACAGGGGGTCCAGAAAATCATCGCTCGCCTTTACGTCGGGGGAGAAGGCATCTGGCTTTCCCAACGTGGCCAAAGCATTCCGCACAACTTCAATGCTTTCAAGCATCGTTCGGTTCCGACGTTCGCGCTCGGGATTGCCCAAACAACGGACCCTCCGGAAGCTCCTCAGGGGTGGATTCGGCGTAAGCCAACAGGACATCTTCGCGCACGAGGTAATTCTCGATTTCTCTACGTCGCCACATGAGCTCCATTAGCCCTGGGCCACCCCCTAGGTTCTGTTCCGGGCGGTCGAAGAGAGCGATCCCCACAAGATCGCTCTTTGCTTCACGCAAGCCACGGAAGTGGTCACGCGCTCGCTGTGGTTTGTTCTCGACGTAGTGCACAAACGGACGGTCCAGGACGCTCGAGGCTTCATGGTCGAGGGTCTGAGCGAACGCTCGAAGCACTGCCAGATCGGTGGCACCTTCGAGGTACAGGACAAAGCCCGTTTGCTCAGCCTGGTAGTATTGCTCGAAGCCAATTTCTTTGAGGGCCTTGAGCACTTGACTGCCTCGATCGTCAATGCGATGCGGGGTACCGACGAATGCGATGACAACATCACGGTCAGCCGCTTCGTTCAAGAACACTTCAGAATGGCTCGCTGCAACGATTTGACAGCCTTGCCGTTCGGCGACATCCGTCAACAGGTGATAGGTCTGCCTCTGCCGTAAGATCTCGAGGTGCGCGTCTGGCTCGTCCAGCAAAAGGGTCGTCCCCGGGTTGGCATACAGATGAGCAAGCAACAAGAGAGTCTGTTGGAGACCACGGCCTGACGCCGAGAGGTCAAGACTTATGCCCCTCTCCCGATAGGTCATCGTGATCTCGCCCCGCTCCGTGACATAGATCGGATCATCGAGGCTGACGCCGAAAAGAGTTGTCATCTGCTTCGATAGGCTCTCCCACAACGGCCCATCCTCGGAGTAGACTCGATAACACAGATTCCTCAAGACCTCGGCGGTCCGACCCTCGCCAATTCGTACATTGACAGCTCCTGGGTCGAGTCTCGCTTCACTTGCGGCAAGACCTGACATCGGTGGAAGGAAGGCAAATCGGACTTTGGACGCCTCCGGAGGGATGATCATACGGTTTGCGGTTGAAGCCTGGTCACGACGAAGAGGACGGCAATAGAACGATTCATCATTCGCGTAGTCAAATTCCATGCCGCATTCCCATTCAGCAGCGGAGGAAACGCCGCTTCCGATGATGTCGACGCGAATGTTCTTCGTTTCCGTCTTTCCGTTAATCCGGCGAACGTCCCTCACGTGCAGGTCGCGCCACAGCAGATTTGCGTCAGGGACTGGTAACGCCAAGAGGTCTCGGCGGTTGATGGTGACTCCTGGGCGCTTCTCGGGGGTCGCCTTACCAGAGCGCTTCTCGTTCCACTTCGGAGCCCAATCTCCCATAGAGCGAATGCTTGAAGAGCCGTCGTCTTCCCCGAGTCGTTTGGGCCGACGAGAATGACAGCCCTCCCCAACTCCACACTTACGTCGGCGAATCGTTTGAAATTCTTGATTCGTAGGTTCGTCAGCATTGCCTTCGCTCTTCATGTGAGCGCGATTCGTGAGCATGATACAGGAGCAATTCTCCCGAGATCACTCAACCCGCCACGGCAGGTGTGAAGCCATTGGATCCCGATGGGTAAAATGCTAAAGCATCTTTGACAATGGGGTTGCTTCGCCCGGGACGACCACCTTGATGGCAAGGGGTCGCCTTGTTGTCCCGTTCCTTCGGAATTGTGAATCCCTTCGCTTGCTGCCGTTGCGGGGACGGGCCGGCGGATGGCAGCATGTCCGCCGGACCTGGAACGCAGAGTACGCCGCGAAGATACCGCCCCCGGAACTTTGGCGTCACGCCGTTTCTTGCTTTCAAAGCAAGTCGCGAAGGCAGCCGGTCGCCGCCAATCTCCTGCATCAGCAGTGTTCAGGCAGCGGCGCCCAATCGGCGCTGGGTCCGCGACACGACCGAGCTACGCATCGGCAGCGGCGAGTTGTATCTCGCGGCCATCCTTCTGTACTCGCGCTTCATCGTGGGCTGGGCCGTCAGCGCTGTGAACGGCCGACATCTCGCGCTCCGCGCTATCGGCGCACCTATCGGGGACGAGCTGTAACTCAGTCCGCCGAAGACCTGGAATCGCCAACGATCGCCGCTCCCCGCCTTCGTACCAAGGTCATCGGCTTCGTCGAGAGTCCGCGACTAGCTCCAGCACTTTAGGGTGACGATGATGCTATAACCTGTTCTTAGAAGTACACGGCTGACGATGGCTATCGAGAGTCCACCCCTACGCTTCGCCACCGGGGCCAGTCCGCTTCCGACCAGCACTTTCACGGGTCTGGGCGACACCGCCTTGACGACGGCCACGCTCTCCCGCCTGATATGGAGCCCAGGCGCGTACCGACAGTCAGCTCCCGCTTCGGCTTACACGGTAAGGCTCGTCAGGAACTTCGTGCCACGGGTTGGCACCCAGCGGTTCTTCGAGCTCTTCTGATCAAGGGTCCGATGACGCCACCGAAATTCACAACGAAGCAGGGACTGTACCTGGCGTTCATCCATCAATACACCCTACTGCATGGACGCGCGCCTGCAGAGGTGGACATCGCCCGCCACGTCGGCGTGTTGCCGTCGCTCGTCCACCAGATGCTGGTGAGGTTGAAGGAGCGGGGGCTGATCGCGCACACGCCGGGTCAACCGCGGTCGATCCGTGTGCTGGTGCCGGCCGAAGACCTGCTTTCACTCACGGGCGATGCATCGAGGGTGACCGCGCCCACGCCGGTCGCCCCATTCGATGGTCGGGCAGAACTCGTTTCCCAGCCGCGTACCGGATGGTGTCGACGATGTTCGAGCAGTACGAAGCCAAGCTGATGGATGATTCGGAGTTCGCGCCCTTCATCCTGTGTGTCGCCGACTCGGTCGATGAAGAGCTGCGTCACGCTGGTCTGCCCGCGACGGAATCGGTCGCGGTGCGGAAGCGCGTGCTGGACCTCGCGGTCGAAACCTACGTCGGCCGCTGCGCCGCGAACGACCCCGATGGTGCCGATGCCGAAGAGGACGCCGAACGGTTCCGCCACTTGATGGCCCCCGAACGGCCAGCCGGCCTACAAACCGACAAGTAGAGGAGCAGAGGAGAAAATCACCGATGGACGATCTGGAGTCCGAGTGGCAGCGCAAGGGAGCGACGCTCAGCGACAAAACGGCGTGGAAGCAGTTCGGGCTGACGCAGGAGGAGATCGTCCGGGCGATCCGATCTCGGAAGCTCCGATACCGCGAGGGCTCGATGTTCGGGAACCCCTGGCTGCGGCTTCTGCGACGCGAGGTCGAAGAGCTGGTCAAGAGAAAGCACGGAGTTGACTACCTGAAGGACCAGAAGGCGAAGACGGAGCTCGCGCGGGTCAACCGGGAGCTGAAGGGGCTGAAGAGGCAGGTCGCTGCGCTCGAAAAGCGAAAGTCGCAGCTGGTCGCTGAGTATGGGAAGTGACGCATCGGCCTTTTTGGACGAGGAGCCGGAACGATGAAAGAGTACTTCGCGCAGGTACGTCGCGCCGGCTTCGACCTCGGCCTCTCGGCCGGGAAGCTCACCAAGGCGATGGTCGAGGTGCTCTCGCAGTTGCCGCCCGGGGTGACGCCCTCGAAGGAGGTCGTCGTGCAGCACCTCGGCATGCTTGGGGAGATGTCCAAGACCCGTGACGTGAACGCCGCTTGGAACAGCGCCAAGCGCCAGGTCGTGCGGGAGCACCCCGACAGGTTCTGCCTCGACGGCAAGGTCTTGCGTTCGGCATCCGTCCTGAAAGATCGCCCTAGAGAGAAACTCTCGACCGTCGGCCATCGCAAGCTCGCCGCCCTGGCGGCGAAGGAAGGGATGACGCCGGATGAGCTTCTTGGTCGCCTGATCTCCTCTTGGCGTAGCGCGAAGAGATGACGGCCAGACACGATCCAGCAGAAACCGCGGGCGCTCGGAAGGACCAAACCCCCGCGCCGCAGCCGCAGGACGCTCCGATGGTCTTCCTTGTCGGGCCTCCCGGTTCCGGCAAGTCGACCCTCGGGCGAAGAGCCTGCTCCGAGCTTGCGCTTCGCTTCGTCGACCTTGCTGATGAGGGAAGCGCTGACGCGAAACTTGAAGAGCTTGTCAGAGTACAGGGCGCAGACGTCGTGGCACTGCCATGGGCGCCAATGGGAGATGCCACGAGGCTCGGTCTGTGCCGTAGGAATGGAGAGACCGTGGCGTTGTGGGCGCACCCTCTCGAGATGCAGGCGCGCTCGGGTCGCGCCGAGCCCCTGTTCACGCCCGTCAAGAGGCTGAGCACGCACGGAGGGTTCGGGCGAGGCGGACCCGGCTGCAGCGAGTATCGGCACCTCGCTCGCGCTTGCGAGCACGTGCTCGTCCTCGTCGGCCTGTCGGAGGACGAGGCGGCGCAAGACCTGAGGGAGTTGATAGAGGACCTGCGAACCCAGGACGAGGCGTCGCCAGCGGAGCGAGAAGGAATGCTCGGTTGGTGCGACGACTGGCAACACGACTTCAACGCGGATGCGAAAGCGTGTGAAATTCTCGTCGACGCCATGGCGCGCTTCGTGATGCACCTGAAGGCGCGGGGCACCTCGCCTCGCTCGATGTCCGGGGTCCGTTCTGAACTCAACGCCGCTGGATGCCTGGTCATGTGCTACGATGCGCCGAAGGGGGAGAGTGTCCTTCGGTCATTCCACGGCGGACCTTCCCAGTACGAGTACCGAAGGAAATTCACGGATTCCCCCCGAGCATGGGAGCGCTTCCGCTCTACATGGGAAGCGTTCTCCACCTTTCTGCGCGATTCGGCAATCCCTTCCTGCCCGAGCTTCAGACCACAGGGAAACGTCCGAGCCGCTCGGGGATCGGCCTCTCGTGAGCGGACGCACTCGAGGAAGTCTGGGTAAAGTGTCGCGCCCTTGGGCCTCCGAGGAGTTGCCGCAGCTCCTGGAGGAGGCGATCGCAAACGTCACGGGAAGGACGAACTCTACAGCTCCAGGCCCGGCTCCGGGAGGGACGATGCCCGGAGGCGCCGGGCGAGGGCGCCGTCGAGGATACGCGCATGGTCGTCGAGCTTCACGCTTGCCGTCAGGTGTGCATCGCTCGGTGGTCACGCGCGAGGGGATTCCGCTCAGCTACGAGGTCTTCGATGGCAATCGCGTGGACGTGACGACGGTGAAGGAAATCGCAGGAACGATGGAAGCGCGGTTTGGTCTGGCGGGTCGGATCTCGGTCATGGACCGCGGGATGATGAGCCGGAAAAATCTCGCATGGCTTCAGCAAAGCAACCGGAGATACGTGCTGGGTGGCTCCCGCTCGGAAGTCAAAAGGTGGAGCGCCGCATTCGCTGAGGAACAAGGCTTTCAGGTTGTACGCGAGGGCGTTGAAGTGAAGTTGTGTTCAGGAGGGGTCGGAGAGCTTCGTTCTGTGTCCGGTCGCATGACAGGCGGAAGAAGGAAGCTGCGATGCACGAACGGTTCTCGAAGCGCATCAAGCAAGGTAGTGGCAACTTTTCCCTGTTGAGCCTCCTAAATCGTTGAAAACAAAGGATCACACTTTTCGAACTGCGGAAGTTGGGCTATGCGTTTCCGGGTGCTGCCGGGTTAATTTATGTCAGAAATAGTGCTATACTTTCTGACATGTCGAGGACCTCTCTGACTCAACAGATCAAGCAATTTGCAGAAGCACTCCCCGAAGGGAAGGTTCTTTCCGCAAAAAGCCTGTTGCACCTCGGGAATCGTGCTGCAGTCGACCAGGCCCTATCTCGACTGGCACGACACGGAAAACTCTTGCGAGTTGAGCGTGGGCTGTACACGAAACCCATTGCGACCAGATTCGGCATCCGTGCCCCTTCGGTCCCGCTCGTTCTCGAGAATCTGTCGGAGAAGACGGGAGAAACGATTGCGCCGCACGGGGCAGCGGCGGCGAACGCGCTCGGATTGACCACCCAAGTTCCGGTTCGACAGGTGTACCTGACATCGGGTCGGAGTCGACGGTTGATGCTCGGGAAGCAGACGATTGAGCTGCAACACGCCCCCGGATGGCAATTGACACTTCCAGGACGACGTGCGGGCGAAGCAATTCGCGCGTTGACATGGCTCCGAAACCACGGAGGCCGGGAAAGTGTCACTCAAATCGTGAAAAGTCTTCCACCGGGGGAGAGGTGGGAACTTCTCCAAGCGAGAACGCGTCTGCCGAACTGGCTGGCGGAGGAAGTGAGCTCCCCAGTCGCGCATGGCTGATCAGTTTTTCGCCCTGTCCGCTCACGATCAACGCGAGGCACTACTTACAGCAGCCTCTCGATCCGGTAAGGCCGCTCACCTTCTCGAGAAAGACATTTGGGTGGTGTGGGTCCTTGAGGCGCTCTATGCGTCCCCATTCGGCCATGACCTTGTGTTCAAGGGAGGCACTTCTCTCTCGAAGGCGTACGACGCTATTGGTCGCTTCTCTGAAGACGTCGCTCTCACGTACGACATCCGCACGATCGCTTCAGACCTTGTATCGGAGGCACACGATGTCATCCCACCGACCCGCAGCCAGGAACGACGCTGGACGAAAATCATCCGCGACCGGCTGCAGCAATGGTTGCAGGACACTGCAGAACCGTTCCTCAAGAGCCGGATCGCGGATGATGCGATACGGGCCGAGCTCTCCGTCGAAGAGCACACTTTGTTTGTGAAGTACGAGCCCCACACTGGGGGGACTGGTTACGTTGGCCCGACAGTCGTCTTGGATTTTGGCGCTAGGGCAACCGGAGAGCCAAGCGAGGTTCGTCCGATCAAATGCGACGCCGCGGATCATGTTGCAGCGGTCGCCTTCCCGCAGGCGAACACCAGAGTTACCGGAACGGACATTCTGGGAAAAGGCGACTGCGCTCCACGTGTTCTGCCGCGGCGGTCAATTTCGCGCAGCGGAACGTTTTTCGCGCCACTGGTATGACTTGGTTAGCTTGGACAGTCTGGGCTACGGGGAAAACGCCATCAACGACCGCGATTTGGCTCGAAGCGTTGCACGACACAAGAACATGTTCTTTAGGGAAAAAGACAAGAATGGCGACTTCGTCGACTACAACGTAGCAGTCGAAGGACGTCTCCAACTTGTTCCCGAGGGCGCAGCGAACGAGAAGCTGGCCGCCGACTATCGAGAGATGTCCGAAGATGGCCTGCTGTTCGAGGACCCACCTTCCTTCAAATATCTATTGGAGCGAGCTCAAAGCATTCAGGAACGCACGAATGCGATCGAAAGAAACGCGTCGGCTTAGGCGCCGAGTGTCAGGGGCTCGCGCCGGACGGATACGATTTCACAGGACCGGTGCATGACTCTTCAAACGGTCTGTTCTTTGGTGTATGCGGAGGTCGACAGGACCGAAACGGGCGCGTTTCAGGGCAATTTCATAGGAAATTCCCTTCGCACGCGATTCGAGGAAAGGCTGAGGATGAGTTGATCGCGAAACGTCACGGAAAGGACGAAATCTACAGCTCCAGGCCAGGCTCCGCGAGGGACGATGCCCGGATGCGCCGGGCGAGGGCGCCGTCGAGGATACGCGCCTGGCCGTCGAGGTTCACCCTCGTCGTCGCCACTCGCCGGGCCGCGAACACCGAGGCGAGCTCGGGCGCTCCGATGAGCGGACGGCCTCCCACGGCGACGAGGTGAATCCGGCTTCGGTCGAGCTCGAGGAGCGCGCTTGCCGGATCCTCGGCGAGAGGCGGGATGACGATCAGATCCGCGGGAAGGCCGGGCGAAAGGCGTCCGGCCGAGGGAACCCTCAGCAAGCTGGCCGCGTTCTCGGTCACCATGCGCAGAAGCTCCGCGGGGTCGACCTTCGCCGCCGCCCGGGCTTCTCGAAGCTCTTCGAGGAGATCCCGCGCGCCGCTGAGGCGGGAATCGGTTCCCAGGGCGATCGACGAGCGCGAGCCGGGATCGGAGTCGAGGAAGCGCTCGACGCTCGCCGTTCTTCCGAGGAGGAACAAATTCGACGAGGGACACCAGACGAGGCCGGCGCCGGCGCGGTGCACCGCGGTCCAATCCTCCAGAGTGAGCCCGACGCCGTGAACGAGGACGGTGTTCTCGCGAAGGCAGCCGAGCTCGCGTAGGCGCGAGAGCTCGTCTCTCGCGCTCGGGTCGAAGCCCTCGGCGAGGTGGATGAGAAATGGCGCGTCGCGCGGCGTCTTTCGGTACGCCCTTCCGATGTCGGGGCCTCGTTCTCCAGCGGCGCCAACCTTCCGGCCCTCGAGGAAGAATGAGTGCGCCCAGCCGTACCGCCGTACCACGCGCAGGGGGAATCCTCGTCCGAGCTCGCGGTAGAACGGATTGTGGTGAGAAACCGTGGTGACGCCCGCGAGGACGTTTTTCAGCGCTCCGGCGAGCAGTCGATCCCGAAGGGGGTGGGACCGGCCTTCCCGGATCGCCGGATCCTCCCGAAGCCTTGGCCGCATGTCGTCGATCCAGGAAGATGCGTTCTCGTACGAGTCGCGGAACTTCACGCGGCCGAAGTGATTCAGCTCGAGATGATCGTGAGCGTTCACGAGACCCGGAAGAACGAAAGCGCCTCCGGCGTCGACCACGACGTCGCCTCGTTCGGGGGGCGAGTCGATTCCGAGGATCCGGCTCGAGAACCGGATGGAGGACAGGGTGCGTCCCTCGGCCGCGACCCGGGCGTTGACCAGCGCTACCGCGCGCCGCCACACGAAACTAGAGCGCCTTCACTGCATCCGCCATCGTGATCATCAGGATCATGGGATTGAGCGGAGATACGATGAAGCCCGAGCCTTCGTAAAAGCGTTTCGCATCCTCCGAAATCGCATGAACCAGCATTGCGCGGATGCCGCCGATTTCGGCCGCTTGGAGGGTCCGCAGGATCGCGTCCCGCAGCAGTCCATGACCGATCCCGCGCCCCTGATATGCCTCGTCGACGGCCAGGCGCCCGAGCACCATAACGGGAACGGGGTCTGGCATGTTCCTTCTGGTTCGGCCCGTCGCCGCCTCCACCGCCACCGCGCCGTTTGCGAGGGCGTAGTAGCCCACGACCTTCCTGTTTACGGCGCAAACGACGTACGTGCGCGACGCCCCGCTTCGTTCATTGGTCAAGGCTCGGCGCTTCAACCAATCGTCGAGCGTCCCGACGCCGGAACGGAAAGCGGACACGTCGTGTCCTATGTCGATGTGCTCCGGTGAGCCGATTCCTTCTTTGTCGTTCTCGGTCATCGGCTCCAAGGAGAGCGCGACCTGAGCAGCCGGCGCAGTCGCTGATTCTCCATTGGCGGCTTGTCCAGGGCGGCCAAGAATCGCTTGTGCGTCTTCTCATCGAGATGAAAAAAAGTGCGGTCCAAAAGTACGCCGGTAGCCTCTTGGCACGCCGCCTCGAGCATGAATTCCGAGCGGTTCTTTCCGACTGCCTCGGCCGCGCGATCGATAAGGGCGCGTTTCGCCTTGTCAGCGCGGAGGTTGATCATTACCGTGCTTGCCATGATTCTCTCCTCGTCGTCCCTACACCTCACAATACGTCATTGTATAGACGTTGTCAATACAACTTCACGGCGCGGAGAACGACCAGGACCGGAACGTCCCCGAGGAGAGGCTCTTCGATGGCGACGGGCTCGAGGGAGGCGGCGTCGAGGGCGGCCCGATGATCGTCGAGCGTGTGGCGATGGAGGGGAAGGCGCCATTTCCTCCCGTCGGCGGAATCGAACGTGCGCTCCCAGTTCCGGTCGGCCCAGGTGGGATGGAAGTCCGAGTACACGAGAGACCCTCCCCTCCGGAGAACTCGGGACGCCTCCCGGGTGAAGCGCAAGAGCTCAGGAAGGTCTCCCGCCATGAGCGACGCGAGTACCAGGTCGAATGCCCCATCGGCGAAGGGGAGCGCCGCCGCGTCGCCGCAGATCAAGCGCGCCCACGGGTCCGCGCGCTTCAACATGGCGGTAGAGCGATCGAGGCCGAGGCGGGCCGGCACTCCCTGGTCCGCGAGGAGGCCGAGGTTCCTCCCGGTCCCGGTGCCGGCGTCGAGCGCCGTTTCGACTGGAAGTCCTTTCCAAAGGCGCATCATCGCCGACTGTTCGACCCGCATGAGCTCGTTGTGAGCGCGCGGCGGGTAGGTCTCGGCCCAGAGTGCGTACCCTTGGTCCGGCTCGAGAAGCGTCACCCTCAGAACCCCGTCGTCTCCGGCCGCTGGTACCTCATGAGCCGATGAAGCACGCGGAGCTCGTAGGACCCTCCGTAGAGCTGAAGCGCGTATCGCCAGGAGCTCACGGCCCGGAGGAGCGCCCGCCGCGCGCCCGTGAGGCGCCGGTCCGTCGTCGTGGGATAGAAGGCGTTGAGCACGCGCTCGAAGTCGCGGACCCGCCGGCGGACCTTCGGCTGGAGCCACGGAATCCGATCCCCTCGGCGCATCGAGAGCTGCCGCCACTCACCGGAGGCCCACTCGTCGAGCGTCTCCGGAAACGCGAAGCCCTGCCTCCGCGCCTCGTCGTAGAGCGTGCCGTCGAGGGCGACCGGCGTGTACACGTAGAGCACGACCTCGGTCGCGGGATTGACCCGCTTCACCCGCCGGATGAACTCGAACGTACGCTCGGTGTCCTCCTCGGGATCCGGAGGGGAGCCGAGGACGAACGAGTACTCGGGCACGATCCCGTGCTCGCGCAAACGGCGAGCGAGCTCGATCGCGAGCTCCGCGGACGCGGTCCCCCCCTTGTTCATGCGGGCGAGGGTCTCGTCGGATCCCGACTCGGCTCCCGAGAAGACCATCTTCAGGCCCGAGCGCGCCATCTTCCGAAACGTCTCGTCCGAGTAGCGCATCAGCGTGTCGATACGGCCGAGGCCCCACCAGTGGATCCCGAGGTCCTCGATCCGCTCCGCGAGCTCGGCGACGCGGGGCTCGGAGACGAAGAAGTCCATGTCGTGCATCTGCACGGCGTCGACGCCGTAGCTCCCAGCGAGATGCCTCAGGACGCGCTCCATCCGCTCCGCCGGCTGCGCGAGCCATCGCCGGTTCGACATCGCGACCACCGCGCAGAAGTTGCAGGCGAAGGGACAACCGAACGACGAGCTGTGGGCCGCGGTGCGCGAGCCCAGGTAGTCGGTGTG
>Ga0184637_10000923_pt1 | contig 20831 bp, 20 predicted proteins | sample PLM3_127_b2_FD_133143 | JGI IMG/M metagenome (GOLD analysis project Ga0184637, IMG submission 133143) | Groundwater sediment microbial communities from an aquifer in East River, Colorado, USA - PLM3_127_b2 | ecosystem: Environmental > Terrestrial > Soil > Riparian zone | place: USA: East River... | reverse complement strand
TGCGGCGCGCAATGCTACCGGCGGCACCGGGGAGCGTCAACGAAACGCTGGCTCGAGCCTTCGGAGCCATCCCCTCGTCAGGCGCGCCGCAGCGCGCGAACGGCCGCAACCGCCGCCTCGATCTCAGCCTCGGCGACGCGCAGCGAGACGCGGTCGCCCGGCTCGACGTCGCCCGCGGCGCGCACGATCGCGCCGTCGCGCAAGCGACGCACGATCGCGTAGCCACGGGTGAGAACCCCGAGCGGCGAGAGCGACTCCAGGCGCCCGGCGAGGCCGGCGACCCCCGCGCGGGCGCGCTCGAGACGAGCCTGGGCGGCGCGCACGAGGGCACGCGACGCCGCGCCGAGTCGCTCGCGACGCGCGAGCAGCTGCGCGGAGGGCGCGAGCGCCCGCAGCGCGTCGCGCTCGCGCGCGAGGAGCGCGGTCGCCTCGTCAAGTCTTTTTGAGAGGGCGCGGCGCGCGCGCTGGAAGTCGCGGGCGAGCAGGGTGAAGAGCGTGGCGCGGTCCGGCAGCGCGAGCTCGGCGGCCGCCGACGGCGTCGGAGCCCGCACGTCGGCCGCCAGATCCGCGATGCTGATGTCGACCTCGTGCCCGACCCCGGTCACGACCGGCACCGCCGAGCGCACGATCGCTCGCGCGACGGCCTCGCTGTTGAACGCCCGCAGGTCTTCCAGCGAGCCTCCCCCGCGAACCAGCAGCACGACGTCGATTCCAACCTGCCCGGCGAGCGCGTCGAGGGCGGCGGCGATCTCGAGCTCGGCGCCCTCCCCCTGCACGCGCGTGGGCGCGATCAGGATCCGCGCCGCCGGAAAGCGCCGCGCCGCGATCTGGAGCACGTCGCGCAGGGCCGCGCTGGTCGGTGACGCGACCACGCCCAGACAAGCCGGGAGCCGCGGCAGCCCTCGCTTGCGCGCGGCAGCGAAGAGGCCCTCGGCCTCCAGCCGGCGGCGGAGCTGCTCGAAGGCGAGCTGGAGCGCGCCCGCACCCCGCGGCTCGAGCTCGCGCACGACCAGCTGCAGGTCGCCCCGCGCCTCGTAGACGGTCACGTCGGCGTAGACGATCACCTCCAGCCCGTTCTCGGGCTCGAACGCGAGCCGCCGCGCGGCGCTGCGGAAGAGCGCCGCGCGCACCTGGCCGCGTTCATCCTTGAGCGTGAAGTAGACGTGACCGGAGCCGGCGCGGTGCAGATTGCTGATCTCGCCCGCGACCCAGACGCGGCCGACGCGCTCTTCGAGCAGTCCGCGCAGGCCCGCGAGCAGATCCCCGACGCCGTAGATGTGCGGCGGACCGGCCGCCGCCGCGCCCGGCTCTGCCGGAAGACTCAGGGCTTGGCCTCTTCCGCCAATGCTTGCACCGGGGCGTCGGGAGCGCGCTTCAGGCGTTCGAAGTAGGTCCAGCTCTTCAGCACTTCGACCGCGCGCGCGAGCTGGACGTCGCCCTCGCCCGTCGCGGGCGCCAGCTCGGCGGCCGGCTCCGACTCCTCGACCTGCGGCGTGGCGTCGTGCTGGGTGAAGTGACCCTCGAGATCCCTCTCGCGGATCCGCAACGGCGACGCCTCCCCCGCCGCGGCGACCTCCACCGGCTGCACCGGGATGTCGGGGGAGATGCCCACCTCCTGGATCGAGCGACCTGCCGGCGTGTAGTAGAGGGCGGTGGTGAGGCGCAGCCCCGCACCGCCTTCCAGCGGGTAGACGGTCTGCACGGATCCCTTGCCAAAGCTTTTTACGCCGATCACGAGCGCACGGCCGTGGTCTTGCAGCGCGCCGGCGACGATCTCGGACGCGCTCGCGGTGCCCTCGTTCACGATCACGACGATCGGGTAGCTGGGCTCGGTGCCATCCAGGTGGGCGCGGAATTCCTGACGTTGGCTCTCGTCTCGCCCCTTGGTGTAGACGACGAGTCCGTCCTTGAGCCAGTTGTCCGCGACCTTGACCGCCTGGTCGAGCAGGCCGCCCGGGTTGTCCCGCAGATCGAGCACCAGACCCTGGAAGGGCTCGCCGGACTCGCGGTGGAGGGTTGCCAGCGTCGCCTCGAGATCCTCGTCGGTGTGCTCCTGAAACGCGCGCAGGCGCAGGTAGGCGTAGTGCGGCTCGAGCATCCGGCCGGAGACCGACACGACCTTCACCACGTCGCGGGTGATCTCGAACGGCTGGGACCGCTCGAAACCCTCGCGGTAGATCTCGATCGTGATCTTCGAGCCTTTTTTACCGCGCATCAGGTTGACGGCTTCGAAGAGCGTCATGTTCTTGCTCGAGCGGCACGGCTCGGTCCAGTCCTCGGGGACCTCGGTCGGGCAGATCGCGGTGATCTGGTCGCGGGCCCGGATCCCGGCCTGCGCCGCCGGCGTGCCCTCGATCGGCGAGACCACCTCGACGTAGCCGTCCTTGCGCTTGCTGATCTCGATCCCGAGGCCGTGGAACTCGCCCTTGGTGTCGACCTGCATCTCCTTGTAGGCGTCCGCGTCCAGGAAACTCGAGTGCGGATCCAGCTCGGCGAGCATGCCGCGCAACGCGCCGCGCACCAGCTCGTCCTCCTCCACCGGCTCGACGTAGTTGCGGCGCACCAGGTTGAGCACATTGGTGAACACCGAGAGCTCCTCGTAGCGGGTCGCCGCCAGGCTGCCGGCGCTGCCGGCCAGCACGCCGGTGACCGCGGCCGCCATCACGCCGGCGAGGAACGTGAGCAGGAAGCGGATTCGATCTCGACGCATGGGGCTGGACCTGCTTTCGACGCGCGACCCGGATCGACGGGGTCGCGCCGTTCGCTGCGACCCTCACCGCGGAATCGGCGAGCCGACGGAGGGTCTTGAAGCTCCCTGCGAGTCTACCCTGGATCCTCAGAGACGAGCCAGTCGCCGGGATCGAGCGGCTCGCTGCCCTGCCGGATCTCGAAGTAGAGTCGGGCGCCCGAGAGCGAGCCCGTATCGCCCACCGTCCCGATCTCCTCCCCCGCTGCGACGGCGTCGCCGACCTCCACGGCGAGCTCGGCCAGATGACCCGAGACCGTGAAGTAGCGATCGCCGTGGTCGAGGATCACGAGTCGGCCGTAGCCGCGGAACCAGCCGGCAAAGCGCACCACGGCGGGCGCCACCGCCAACACGGGGGTGCCCAGCGCGGCTTCGAACACCACCCCGGAGCGGAAGGTCTGCGTGCCGAAGTCGGCATCGACCACCAGGCCGAACGCCTGCACCACGCGGCCCGGCACCGGGGACGCGAGACGACCCTTCTGGCCGGCGAAGCCCGCGCCCTCGCTCGGCGGGCGCGCCGGCTGCGGCTCGGCGCCCAGCCTCGTGAGCGTCTCCTCGAGCGCGCGGGCCGCCTTCTCGAGCTCGACCAGGGCAGCGCGCTCGCTGGTGCGGTCCGCGTGCACGCGTGTCGCCAGGCTGCGCTTCTCGCCGCGCTCGGCCTCGAGCTCGAGGGATCGCTCGCGCAGCCTCTGCTCGGCGTCGCTGCGCAGCTGGACCTGCTCGCGGGCGCGGGTCTCGGCGCGCGCGAGCGCTTCGGACTCGGCGCGGTGACGTGCCAGCAGATCGGCGTCGTGGGCCAGCAGTACGCGCAGGGCGCGCACCCGGGAGAGGAACTCGCGCAGCCCGCCGGCCGCGAAGAGCAGACGCAGCGTGCCGACGTTTCCGGCCTGGTAGAGCGCGACCGCGCGCACCCGCATCGCCTGCTTCGTGCGCGTAAGTTGCGCCGCCAGCTCGGCGGCTTCCGCCTCGATCTGGGCCAGCCGCGCGCGAGCCTGCTGCGCGCTGCGCTGCGCCACGGCCACCTCGGTCGCCAGGTACGCCGTGCTCTGGTCGAGCGCCTCGATCGCCTCCAGCAGGCCCCGCTGCTGCCGCTCGTAGTCCGCGACGCGCTCGCGGCTCTCCTGGATGGCACGGCGCAGGCGCGCGAGCTCCTGCGCGCGATCGTCGTCCGCGGCGCCGGCGAACCCGCCGAGGACGAGACCGGCGGCGAGGCCGAGCGCGGCCAGGCGCTTCACGCGCGGCCTCCTCCCGCCAGTGCCGCCGCGGAGCCCACCAGCCCGAGCGCAGCGCCCCCGGTCAGCAGCGCTGCCATCTCCTGCGGAGCGAAGAAACGCGGCGCGACGCCTCCCAGCAGCAGCTCGAGCCCGAACTCGAAGCCCGGCAGCACCAGCCGGAACAGCGCATAGAGCAGCGCGAGCGCGAGCACTCCCGCGAAGGCACCCTGCAGCAGGCCCTCGAGCAGGAAGGGCCCGTTCACGAAAGCGCGGCTCGCGCCCACCAGCGCCAGGATCTCGAGCTCGTCGCGGCGAGCGAAGACCGCCAGCCGGATCGTGTTGGCGACGATCAGCAAGGTGGCGAGCGCCAGAATCAGCCCGAGCCCCCAACCGATGCCGCGCAGCAGCGCGAGCGCCCTCAGGTATCCCTCGACCCAGTCCTGCCCCGAGGCGAGCTCCGTCACGCCGGCGAGACCCTGGAGCGAGCCCACCACCCGGGCCATGCCGGCCGGCGAGCGGTGCTGCGGTGCGAGCGTGAGCTCGAGCGACGCCGGCAGCGGGTTCTCGCCGAGGCCCTCGAGCAGGGCGCTGCCCCGCCCCACGCCCGCGCGGAAGCGTTCGAGCGCCTCCCGCTTCGAGACGATGCGGGCGCCCTGCACGCCCTCGACCATGTGCGCGATCCGCACCAGCTCCTGGATCTGCTCGGGCGTGAGCCCGTCCGCGAGGTACGCCGTCACCTGCAGGTCGTCGCCGAAGCGCCCGAGCAGCTCCTCCATGTTCGCGAGCAGCAGCGCGAAGGCGCCGACCAGCACCAGGCTCACGCCGATCGTGACCACCGAGACGGCGGTGGTGACCGGGCTCGTGCGCAGGCCGGAGAGCGAGGTGCGCACCAGGTAGCCGAGCCGGACCCGCAGGCGGCTCACGCGCGCACCCGGCCGTCGAGGGAGTCCTCGGTGACGCAGCCCGCCTCCAGGCGCACCGCGCGCTTGCCGTAGCGCCGCACGATCTCGAGCTCGTGGGTGGCCACGATCACCGTCGTGCCGCGGGTCGCCGCGCTCGCGATCAGATCCATGATCTCGAGCGTGAGTCCGGGGTCGAGATTGCCGGTCGGCTCGTCGGCCAGCAGGATCTCGGGCTCGTTCACCAGCGCGCGGGCGAGCGCCACGCGTTGCTGCTCACCGCCCGACAAGGAGAGCGGATGGTGGTAGCGGCGGTGCTGGAGCCCGAGCTGCTTGAGGACCGCGAAGACCTTCGCTCGCGCCTCGCGACGCGGCGTACCCACCACCTCGAGCGCGAGCGCGACGTTCTCCTCGACGGTTCGTCGCTGCAGCAGCTTGAAGTCCTGGAAGACCACACCGACGCGGCGTCGCAGCGCCGGGATCGCCGAGGCACGCAGCCGCGCGATGTTGCGCCCCAGCACGACGATCTGACCCTCGCTGGGCTGCTCGGCGGCGAAGAGCAGTCGCAGCAGCGTCGTCTTGCCGGCGCCGCTCGGCCCGGTCAGGAACACGAACTCGCCCTTGCCGAAGCGCAGGCTCACGTCGCGCAACGCGAAGCTCCCCGCCGAATACGATTTGGAGACGTGATAGATCTGGATCGATCCGTCGGCCGGAGCCCGCGGGACGGGTGCCGAGCTCGGCGCGGCGCGCCGCCACGGCCACCCGCGACCGCGCAGGCCTCCGGCGCTCACCCTTTCGGGCGCGACTCGCGCGCGGGCGCGCTCGCCGGGGCCTTTCTGGCGGAGCCACGGCCACGGGCCTTCTCGACCAGGTACTCGAGAATCACCTCGTCGAGCGGCTTCTGCGAGACGATTCCCTCGCCGAAGGCGCGCGCGGGAGCGGGAGCGGGCGCGGGAGCGGAACGGGGAGCAGTGGCCGCGGCCGCCGCCGGGATCGCCGGCGCCGCCGGCGGCGCATCGCTGACGCCCGGTCCGGTGTCTTCGGCCGGATCCGTGAGCCTTTCCAGGATCACGGGATCGAGCGCGCCCTGCTTCAGGCGCGCGACCATCGCCTTGTGCTGGCCCTCCATCAGCGCACGCACCGCTTCCGTGAGATCGCCCGAGCCCAGCAAGTCCTCGTAGTCGTGTTTTTCCGACGCGAGGATGGTGCCGCCGTAATAGACGTGGCTGATCACGTGCGGGTACGCCGTGCCGCTGTCCTCGGTCTGCACGTGGAACAGGCGGCCGCCATGGCGGACGTTCGTGTTGAACCCGGTGATCATGCTGCCGGTGAGCCCCCGCAATCCCGACACGGCGGCGCGAGTCTCTCCCTCCGCGCGCGCCTTGTCGAGGCCGCTCGAGAGTCGACCGCGGTGCCACCGCGCGGGTTCGTGCGCTCGGAGAATCGGCCGGTCCCGCTCGAATCCTGAATAGCCGCTGAGACTCCCCGAGGGGACTGACAGCAGTCGGCCGGTTGGGTGAAGCGGGCCGACGGAGTGGGACCCCGACGTGCCGGGCGGCACGCCGGGGCCCCGGGCGACGGTTGACGGAAGGGGGGTTGGATCCCGTCGCCGGAAGGCTCAGCCCCGATTGCGCCTTCGCCGCCCGCACCCCGCGGCAAGACCGGCGAGCCCGGCCCCGAGCAGCGGTGCGCTGGCCGGCTCCGGCACCGCGGAGAGCGGCGCCGAGCCGGGCGTGGGCGCGTCGAGCGCAACGAAGTCGGCCGCATTGTCATCCGTGTCCACGTCCGCGAAGCGCCGCGCGAGGCTCGCGCCCGCCGCCGGATCCGCGGCGGGCGCGCCCTCCCCGGCGAACACCTCCCCGGGCGCGAAGACGCCGTAGCCGAGCGCATCCAGGATCACGCTCCCGGCGCGCAGCACGACGCTGTCCGGTCCATTCTGGAAGTCGAAGTCGAGCAGCAGGTCGGCGCCGGCTACCGAGGTCTGGCCGCCCGCCGTGGCATCCGCGACCACGAAGATCCCGTCCGCGGGGATCTCGCCGGTGAGCGCGAGGCTGGGACCGACCGCACCGTTCGCGCCGTTCACGCCTTCCAGGGTGAGCCCCGTGAGGGAGGTGCCCGGCGCCCCATGCAGCTCGACGAAGGAGAGCCCGTCGTCGCTTCCCACCGCGTCATAAAACAACTCGGAGATCACGGGCAACGCCTGCGCCGTGGCCGGCATCAGCGCGAGCACGAGCAGCCCGGCGGCGCCGCAGGTGCAGCTTCGGAGAGTGAGATTCACGTCAATTACCTCCAGCTCGGGGCAAGGAGTGGGTTTGGGCGGCGAGCCGGCGGGTCTGGCGTCCGAACCAGCCACCCGTCCAGGCGTCGATGCCCGCGGCGAGCTCGTCCGCGCGCAGCCGCAGCCGCATGCGCTCCGCGTCGCCTGGGTCGGGAAGCAGCTGGAGCTGCGCGAGCACGCGGCGGCGCTCGAAGTAAAGCTGCGTGATCTCGTCGAGCACGTCGTCGCGCAGCTCGATCACCTCGCGGGCCTCGCGCGAGACGTCGATCTCCTCGGGGTTGTAGGCGAGGTCGCCCAGATCCCAGGAGAAGGTGAGGCCGACGTCGTAGTCCTCCGCGTGGTCGCGGTCGCGGTCCACCAGGCTCCACAAGTCTCCGCCCGAGACCGCCTCGTCCCACGCCGTCGCCCGGCTCCTGTCGTGCGCGAGCGCCCCGTGCAAGATGACGACCGGAAGCCAGCCGCGCCTGGTTACCCCCTGCTTCAGGGCGTCCATCCCTTTCGGGCCGAGTCTCAGATACGCGAGCGCCGCCTGGTGTACCCGCTCGATGTCCGGCTCCTCGGGCAGGACCAACGCCTGTGCGCCCGCGCCGGGAGCGGCCGCGCGCGGCTCGGGCGCGGCGCCTGCGAGGAGACCCGTGTCGGCGGCGGCGAAGAGCACGGCGGGGTCGCCCGCCAGCGCGCGCACCGCTGCCGAGCCGGCCGGGGGGCCGGCGCGTCGCCAGGGTCCCTCCAGCGACCCGGCGACGAGCAGGCCGCGCAGCGTGGCCAGGAAGAGCTGCCCGGCGCCCGCTGCCAGCCGCAGCACCTCGGCGCCGGGCGGGAGCTCGAGCTGCACGACGCGCCAAGCGCCGAGCGTGTCGCGCAGCGCGAGCGCCGTGGGATACACCATGGCGACGTCGGCCCCCGGCAGACCCAGCACCAGGTCGACCGGCCCGCCGCCCCCGGCGGCGAAGGAAACCGTCTGCCGCAGGGACTCGCGCGCCGTCAGCTCCTGCCGGTCTTCGACGAGCCGCGCGCTCCACGGCTCACCGCCGACGATCGCCCAACACTCGAGCCCACCGGCTTGCTCGCGCAACGCGACCGCCGTCGCGGGACCGGCGGGAAATGCCGTCGCCGGCCGCAGCCAGCGGCGGGCGTCGCGAGACAGGAACACACCGTCGTCGCTGGCGACGGCGATCCAGCCGGCAGCGACCGCGAGGCGGTTGCCGGCGCGGGCGGTGGCGCCCGGCCCCGGTGAGACCTCGACCACGGCGCCGCTCGGCTCGACCAGGAAGAGGCCGCGGGTGGTCGCGGCGAGCAGCGAGACGCCGCCCGCATCGCGGAGGAACGCGAGATCCCGGACCTGGCCGCGTCGCAACCGACGCTCGAAGGGGCCGTCGGGCGGGCCGACCAGCACACCGCGCAGGTCGCCGAGGGCGAGCGTCCCGCTGGCCCGATCGAAGGCGAGCGCGGCGATCTCGCCGCCGCGCACCGGCGCCACCAGGTTGCGCCAGACCACCGCAGTCGGTTCCTCCGCTGCCGTCGCGCGGCCGCCCGCGAGCACCAGCATGAGCGGCGCGACGGCGCTCGCGCGGAACCGAAGACTCGTTCGCCTGACCGACCGCACGGGGCGATCGCGGAGCAAGACACGTGCCACCGGATCCCGAGCTCTCGGGCGGCCTCGCTGCGCATGCGGCGCGCCCTCACCGTGCGCGCGCGTGCCGCGAGCGTGCGAGCGTGAAGCGCCGGTCTCCCCGTCGACGCGAACGCGGATTGACGCTCGCTTGACGCCGCCCGGAGCCTCCCCAAGAATCGCCGTTCATGACGTCGCGCGAGCCGCGCTGGACCCGATCGCCGCGAGCGCGCGCCGCGGCAGCTGGGCTCGCCCTCCTGATCGGGGTGGCGCTTCCGGGCGCGCGTGCCTGGGCCCAGAAGAGCGCCCCGGTGCTCTACCAATGGACGGACGATCGCGGCAACGTCCGCTACACACCCGATCCCGATCGCGTGCCCTCCTCCCAGCGAGGAACCATGCTGCGTCTGGAGCCGGGCATGCTCCCGCCCAGCGCTCCGCCGCCGCCGGCGGCGGAGGCCAGCCAGATTCCGGCGCCGTCCGCTGTGGTATTGCCGGCTCCGCCCGCTCCCAGCGCGCTTCCAGTTCCGGCTGCGACTCCAGCTCCGGCTGCGACTCCGGCTCCGGTTGAGACTCCGGCTCCGGTTGCGATTCCAGCTCCGATTGCGGCTCCCGTCCCGGCTCCGACCCCGACGCCAGCGCCGACTCCGGCTGCGGCGTCGACTTCGTCTCCGCCGCCTGTTCCCGCGTCCGAGGCTGGTGACGCCGCGCGCGAGCAGCAACTCGCCACCGCGATCGCCGCCGATCAGGAGGCGCTCAAGGCCCTGATCTCCGCGCCGAATGCCCCCGGCGAGGCGCCGCTCACCGACTCGGCACAGCTGCGCGAGATCGCGCGTCGCCTGCCCGAGATGCAGGCGGAGCTCTCCGCCCTGCGCGAGCGGCGCACGCCGCCCGCCGGGCCCTGAGCCGCGGCGATGCCGCCGCAGCCCGCGCTCCCGGTGCCGGTGGTCGCCCTCGCCGGGGGTGTCGGGGCCGCGCGCTTCCTGCGCGGCCTCACGCGCGCGGTCCCAGCCGGCCTGGTGACGGCGATCGTGAACACCGGCGACGACAAGTCCTTCTACGGCGTCCACGTCTCGCCGGACCTCGACATCGTCACCTACACGCTCGGAGGACGCATCGAGCCGACGCGGGGCTGGGGCCTCGCCGGCGATCGCTTCGATCTGATCGAGACCCTCGCCAGCCTCGGCCATGACACCTGGTTCCGACTCGGCGACCTCGACTACGCCATCTGTCTGCACCGCACCCTGCGCCTGCGCGAAGGGGCGGGGCTCGCAACCGTGGCGGACGAGCTGCGCCGCTTCTTCGGCGTGGCGACCCAGCTGCTGCCGATGTCGGAGGATCCGTGTCCCACGTTGGTGTCGCGGCGCGGCGGAGCAACGGTCCACTTCGAGGAATACCTGGTGCGCGACGGCGCCCCCGACGACGTCGCGGGCGTCGATCTCTCGGCCGCGCGGCGTTCGAAGCCGGGCCCGGGCGTGCTCGAGAGCCTGCGTGCGGCGAGCGTGATCGTGCTGTGTCCCAGCAACCCGGTCGTCTCGATCGGGCCGATTCTCGCGGTGCCGGGGATCCGCGAGGCACTGCGTGCCAGCGGTGCTCCCGTGGTCGCGATCTCGCCGATCGTCGGGGGGGCGCCGGTGAAGGGACCTGCCGACCGGCTGCTGCGCGGACTCGGCATCGAGGTCTCCGCACGTGGCGTGGCCGAGCTCTATCGCGAGGTCGTGCAGGCCTTCGTGCTCGATCTGCGCGACGCCGCGCTCGAAAACGACGTGCGCGCGCTCGGGCTGCGCACCCTGGTCACCGACACCATCATGCGCGACGACGCGCACGCCATCCGCCTCGCCGAAGCCGCGCTCACGCTCGCGGCGCGGATGCCGTGATCGCCGCAGTCGTACCCGCCAAGTCGCTCTCGGGCGCGAAGTCGCGGTTGCTGCGACAGCTGTCGCGGTCCGCCGTGGAGCGGCTCTGCCTCGCGATGCTCTGCGACGTGGTCGACGCGCTGCGCGCCGTGCCGGCGCTCGCGCGGGTCGTGGTGGTGACGCCGGACGAGGCGGTCGCCGCCGCCGCGCGCAGCGCGGGCGCCGAGGTGCTGCTGCGACCCGATCCGGGGCTGAATGCCGCGATCGACGCCGCCGCGGCGATCGTCGCTCCGGGCGCGGACGACGGCGTGCTGGTCGTGCTCGGCGACGTCGCCGGCGCACGCTCCGTCGAGATCGGGCGCCTGCTGCGCGCGCTGCCTGGACGCGGGGTCGCGCTGGCCGCCTCCCGCGACGGCGGCACCTGCGCGCTGCTGCGCGTGCCACGCGACGTGATCCCGGCCGCCTTCGGCCGCGAGAGCGCAAGCAAACACCGGGAGCTCGCGGCCCGCGCCGGCGTGGCCTGCGTCGAGCCCCTGCTGCCCTCGCTCGCGATCGACGTGGACGAGCCCGAGGATCTCGCCAGGCTGCGCGAGAGCGGCAGCGCGGGGGCGCGCACCCAGGCGATCCTGCGGGAGCTCGCCGCGGCGGCCCCGGCATGAGCGCCTCCAAAAAAGAACTTGACGGACTGCGCCTCGCCCCTCTGCGTGGCGTCCCGCTGGTGGCGCCGGGGGACGACCTCGCGGCGCTGCTCGCCGAAGCCGCCGCGCGCGCCGGGCTCTCGCTCGCCGGCGGCGTCCTGGTCGTGTGTCAGAAGGTCGTCTCGAAGGCCGAGGGCCGGCTGGTTCCTCTCGCGAGCGTCACGCCTTCGGCCGAGGCTCGCCGGATCGCGCAAGAGCACGCCAAGGATCCCCGCCACATCGAGGTGATCCTGCGCGAGACGCGGCGCGTCGTGAGACGCGGGTACGGCGTGCTGATCTGCGAGACCCGACACGGATTCGTGTGTGCGAATGCGGGCGTCGATCTCTCGAATGCACCGGGCCCGGAGGTGGCCGTGCTCCTGCCCGAGAACCCGGACGGCTCGGCGGCCGCGCTGCGCGCGGCGCTGACGGCGCGCGGTGCGGGGCCGCTCGCCGTGATCGTGAGCGACACCTTCGGAAGGCCCTGGCGCGAGGGGCTGGTGGACGTCGCGATCGGATCCTCCGGGATCGCGCCGATCCACGACATGACCGGGCGTCCGGATCTGGCGGGGCGCCTGCTCCAGGTGACCGCCACCGCGACCGTCGACCAGCTGGCGGCCGCCGCGGGGCTGCTGATGCGCAAGGACGCGGGCATCCCCGCCGTCTGGGTGGAGGGAGTGACACCCGATGGTGATGGACGCGTGGCAGACCTGCTACGGAGACCCGAGATCGATCTGTTTCGATGAACTTCGCTCCGGTCTGAGTGAACTTCGCTCGCCTGCGGCTCGCTGCGCGCGCGCTTCGCGCGCTTGCCGGACTCTTCACGAGCGCGGTGCCCGACGAGGGTGAATGCAAGGTCGCCTTCCGAGGCGACCGCGCAGCGAGGCGAAGCCGAGCGGAGTCCGGGTGGCGCGGGCCGCCCCGCGCCGGGACCCGAAAGCTCGCTGCGCGCGCGCTTCGCGCGCTTGCCGGCGCTCTTCACGAGCGCGGTGTCGGGAGCCCGTCGATCGCGCGCCAGAGCGCCTCGATGCCCTCTCCCGTCTGCGACGAGGTGACGATGCAGCGCTCGGCGGACACCCGCGCCTGCGCCGTGAGCGAACGCACGCGGCGGGCGCGCTCCGCGGCGCCGAGCTTGTCGGCTTTGGTGAGCACGAGCAGCACGGGGACTCCGCGCTCGGCGAGCCAGGCGCCGAGCAGCGCCTCGTCCTCGCCCCAGTCGCGCCGCAGGTCCTGCAGCAGGATCGCGCCGCGCAGGCGCTCCCGACCGCCCAGGTACGCCTCGACCAGCGCCTTCCAGCCCGCGCGCTCCGCCTTCGAGACACGCGCCCAGCCATAGCCCGGCAGGTCGACCAACAGGAGCGCGCGCCCCGGCCGGTCGATCCGGTAGAAGTGCACCAGCCGCGTCTTGCCCGGGCTCGTGCTGGTGCGCGCCAACCGGCGGCGCTGCGCCAGTCGATTCAGCAGGCTCGACTTGCCGACGTTCGAGCGCCCCAGCAGCGCGATCTCGGCGAGCGGGGTGCGCGGAAAACCCTCGGCCTCGGCCGCGACGGCGAGCAGCTCCGCCGCCAGCACCTTCATGGCAGCGACGGCAGCACGCGGGCCAGGCGCCCCAGCGCTTCGGCGATCGCGGCCTCGGAGGCGGCGCAGCAGAAACGCAGCCAGCCCTCCCCCGCCGCGCCGAAGTCGATGCCGGGCGCCGCGCCCACCTGCGCGCGCTTGAGCAGGAGCATCGCCAGGCGCAAGGAATCGCCGCCGAAGTCGCGCGCGTCGGCGAACACGTAGAAGGCTCCTCGCGGCGCCACGGGCACGCGCAGGCCGAGCGCGCGCAGCCCCTCGACCAGCTGCATGCGACGCTTCGCGTAGGCCGAACACATCGCCTCCACGGTCGGCGCACCCTCGCGCAGCGCGGCCAGGCCCGCGTGCTGCACGAAGCGGCTCGCCGAGATGAAGAAATTCTGCTGCATCACCTGCAGCGGCCGCAGCGCGCGCGGCGGCACGATCATATAACCGAGCCGGAAGCCGGTCATCGCATAGCGCTTCGAGAAGCCATCGAGCACGAAGACGTCTTCGCCGAGGCCGAGGGCCGAACAGGCCTCGGCTCCGTCGTAGACGAGCCCGTGGTAGATCTCGTCGGAGACGATCGGGACGCCGAGTCCTGCCAGCTCGGCGAGCGTCTCCCGGCTCTGGATCGCGCCGGTCGGGTTCGCGGGGGAATTCACGACGATCGCGCGCGTGCGCGGCCCGAGCGCGCGCCGCACCGCGCCCACGTCGAGCCGATAGCCCTCCTCGGCCGCGCTGGGAACCAGCACGGGGGTGCCGCCGCAGGCGCGTATGAAGTTCGGGTAGCAGGGGTAGTGGGGCGTGCCGAGCACGACCTCGTCTCCCGGCGAGACGAGCAGCGAGAAGACCAGCAGCATCGCCGGCGAGGTTCCATTCGTGACGAGCACGCGCTCCGGATCGACGGGAACGCCCGCGCGGCGCGCGTGGTCCTGCGCGATCGCCTCGCGAAGCTCCGCGAGGCCACGGCTGTCGGTGTAGCGCGTCTCGCCCTCACGCAGCGCGCGGGTGCAGGCCAGGATCGCGGCCGGGGGCGGCGACCAATCGGGCTCGCCGATCTCGAGATGGATTACGTGAGCGCCGTCACGCTCCATGGCGAAGGCGCGCTCCATCACCTCCATCGCCAGGAACGGCTCGATGGCGCGGACGCGCTCCGCGAAATGCAGCGGCACGCGTCTCGGTTAGCCGCGCGGCGATGGGGCGTCAAGCGCTGTGCAACCGTTTGCGGCCTCGCATTTTGACACCCCCAGGGTGCGTTGATACGGTTGCGCAGGCCTGCGAGGAACTCACTCCATGTCGAAGGGCGTGCAGATCGCCGGCGGCGCGACCCTGGTCGCGCTGCTCCTGGGCTGGTACGCCGCCTCGAACCTCGAGGCGGGCGCCTCCTTCGCCTACTTCAAGACGCTCGCCGAGTTCGAGGCGGCCAGACCGGACCTGGTCGGACACCACGCGCGCGTGCACGGCTACGTGGCGCTCGGTTCGATCGAGCGCGACGTCGCCGGGAAGCAGGTCCGCTTCCACGTCCAGGGCGAGCCGCCGCATGCGGGCGGCGTGCCGGGCCAGCCGCTCGCGGTGGTGTTCGGAAGCCTCGAGACGCCCGACCTGTTCAAGGATGGCGCCGAGGTGGTGGTCGAGGGACGTCTCTCGGAGACGGGCGACGTCTTCCACGCCGACAAGGTGATGGCCAAGTGTCCGTCGAAATTCGAGAGCGCCGCCGCCCGGCCGGCCGCGATCTGACGCGAGGCCGCGCATGTCCGAGTTGGGAGCCTACGCCCTTCGCTTCGCGCTGCTGATCTCGCTGCTGGGACTGTCCGCGGGATTCCGGGCGGGGATCGCACGGCGTCCGGACTGGACGCGCGTCGCCGAGCGCGCGGTCTTCGTGGTCTCGGGCTGCGTGGCGATCGCGATCCTCGTGCTCTTCCTCGCCTTCGCGAGCTTCGACTACCAGCTCGCCTACGTCGCCGCGCACTCGGCCCGCAGCATGGCCCTCCCCTACCGGCTCGCCGCGCTCTGGGGGGGACAGGCGGGGTCGCTGCTGCTGTGGCTGTTCATCCTCTCGGTCTACGCGTCGGCATGCGTCGCGCTCCAGCGGCGCCAGAACCGATCGCTGATGCCCTGGGTGGTGGTGGTGCTGCTCGCCAACTCGACCTTCTTCCTGGTGCTGCTGTGCTTCGTCACCGATCCCTTCGAGAGGCTGCCACACGCCGCCGCGCTCTCGGACGGCGCGGGTCTGAACCCGCTGCTGCAGCATCCGGTGATGATGATCCACCCGGTGATGCTCTACACCGGGTTGGTGGGCTTCGCGGTGCCGTTCGCCTTCGCCTTCGCGGCGCTCGTGACGGGGGAGCTCGGCGACACCTGGTTCCGCACCACGCGGCGTTGGACGCTGGTCCCCTGGCTCCTCCTCAGCATCGGGATCATGCTCGGCGGAAGGTGGGCATACGAGGTGCTCGGCTGGGGCGGCTACTGGGGCTGGGATCCGGTCGAGAACGCCTCCTTCATGCCCTGGCTCCCGGCCACCGCCTACCTGCACTCCGTGATGATCCAGGAAAAGCGCAACATGCTGAAGACCTGGAACCTGCTGCTGATCGGCCTCACCTATACGCTCTGCCTGTTCGGCACCTTCCTGACGCGAAGTGGTGTCGTACAGTCGGTCCACGCGTTCGCACAGACGCCGCTGTTCACGTCGGTCTTCCTCGGCTACGTGCTCGTCACGGCCGGCGTCTTCCTCGGCGTGCTCCTGATCCGGCGCAAGCAGCTGCGCAGCGAGCAGCGCATCGAGTCGTTCGTGTCGCGCGAGGCGAGCTTCCTGCTCAACAACTGGCTGTTCATCGCGCTGCTGATGATCGTGTTCTGGGGCACCTTGTTCCCGGTCTTCTCCGAGGCCCTGACCGGCACGCGGATCGCGCTCGGCCCCAAGTTCTTCAACGGGATGGCATTCGTGCCCACCCTGCTGCTGCTCTTTCTCACCGGCGTGGGCCCGCTGATCGCGTGGCGCCGCTCCTCGCCGGCGCTCCTGCGTCGCCTGTTCGCGCTGCCCGCCGCGGCGGGCGTGGCGGGCGGCCTGCTGGTGTGGGCCTGGTTCGGACGCGAGCTCGAGCTCTATCTGCTGATGGTGTGCGCGCTGGGGGCCTTCGTGACCGGGACGGTGGCTCAGGAATACACCCGCGCGATCCGCGTGCGCGTGCGCAAAGGGGAAGAGAACGCATTCCAGGCGTTCGCCTCGCTGCTGCGCAAGAACCAGCAGCGCTACGGGGGCTACATCGTGCACCTGGGCGTGGTGCTGGTGCTGCTGGGAACCGCGGGCTCCGTGCTGAACGAGGAACGCCTCGAGAACGTGCGGCCCGGAAGCGAGATCCGTATCCACGACTACCGCCTGCGCTACCTGACGGCCGAGGCGCTGCCGGCGCAGCACTACGGCGGTGCCAAGGCGCGGATCGCGCTCTATCGGGACGAGCAGCCGCTCGCGGTGATGGCGCCCGAGAAGCGCATGTACTGGCTGGAACAACAGCCCGCGTCGATCCCGTCGATCCACTCGACGCTTCAGGAGGATCTCTACGTGATCCTCACGGCGCTCGAGACCGACGGCTCCGCCACGCTCAAGGTCTACCGCAATCCGCTCGTCTCCTGGATCTGGATCGGCGGCGCCGTCTTCGTGCTCGGCACGCTCGTCGTGATGTGGCCGCATCCGAATCGCGGCACCGGGCCGCGCAGCGGATGAACCGCGCCGCGCGCTGGGCCGGTGCGGCGATCGCACTCTCGGCCGCGATTGGGCAGGCCCAGACTCCGCCCCCGGCCACGCCCGACGTGCCCGGCGGTCCGGGCAGCATCCGGGGACGGATCGTGCACGCGAGCCGACCCGCGGCAGCCGCGGGGCTCCCCGTGCTGCTCTATGCGCTGCCCGAAGCCGCGCCTCCAGGCGTGCGGGAAGGCGTGGCCGACGCGGAAGGTCGCTTCCTCTTCTCGAACGTCTCGAACGATCCCACGACCGTCTATCTGATCGGCGCGCGCGTGGGCGAAGTGCCCTTCGGCGTGCGGATTCGATTCGCCGGCGGCGAGCTCGAGCATGCGGCCCTGCTGTCGATCTCCGACCCGACCGCGCAGGCTACGGGCGTGAGCGTCGAGCAGGTGCGCTGGCGGCTCGAGAGCGGCTGCGAGAGCCTGCTCGTGAACGAAACGCACACGCTGCGCAACGCCGGCTCGCGGGTGATCTTCGTACCCGAGTTGGAGCGTCCGGGTCGCGAGCCACTTTTTCGGACCACGCTCCCGGAGGGCGCCGCCGGCTTCGAGGGGCACGCGGGCACGTTTGCGGGCGGCCTCGCGTTTGACGGCCGCCGGGTCGACTTCTGGGGTCCGCTCTACCCCGGCGAGCAGCAGCTCGAGTTCGCCTGGGCGCTGCTGGCGAAGACGGGGGACGCCGTGCTGGCGCGGGTCTTCGACTCCGGAGCCCAGCGGCTGCGCGTGCGCACGGCCAACCAGGCGCCGTCGCCGCTCGCAGAGCGGCTCGGCATCGGGCGCGTCGTCAACGAGGACGGGGTCGCCTGGCGGGAGCAGGACGCGGGTCGGGTCGCGCCCGGCGAGCGCGTCGAGATCGCTGCCCCGCTGCCGCCGGCAGCCCTGAGCGACGCTCTCTCGCTGCACGAGGCGCAGCTGTGGCTCGAGCTCGACGATGCCGCGCTCGATGTCGATGCCCAGCTTCGCCTGCTGGTCGGCCAGGAGGCTCCGCTCGTTTCAGCCTCGGGGGCGCCGCTGCTCTGCCTCCCGCTTCCGCAGGGAGCCGAGGACCTTCGCTTCGCGAGCCAGACGCTCGACCTGGGTCTCGCCATGGATGCCTCGGATCGGCTCGCGGTGCGCGGCCCGCTCCCGCCCGGAGAGTCGACCATCGCGCTGCGCTACCGCCTGCCGGCACCGGACGGAGCGGTGGCGCTCGCGCTGCGCTTCCCGCTGCAGGTACCCCTGCTCAGCGTCTTCGCGACCGACACAGGAGTGCGCGTCGAGGCCAGTCGACTGCACCGGCGCCGAAGCTTCGTCAACCAGGATCGCAGCTTCCTGCACCTGGAGGCCTTCGAGATCGGCGCAGGAGAGCCGGTCGAGCTCGCGCTCTCGCGCCTCACGCCGCAACGCCCCCTCCCGATGCTCGCCCGCGCCGGCTTCGCGGTGCTGCTGGCGGCGTTCGCGACGGCCTTCCTGATCGCGCCGTTGCGCTCACCCGATGCCGAGCCCGCCCTGGTCTCGCCGCGGGCCTCGCACGCGGCGGCCGAGCGCGAGTCGGTGCTCGCGGCGCTGCGCGACCTCGAGGAGGATTTCAGCACCGGCAAGCTCGACGCCGCGGATCACGCGCAGATGCGGACCGAGCTGCGCGCACGCGCGGTCGCGTTGCTGGCGGCCGAGCGCGACGCTCGCGCCCCGGTCGCGCCGGTCGCCCCGGTCGCCCCGGTCGCCCCGCCCTCGCTTGCGAGCTGCCCGAGCTGCGCCGCCGCGACCGCGCCCGGCGCGCGCTTCTGCTCGAGCTGCGGCGCCCGCCTCGGCGCACCTTCGCGCGGCGCGGGAGACGCCGCCCGATGAGCGAGCCGGCACTGCGGGCGTCGGGCCTGGGCAAGCGCTTCGGCCGCTCCGTGGCGCTGGACGGCATCGACCTCGAGCTGCCGGCGGGCGCGAGCCTGGCCGTGCTGGGACCCAACGGTGCCGGAAAATCGACGCTGCTGCGGCTGATCGCGGGACTCGCGCGCCCGACCTCGGGCTCGCTCACGGTCGCCGGGACGCCGGCCCATCGTCCGGAGGCCCGCGCGCGCGTGGGCTTCATCGGCCACGCATCGCTCCTGTACCCCTACCTCACCGCGCGCGAGAACCTGGTCTTCGCGGCAAGGCTGCAGCAGGCCCCGGAGATCGCCGTCCGCGTCGAGCGATGGCTCGAGGGGTCGGGACTGGCGCGCGTCGCCGACCTTGCCGTGTCCCACTTCTCACGCGGAATGTCGCAGCGGCTCGCGATCGCGCGCGGGCTGATCCACGACCCGTCCCTGTTGCTGCTCGACGAGCCCTTCGCGGGCCTGGATCCCCGCGCGGCGACCCGGCTCGCCGAGCAGCTCGCGTCGTTGCACGCCGCCGGCCGCACGCTCGTGCTGGTGACGCACGACCCGAAGCGCGCTGCGGAGCTCAGCGACCGCGCGATCGTGCTGGCTGCCGGGCGCGTCGTCTTCGACCTCCGCGGCGACGAAGCGGGCGCGGCGGCGCTGGAACGCGCCGTGCTGGCGGCGAGCGACTCCGCGGCATGAGCGTCCTGCTCGCGATTCTTTGGAAGGATCTCGTCACCGAATGGCGTAGCCGCGACCGGATCACGGCGATGCTGCTCTTCTCGCTGCTGGTGGTGATGGTGTTCCACTTCTCGCTGCCCGGCGGCGCGACCCGGGAGACCCAGGCATCGGCGCCGGGACTCCTCTGGATCGCCTACGTCTTCGCGGCCCTGCTCGGGCTCAACCGGTCCTTCTCGCTGGAGCTCGAGAACGACGCCCTCGCCGGCATCGCCCTCTCGCCCGTCGACCGCGGCTGGATCTTCCTGGGCAAGACCGCCGCGAACTGGGCGGTCCTGGGCGTGGCGCAGGCAATCACGGGCTGCGTCTTCGCGCTGGTCTTCGACCTCGATCTGGCCGCGGTTGCCTTCCGGCTGGCACTGGTGGTCGGGCTCGGCTCGCTCGGGCTGTGCAGCATCGGAACCCTGTTCGCCGCGGTCGCCGTGCGCACGCGCTTTCGCGAGGTGATGCTGCCGCTGCTGCTGCTGCCACTGCTGATCCCGGTGCTGCTCGGAGCCGTGCGCGCGACGGCGGGGCTCCTCGAGAACGGCACGCTCGCCGGGGGGCCGGTGCAGCTGCTGCTCGTGACCGACGCCATCTATCTGATAGTCTCGTTCCTGGTCTTCGACTACGTCCTCGACGAGTGAACGCGATGCCGCCGTCCCCCGCCGCGACCTCCTGGATCCGCCGCAGCCTGGTTCCCAGCGGCCTCGCGCTCGCCGTGCTGGCGATCCTGTGGATCGTGCTGGTCGCCCGGGCGCCGCTCGACGGCATGCAGGGCGTGATCCAGAAGATCCTCTACGTGCACGTGCCGTGCGCCTTCTCGGCCTACGCGGGCTTCATCGTGACGGCGCTGTGCAGCGCGCTCTATCTGTGGAGCAACGACGAGCGTCTCGACCGGCTGGCAGCGGCGAGCGCCGAGGTGGGCGTCGTCTTCTGCACGTTGGTGATCCTGACCGGCCCGATCTGGGCCAAGGGAACCTGGGGACATTGGTGGGCCTGGGATCCGCGGCTCACGGTCACCCTGCTGCTCTGGTTCATCTATCTCGCCTACCTGCTGCTGCGCAGCTTCACCGAGGGCAGCGCGCGCACGGCGCGCTTCGCCGCGGTCTACGGAATCGCTGCGGTGTTTGCGATTCCGCTCAACTACTTCGCGATCGAGCTCTTCGGCGGCGCCGCCATGCATCCCGACAACCTCGAGCGCGGGAGCCTCGGCACCGGGATGGGTTGGCCATTCGCAGTCGGCGCGCTGACGGGCCTCGCCGCGTACCTGCACCTGCTCCTGCTGCGCGCTGACCTGGAGGCGCTTCGCGCCGAGGCGGTCCACCCGGATCCCGGCTGGGACAGGTGATTGCCCCGAGGGGCGCGGCTCTCTTCGAAGCAGAACTCAGTTGACAAGCAGGCGGCCACAGCGGTATAAGCATTTTGGCCATCAAGCCACGGCTGAAGTTTGATTTTCGGGCCGTAGTCACGCGTTTCGGCAATGGAGACGACCGCTTACCCATCCCCCCAGAGGGGAAGCGTGTGAGTGTGGGAGATGATCCCCCACACTGCGATCGAGATTGCGCGGCCTCTGACCGCGGCTGCGGATTGTGGAACGCGTTGCCCTCGAACGCCCCCCCACGACACCGCATCCGGCTCACCGGGACCACCGCACACACGCAACGGGTCGGCAGCGACGCCCGCCAACGCGGCCTGCGCCCGGCCG
>Ga0184637_10000922_pt1 | contig 20859 bp, 13 predicted proteins | sample PLM3_127_b2_FD_133143 | JGI IMG/M metagenome (GOLD analysis project Ga0184637, IMG submission 133143) | Groundwater sediment microbial communities from an aquifer in East River, Colorado, USA - PLM3_127_b2 | ecosystem: Environmental > Terrestrial > Soil > Riparian zone | place: USA: East River... | reverse complement strand
CTCATGCTTCCCTCGCACCACTGCCTCCAGCATCGAAGCTGGGATGGTTGTAGCCGATGGGCCCACTAGCCCGGTAGGGAACATGCGTTCTGTAGCCGCCCGAGTTTTTCAGCAGCCTGCTAAAGCTCCCGCCGCAAGACCGCGGCGTACAGCTCCTCGTCGACGTTGCCGCCGCTGACGACGCAGCAGACCCGCTTCCCGGCGAAGCCTCTCTCGGAGAGTGCGCCGACGGACAGCGCTCCGGTTGGCTCCGCCTTGACGTTTGCCAGGCGAAAGAGCTGACGCATCCCCTGGGCGATCGCTGCTTCGGACACCTCGATGATGTCCTCGACGCCGCCTCGCACGAGGGGCCAGGTCACCTCGCCGAGCGAGAGCGTTCGAGCGCCGTCGGCGATCGTGGGTGGCTCGAGCTCGTTGGCGATGACCACTCCCGAGCGGAGCGATCGCGCCGCGTCGTTCGCGATTGCCGGCTCGGCGCCGAAGATGGGCGTTCTCGATCCCAGCGCGTCGCGGGCGGTGATGATGCCCGAGATCAGGCCGCCGCCGCCGACGGGGACGATGACGGCGTCTAGATCGACTCCGGAGTCGAAGATCTCGCGGCCGAGGCTCGAATTGCCGGCGACGACTCGCACCTCGTCGAACGCGGGCGCATAAAAGGCGTCGCCGCTCTCGGCCATCAGTTGCCGCACTCGCTCCATGCGCGAAACCTTCGTCGTATCTACCAGCTCGACCTGAGTGCCGTTGCGCCGCACCGCCTCGATCTTCACCTTCGACGAGGTGTCAGGCATGACGACTGTGCAGCGTTTGCCGAGCATCCGCGCGGCGAGGGCGACGGCATGCCCGAAGTTGCCCGAGGACGCGCTCACGATCTCCTTGTTCGGCACGCTGCTGAGCAGGTTATACGCGCCGCGAAACTTGAAGCTGCCGGTCAACTGGAACGTCTCGCAGGCGAGCGTGACGTGAGCGCCGAGCGCCTCATCGAGGGCGTCCGCGTGGACGAACGTCGTCGGTCGAGCGTGCGAGGCGAGCAGCTCCCAGGTCGAACGCAGGTGCTCGACGGTGAAGGTTGCGGCGTCGGTCATGATTCTGGAGGTAGGACCTTGCCCGGGTTCATGATGTTCTGTGGGTCGATGGTCTTCTTGATGGCGCGCATCATCGCCAGCGCCTGCGGATGCAGGTTGTCGGCCAGGTAGTCGCGCTTGAGGACGCCGATGCCGTGCTCGCCGGAGAGCACGCCCCCGAGCTCCATCGCGACCTTGAAGATCTCCTCAGCCGCCGCCAGGGTTCGTCGCGTCTCATCCTCGTTGCGCAGGTCGACGAGGATATTCGGGTGCAGGTTGCCGTCGCCGGCGTGGCCGAAGATGGCGATCGTCAGCTCGTGCTCGATGCCGATGTCGCGGATGCGCTCGATCGCCTCCGGGATCTTGCTGCGCGGCACTGCGATGTCCTCGCCCAGGCGATTGGGCCGCAGCTGGCCGAAGGCCGCGGCGACGACACGCCGCGCGTTCCAGAAGACGTCGGCCTCCTTCTGGTCGCGCGCCTGCCGCACGCTGGTGGCACGGTCGCGGCAGATCGTTGCGATCTCCTCTGCCTGCCGTGGCACGACCTCTTCCTCACCGTCCACCTCGATAAGCAGCAGCGCGCCAGCCTCCTGGTTGAGGCCGGCGTGGATGTACTCCTCGACGAGCTTGATGGTGGTGTTGTCCATCAGTTCCATGGCGCACGGCACGATGCCTGCACTCAGTACGTCAGTCACCGAGTTCGCTGCGCTCGAGATGTCAGTGAAGTCCGCCATAACGGTGCGCCGCGCGCGCGGCTGCGGGATAAGACGGAGGGTCGCTTCGGTGACAAGGCCGAGGGTGCCCTCCGAGCCGACGAAGAGGTGTGTCAGGTCGTAGCCGGTGACGTTTTTCGCGGTCAACGCGCCGGTCCGCACGATCTCTCCGCTCGGCAGGACCGCCTCGAGCCCGAGCACGTAGTCGCGCGTCACCCCGTACTTCAAGCAGCGCGGCCCCCCCGCCGACGTCGCTATGTTCCCGCCGATCGTCGACTGACGCAGGCTGGCGGGATCGGGCGGATAGAAGAGCCCTTCCCGCTCGACGGCCGCCTGCAGGGTCGCGGTGACGACGCCAGGCTGCGTAATGACCGTCATGTTGACGCGGTCGATGTCGAGAATGCGGTTCATCCGCGTCAGGTTGACGACGATTCCACCGAACACCGGCACTGCCCCGCCAGCGAGGCCACTCGCAGCCCCTCGCGGAACGATGGGAATGCCGTCTTCGCCCGCGATGCGGACGGCCGCCGCTACCTCCTCGGTCGTCAGCGGGGTGACCGCGATCTGCGGCCGGCCGACCACCCACGTCCCGTCGTAGGAATAGACGAGCATGTCCTCGGGTGAGGTCAGCACCCGGTCGGGGGCGAGCGCCTGTCGGAGGGCAGCCGCCGCCCGGTCGATATCTGGCATGCCAACTCCAGAATGACGGTAAGCGGAGTCTAGCATCGCGCCGAGAGCGCGCCAAATGCGGTAGATCAGCCCACGCGCGCAGGCCCATGCATGCTTGACGAAGCTCGCGCGCGGAGATACGGTGCTTGTCGCGACACTTGGACGAGGGACGCATTTTGGACACACCCCACTCGGTTAAGCAGCTTCCTCTGATCGAGAGATGGATCACCGCCGCATTGGTCGGCCTGCTCGTCGCCGTCGGCTGCGCTCCGACACAACCGACCCCGGTGGGAGGTACTGACCCAGCGGGAAGCGTACGGTCCGACCAGGGGGCGCGGCCAAAAGGCACCCTCAAGATCGCTTACGCGCGCGAGCCCGAGACTCTTAGCCCGAAGTTCCTCGGGGGCGGTGGCGGAGGCGAGTACGTTTGGATCTTCAGCTCGACACTGACCTTTTACGACTTTCAGGGTGCGCCTCATCCGCTGATCGCCAGGGACATCCCGGCCCAGGAGCGGGGAGACTGGGTGATCAACCCTGATGGCACCATGGTGACCACCTACCGTCTCCGCGAGAACGCGCGCTGGCACGACGGGACGCCCCTGACGGCGGACGACTTCGTCTTTGCGCACACTGCCTACATGGACGCAGAACTCCCAACCGTTAACCGCTCGCCCGAGGACTTGATGACCCGCGTGGAGGCACGCGATCCGCACACGCTGGTGATCCATTGGAAGGAGAGCTATCCGTTGGCCAACCTGCTTGGCCATCAGCAGCTCAATCCGCTCCCCCGCCACCTGTTGGAGGACAAATACCGGACGAACCGGGCGAACTTCTCGATTGGCGAAGAGTGGACCACCGCCTATGTGGGGAGTGGACCGTTCCGCGTTGAGCGCTGGACACCGGGTTCCGGAATCATTGCACGGGCTGTTCCGGACTGGTTCCTGGGCCCACCCAAGATCGAGACTCTCGAGATTCGCTTCATCAACAACCGCCCGACCATCGTTGCGAACCTGCTGTCCGGCGAGATCGATATGAGCACGTCGCCAGCGGTTCGCAGCGAGGAGGCCGTGTTGATTCAAGACCAGTGGGGCGCTCGGGGTGAGGGGTACATCAAGACCTGGGAGACCCGGATGAGCTTCATGGACTTTCAGCACCGTGAAGTACCCGGATGGCAGCGAGCGGTGACGGACCCCCGGGTCCGGCGCGGGCTCATGTACGCGCTAGACCGCGATGCCATGGCGGAGGTGTTGACCAATGGTCTGGGAACAGCGGCTCAAGCCTTCATTACCCGCGCCGATCCCCTGTTCGCGGAGGTCGATCGCGCGATCACCAAGTATCCCTATGACCCGCCCAGAGCCGCGGCCGTATTCGCCGAGGCGGGTTGGCGCCGAGCCCAGCCGGGGGGCTTGCTTAGTAGTTCCGATGGCCAGACGCTCGAGGTGAGCATCTGGTCCAACGAGGAGAATGAGGCCAGCATCATCGCGGACAACTGGAAGGCCGCGGGTATCAGCTCGAGTCCGTACCGCGTCCCAGCGGCGCTCCAGCGCGACCACGAGCACCGCAACGGCTTCCCCGGGGCGAACACTGGCTCAAAGAGCACCGGGATGAGGAACTTTGACTTTCTGTCGGATGCGGTTCCGAAGCTGGAAAACGGCTGGATGGGCTCGAATCGGGGCAGCTTCGTGGACACCGAGGTGGAGCGGCTGCACCGAATCGTAACAACGTCGTTGCGTGAAGACGAGCGGCGCGCAGCCGAGGTTGCCCTGCACAAGCGCATGTCCGAGGAGATGGGTTTTGGTCCTCTTGTCTACGGGGTCGAGGTCATCCTGGCCAAGAACCGGGTGAAAGGACCCGTTGGCAACTATGCGCCTCAGCAGGGGGCCACCTGGAACATCTTCGAGTGGGAAGTAACTGACTGACATCGGCGTCCTGTCGGCGAACGATCCGCGGAGGGCGCCCACCGAAGATCGGACTAGCGGATCACCACGGTCTCTCGTGGTCGGAACTCCCCGAGCTGCACCGGCACGTAGGTCAGCTTGGGGCCCCCAGGCGTGTAGGTGACGAAGCTGTGCACCATCCAGTGCGCGTCGTCCCGGTCCGGAAAGTCACGGCGCCAGTGGGTTCCGCGACTTTCTGTGCGCTCGAAGGCGGCCGTGGCAATGGCCTCCGCGATAGGGAGCATGCTCCCGAGACCGAGGAAGTCCACCAGTTGCTCGTTAAACTGCATCCCCTGGTACAGCATGCAAGCATTGGAGTATTGGTCTTGCAGGCGATGGATGGTGGCCAGGGCGCGCTCGAGCTTGGCGGCGTCTCGAAGCACCGCCACGTCCTCCGACATCGTGCGTCGTAGCTCGCCCCGAATGAGGTGGTACGGCGTCCCCGAGCTTCGAAGGGCGATCTCCCCGAGCCGAACAGTCTCCGTCTGCACCGCCTGCTCTACGCGCGCGAGGCTCGTGGACGGATCATCGCCCGGGTCGCCATCGCCGGCGGCCGAGACCCCGGCGCGGGAGCCGAAGACAAGAGCGGACAACATCGGATTCCCGACTCGCCAATCGGCCCCGTGGACCCCGGGGCAAGCGCATTCGCCAGCCGCGTATAGCCCCGGCACCGCCGTGCTGCCGTTCAGGTCGATCGCGATTCCTCCAAGGCTCGCCTGTACGCCCAGCACCACGGGAACCCGATCACGGACGATGTCGATGCCCAGCGTGTCCATACACGCTTTCTGGGTGCGCGGAAAATTCCGGTTGACGTACTCCTCGCCCATGCGGCCGTAGTCCAGGTAGAAATACTTCCCCTCGACTCCACGGCCCGCGTCCAGCTCCATCGCCATGTACCGCTTCATGTAATACCGCTCGAGTGTCTCCCCAGGTGGGAGGTAGTTGCCGAGGAACTCCTCGTCGTCGCGGTTGAACAGCGGCACTCCCTGGTTGTATGCGCCTTCGGTGATGATGAGAGGCGTGCCGTAGACGTTGGAGTGGTGGAAGTAGAGGAACTCGACGTCTCTGAGCGCCGCCCCGGCCCGATAGCCCAGAGCGTGCCCATCGCCGGCGTTCTCCGGCCCGTGGGCCGTGTTCTGATAGACGTACCCGTAGCCGCCGGTGCAGAGGATGAGATTTCGTGCAGCGTATCCCTCGACTTCGCCGGTCAACACGTTGAGGGCCGTTAGGCCGACGCACCGACCTTCATCCAGGGCCAGCGAGGTGATGGTCCTGTCGGTGAGGACCGGCACGTCGCGTTGGCGTAGCTCGCCATAGAGCCGCCGCATGAAGCTGAGGCCGGTGTGATTGCCCGACATGATTCCGCGGGAGGTTCCGGCGTAGTCGTGGGCCACTACATTGCCTCTGTCGTCCCGGTCCAGGAGGTCGCCGAACTCCCGGAGAACAACCTCCGGACCCTCGTGGCAGACGACGTCGACAGCATCCCAGTCGGCAAGGAAGTGGCTGTCATTCCAGATGTCCTCCGCCTGCTGACGCCAGTCATCTCCCGCTTGGAGCGAGAGGTTCACCCCTCGTGGGAACCGTGAGTGGGTGCGAAAGGGCTCTGTTTTCGAGAGGACTGCAACCCGACGGCCGAGTCGCGCGGCCCGAACGGCGGCCATCTCGCCAGCGAGACCGGCGCCAACGACGAGGACGTCCCAGTGTGAGATGTCAGGCACGAAACCTCCACAGCAGCATATTCAGCGTCTGAGCAGCGTCAATCGATGTACAAGGCCGTCGGTAGAGTAGCTATGCGGGCAAAGACGCGTTCCCTGCTTGAATCGCCCGGAGAACCAATTCGGGCGGCATGTGGGAATCCACGATCCGACCCCCCAGGTGGTGAATCGCGTCCTCTACCGCATTGGCGATGCACGCCGTGGCCGGGATCGATCCACCTTCGCCGACCCCTTTCGAGCCGAGCGCAGTGAATGGTGTGGGACATTCGACATGTCCCATTTGGAAAGGTGGGATATCGCTGAATCGCGGGAGCAAGTAGTCCATAAACGTCCCGGTCAGCAGTTGACCGTTTTCGTCGTAGACGAACTTCTCCGTCAGGGCCCACCCGATCCCGTTGATCGTCCCCCCCATGACCTGCCCATCAACGATCATGGGGTTAATGATCCTTCCGCAATCCTCAGATGAGACGTACTTCAAGATCTTTACTTCACCGGTCTCAGGGTCGACCTCGACGAGCGCCCCATGGCAGACCACGGCGTAGGTCGCCATACCCCGACCGGCGCGGGCATCGCGCGGCCACTGCCAGAAGTACGTGGCATGAAGGGCGAGATCCGCCTCCCCGAATTCGCCGGGCGAGGTGTTTACCTTCCGTGCGATCTCCTTCAGACTCATGCTCCGCTCTGGCCCTCCCGGGGCGACCAGCTTCCCGTCGCGGAACACGATCTCCTTCGGGTCGGCATCCAGCACGTTGGCGGCCATCTCAGCCAACTGGTCCGCTAGTTTCTTCGCCGCCCCATACGCCGCCGGAGCCCCCGTCGCGGAGAACTTGGATGCGTAGGTGCCCGATACGTTGGTGTAGGACATCGTACGCGAGTCGAGCTGGACAGTAACGTGAACCGTGCTCGGGTCCACGTCGAAGCGATCGCCCACGATTTGGGCAATGGTCGTCTCGTGTCCTTGGCCCTGGGCCAGCGTCGGCGACTGCACCATCAATCGGCCGTCGGGACCAAGCAGGATCTCTGTGACATCGCGGCCACCCCCGCCACCCCCTTCGACCGACATCGCGAGCCCAATCCCAAGCAACCGACCCTGCGCCCTGGCTTGCGCCTGCTCACGACGCGCAGCGTCGTAGTCGAGCATTTCCTTGAGCTGTCGCATCAGAGCCGGAGGATCACCGCTATCGTAGAGCGACCCCGAGGGGGTGGCGTATGGATAGGCCTCCGGTGGGATGAAGTTCTTCATACGGATGTCTGCCGAGTCCATTCCGAGCTCCTGAGCCAGTCTGTCGACCATCCGCTCCAGGGCGAACACGGGCTGCACGCGGCCGTACCCCCGGTTCGAAGCAACCGGGACCTTGTTCGTCAATACTGCCCGACACTCGAGGCGCACGGCCTTGATGCGATACGGGCCAACGAGGGTCGGCATCATCAGGTTGGGCCCGTGCGGCTCCGTGATAGCGACATACCCACCTTGATCGTCGAGCGTGCGCATCTTCACGCCGAGCATCGTGCCATCGCGTTTGGCGGCCAACTCTACCCAGGCGATCCGTCCCGTGCCGTGGTGACTCGCAGCGAGATGTTCGAGGCGGTCCTCTGTCCACTTGACCGGCCGCCCGACTTTCCGAGAGAGGACAGCCATCAGCACCGCGCGTTGATGCACCCACGCCTTGAGTCCAAAGCTGCCGCCGACGTCGGGGACGATGAGACGAACATCGGCTTGCTCGACGCGTAAAGCGCCCGCGGCGATCGCAAAACGCCCCAGATTCCCCATGTTGACCCACATGGTGATCTCGCCGGTGATCGGATCGTGGCTGGCGATCGCCGCCAGGCCCTCCAGAGGGACTGCGCTGTGGCGATGGACTACCAGGCGCTCGCTGACCACCACCTCCGCCTCGGCAAAGGCTGCGTCGACGTCGCCGAAATCAAAAACTCGGTTGAACACTTCGTTCCCACCGGGCGCTTCCGGGTGCAGCACCGGCTGATCTGTATCAGCCGCGCGCTCCGGGTCGAATACAACGGGCAGCTCCTCGTACTCCACGTCGATGGCGCCGACGGCGTCTTCGGCGATGTAGCGGTTCTCGGCTGCCACGATCGCTACGATGTCCCCCGCGTACCGCACGCGGTCGGTCGCGATGTAGTACCAGTCACCGCCCGCCGGATAGGTTGAACCGTGAGCTGGCTCGATCAGCGGCACGACGTCTTCCCCGGTGATCACTCCATGGACTCCCGGAATCTCGAGCGCCCGTGAATAGTCGATGCGCTTGATCAGGGCGTGGGCATACGGGCTGCGCAGCATCGCGGCCTCGATCAGGCCCGGCATGCGGATGTCGTCGACGTACTGCGCCCGACCGGTGAGGAAACGGGAGTCCTCGTTACGAAGAACCGATCGTCCGAGCCAGGATCCACTAGGGGAGGTCGCGGTCATGTCCCGTACTCCATCAAGCGATTGCCGGCCCCGGCCCCTTCGGCTCAAAGCTCAGGCAACCCTCTGAAGAGCGATTGCCATTTCTCCTGGATGCTCGCTGTGAGCTCGCGGCTGTTTTTGTTTACTGGCGGAAACTCGTCTTTCCACTCGTAGGGCCGACAAGCATTGATCACCAGATCGTGCGCCTCATACGGCTTCCGACCCTGCTGCGACGGATCCGAACGCTCTCCGGGCGGCACCCTCGGATTCAGCTGGTCAGTGGCGGTCCCCGGAACAATGGTGATTCCCCGCTCTGGGATCAAACGGCTAGCAATCGCCCAGAGTACTTCCTTGGTGTTAGTGGGGTCTATGTCGTCGTCGACGCAGACCCAGATCTGGTGACCGACCCCGTGATCTCCACCGGGGGCCAGAGCCCGAATGACGTCTGCAACGTGCCCCTCATACATCTGCTCTAAAGCGACGACGCTAAAGGACGGACGCGCGATCTGGAAGACACTCTTGATGCCCTTGATTCCCTGCTCCTCCAGACGCGCCTTTGTCTCGGCGCCCCAGTTGTAGAACCTTACTTCCTTGTAAGCGCGAATAGGGCGAATAGGTGGATCGCCGAATATGATTGGATCGTCCCGATGGTACACAGCTGCAACTTCGATAACCGTTTCCGGGCGCCTTCCGTGACCGTAGTAGCCGGTCCACTCCCCAAACGGTCCCTCGGGCTCGAGTCTGTCGTCTGGCGACAGGATGAATCCCTCCATGACGATTTCCGCCGACGCAGGTATCGGCAGACCCGTCACTGGCCCTTTCACTACTGGATATGAATCACCTTGAAGGTATCCCGCTATGTCATATTCTGAGGTGCCCCAGGGTGCACGATAGAATGCTCCCCCGGCCAGCACGGTCAGGATCGGATCTTCACCTACAACGATTACAACAGGGCATTTTTCGCCTCGAGCCCAGTACTTCCTCCGAATGCGATCGCCGTGGTTATTCGCACTCTGGAAGATTCCACAGGTCGTCCGGTCCTGGACCGCGACGCGATAGCAGCCCACATTGACGTAGTCTGTCTCTGGATCACGTTGGACCACACATACACCCGTGCCCAAGTATCGATTCCCGTCTTCTTCGTGCCATTTCGGCGCGGGGAACTTCAAGAGGTCGATGCTCCCCCCGGTGAGGACGTTCTGCATCACCGGTCCGGTTGGGACCTCAATTGGGGGGACGGGCTCCATCATCAATCTGACGCGGTCCCACTCCTCCGCGATCTGCTGGGCCGGGGCCTCGTGATCGAGTCCGAAGATGCGAGCCACATGCTGAGGCTTCTGGGTGAGATTCGCGGCTATCCGAAAACCTTTCGGGTACCCCGGAATCTCATCAAAGAGCAACGCAGGACCACCCCTCTCGACCATCATCTCGGTGATAGCACCGATCTCGAGGTCCCAGTCTGCCCCGTTGATCTTCGTCAGGTCGCCCGCTTCCTCTAACGTGGCCAGGTATTCCCGCAGGTCACTCCACAACATGTCGGTCAATCCTCCTCCGGTGAGCTCCTGGTGACCGTCTTCTCTATCTAACCCCCGCGTAGTGGCCCGGCGCGCGCTCCTCCATCTCAGTAACTCGTTGGTCAATGGTCAGGTTGAACAGTCGCATCCCCTCCTCAAAGTCGACGTCGCACTGGAGCGCGGGAACGCGAATGAGGTGAGCATCATTCGGCTCACGGGTCACGCCGATTGGATCCAGCCCCCTGCGTACGCGCTCGACCTGCTCGCTCCAGATCTCCCGGGCCAGTAGCACCCCCTGGTCTGACGACGCGAGACGCCAGCGCGCAGAGTCGGGAAGGCCGTCGCGGTCAGGCATGCAGGAGCTGCTCATCGCGATCTCATCCTCCCATTGCTGCCCCTGCCGCCATGGGTGCCCGAGGTTCCACCAATGGCCCACCTGCTCGACCCAATCATCCGGTACCGCGCCGTTGCCGTCAGACAGTTGCGTGCTGGAGGGCGTGCGTATGACGGCCGCCTCTTCCCCCGGCCCGAAGGGGCGAAACGAGACCGCGAACCAGCGGGACCGGTGGTCATCGATGGGCACTCCCCACCTGATAGCCTTGCCAGTCCCTCCGGCGAGTCGTTGGCACGGCCAGACCGCGTGGGTCTCGTGATACTCGTACCGCCCCGGCTTGCCGGCGTTGGCCAGATACACGTAGCACGCGCCCCAGGGCGTGCGCTCGAACTTAATCGGCGTCGGAGACCCTCCGTCTTTGCCCCAGTGGATTTCCGCCCGGGGTGGAACGCCCTTGAACCACCCATGAAGGACCTCCCGATGCCATACGTCAAGCACGTTGTCGAGGGCTTGGGCGAACCATGGCCAGCGCGAGATGCGGGCCGCGTCACCAGTGGTGCGGACGCCGTCCGTTCGAAATAGCTCCTCATAGCGTGGGAATGACGGCTCGCGGTCCGGCGGCCCTAAGTAGGCAAAAATCAGCCCCGCCACCTCCACGCACGGGTACGCGGGATGCCTAACGGTGTACCTGAAGTTGCTATCCGGCGGCTCGGCCGGCGTATCCAGGCAGGCGCCTTTCCGGTCGTACTTCCAGCCGTGGTAGAGGCAGCGAAGTCCGTCGTCCTCCACCCGCCCGTAGTACAGCGACGTGCCCCGGTGGCTGCAATGCTCGGCGAGTAACCCCGGCTTCCCTGATCCGTCGCGATACAAGACGAGGTCCTCACCGAGGATTCGGATTCGAAGGGGGTTTTGGGCCCCTGAGAAAGCTCCACCGCGACCGCCCCCCAGGTTCGCCGACGTCTCCACTGGCAGCCAGTAGCGACGGAAAACTTCTCCAGATGGGGTGCCCGGACCGATGTGGGCAATTTCGGCCGCCTCTTCAGCGCTCCAGGCCATTCTTGATGCCTCTCCTTAGAAAAGGTCTTTCCACTTTTCGCGGATCTGCGCGCGTAGCTCTGAGCTCGCAACGTTGGTCTTCGGGAAGTCGTCTATCCAGTCGTACGGCTTACAGGCGAGAATAATCGCCTGCGAGGCCGTGTAGTCGTTGCGCGCCTTCTTGTCTGGCGGTATGCGCGGGTCCAGTGCGCTCCCCATGGTCCCGTGGAGGAACGAAATAGTGGTGGCGGGATCACAGCGCGTCCCGATTGCCCACAGGACCTCCAGAGGATCCTTCGCGTCGATGTCTTCGTCGACCACGACCACGAACCGGCCCATGTACCCGCCGGACAGGGCGAGCCCAGCTTTCAGCGCGTGGCCGGGATAGCGTTGCCGGATCTTCACCACCGTTATCCCCACTGCGAGGCGCTGGACGTCGAGCACCTCTTCAACTCCCTGTTGCTTGAGCCGCTCGATCGTGTATCGCGGCCCAGTGCTGACGCCGTAGTAGTTGGTCTGAATCTTGAATGGCGGGCAACCGAAGATGATAGGGTCGTTGCGATGATAGAGCGCCTTCACGCGGATGACTGGCTCTGCGCGAGTGGCTGAAGCGTAGTAGCCGGTCCACTCGCCGAATGGACCCTCGTCGTGGCTCTCGACCTCCGGAGGGGGGCATTCGCCGGCGATCACGATCTCGGCGGTGGCGGGAATCGGTAGGCCCGTCACTTCCTCTCGAATCACCGGATACGGCGATCCTCGGTAGTATCCGAGGACGCTGTAGTCCTTCTGGCGCCCGCCGCGCGTCAAGCCGCCGCCCCCCGCGATAAAGAGCAGCGACTCGTGGCCCAGGCTCACCGCCACGGGACAGCTCAGCCCCCGGTCCCAGTACTTCTGCCGGATGATGGCCCCCCGCTTGTTCGGCGTGATGTAGAGCCCCACGGTGTTGCGGTCATGCACTTGGACCCGGTAAGTGCCGAGCTTGATGTCATTGGTGTCCGGGTCCCGCAGGATGACCGCGCAACCGGTCCCGAGGTAGCGCGCGTTGCCGTCGTTCTCATGCCAGCGTGGAGTGGGGAACTTTAGGAGATCGACGTCGTCCCCGTGGAAGACGTTCTCCAGGATTGGACCGTGGGTCACCTCGACGGGTGGCACCGGCTGGCATGCGCCCACCTTTTCGCTCCAGGCCCCCATGGAAGCCTCGAGATCCAGGTCAGGGGAGAGGCCGACGGACAGCATCGCCCGCCTGTGGCCGTCCTGGACGTTGGTTGCGACTCGGTAACCAGGCGGGTACCCCTTGATGTTGTCGAAAAGCAGGCACGGGCCATCGTTCTCGTAGTTCAGCTCGGCAATCGCCCCGATTTCGAGGTCCCAATCGGCTTCATTCACCACTCGGAGCTCGCCGATCTCGTCGCACGCGTCGAGGAACTGCCGAAAGTCTTCAAACGGCATCAGGTCCTCCCTTAGGCATGCTTGCCACGGGATTAGTAGCTGGCGAGCTCGCCCTGCTGCGTCATCTGGTAGCCGAGATTCTCTAGTGCTGGCCGCGTGGTGTGCACGAGGAATCGAGCGGTCTCGCCCCCCGTGTTGAAGTGCTGGTGCCACGAGAACACGGGAATACTCAGCGCATCGCCAGCCTGCCAATCGTGGCGGCGATCCTCCACAATCGAGTAGCCCTGGCCCGCGAGCACATAGTTCACCTCTTCGTACAGGTGGCGGTGCGCGCCGGAATGGTGCCCCGGTGGGACCTCCGCTAGCAGTGTCGACATCACCTTCGTGTTGAAGCCGAGACGCGGGTCCACGATATAGGCCACTCGCCCCATCCGGGTCTGGCCAAAGCGCAGATCTGACCCCTTGATGAGCACGCGACCCGCTCGCCTCCTCTTTTCCTCGTCATTGGCGAAGGCCACCTCCTGCTCATAGAGGAGCCCCTCCAGGCCCTGGTCGCCCCGAAACGCCGACACGGATTGGCTCCCTGGGAGCTCAGGGACTTCGGACCCACCCGGAATCAGGGTCGTGCGGGCCGCTTCACTCTTTTGCGCGAACACCCAGTACTCGGGATAGCGCTCGTCCTCATGGATCGAGACGCCGAGCGCCTTGGAGAACGGAGTCGTCGTTCCGGCGATATACATGAACGGCTCGTCCCCCTCGCTTATATGCCGGTGCCAGGCATAAGTAGGGACGCACAGAAAATCCCCCGCCTCCCAGTCGTAGCGGATCCCATCAATCATGCTGTAACCACGGCCCTGAAGCACATTTATGACGGCATCGATGAGGTGGCGATGCCCAAGGGTCTTCCAGCCCAGGTTCCCCTCGGCATTGCCGTAGAAGTTGACCCAAAGGCGGATGGAGCGGACGCTAAAGCCGAGCTGGGGATCGATCAGGAACACCATCCCGAGGTCGCCCGGATTGGCGATGCGCCGGCGCACCTCGTCACCGGAAACGAAGACGGGTGAATTTTGCCGACGCTCCCGTTCTCGCAGGGCGAAGGTGTTGTTATCGTCCATGCCCCCTTCGGTGCGTGCCGTTCGTGCCATGGGAAACACCCTCCTCGCTCGGTTCTGCCCCTCTACCAGGGCTCGATGGGGACCTGGGCGTCCAGTACTTCCGGTTCGCCCTCTCGAACTCTGATCATGTGCTCCAGCTTGACCGCCAGCGGGCTCCCTTTCGCCCCGAAGTAGCACTCGATGGCGAAGACTTGATTCTCTCGCAACGCGTCGTCCGTCTGCGCACGGCCCATGTTGAGCATCGGATAGCCGGAGGGAGTCATGCCGATGGGGTGGGCGACGTTGTAGTTGTAGAGTTGCGCGTAATACTGCTCGGGCACCTGCGGAACCGACGCAACAACCTCGCCCAGGGGCCGGCCTGCCCGGAAGATGTCCGTCACGGCCTCCAGGTACTCGTAAGATCGTCGGTAGAGATCTCGCTGCGCTTCCGACGGCTGGCCAGCGACGAGGTAAGTTCGCGACACGTCCCCCTGGATTCCGTTTACGCTACGCCCGTGGAAGTCGATACCCACGAACTCACCGGGCTGGAGCGTCCGGTCCGTTGGCCAGCGGCGCCAGGGATTCATGTGCTCGCCGCTGCATACGTTGAGCTGCCGGACCTCCTCGCCGCCCTGACTATGCCAGGAGCCAACGACCACGGCCGCCAGGTCCTTTTCGGACACGCCGGGCCGAATTGCGTTCCGGAAGTCGAGATACGTTTCTCGATACTGCTCACCGATGAGTCGGTAGATCGCGATCTCGTCCTGGGTCTTGATCGACTTGGCGTACTCGATGGCCGGCCGGGCGTCGGTGACCGCGATGCCGGCCTGAAGGAGGGCGTGGAAGGCGGGAGCCTCGAGGGGGTCGACGCCCAGGGGTTCGCCGGCCACACCGTGTTGCGCCATCAAGTCCTTGATACCCTGGGCGAATCGGGCGAGCTTGGCGTCGTTCTGCGGCTCCCAGGTGTTGTTGTAGAAGGGCGGAACGATGTGCTCGTGGAGGAGCGCCACGTAGCCCGCGTCTCTAGGTCGGACCAGGGCCACGGGCTCGCCCTGGGCCGGCACGAAGAGCTTGGCTCCCGGGATCTTAGTGTTGAGGACGTACTGGAGGCTCACCCCGTCCGAGATGTAGAGGGCGCCCACCCCGAGGCGCCTCATCTCCGCCTGCAAGCGAGCGATGCGTTCCTGCTTGAGCCGTTGAGCATCCCACGTGGGCGCCTGCGCAGCTGGCATATTTTCTTCGCGCATCATTCCGTGACTTCCCACTCGTGGACATTCCACGTGACGCCGACCTGGGGGCCGTAGTTGCCGACGGGCCCCTTCACCTTGTTGCTTGCCAGGATCACCTCGACCCCATAGAAGATCGGCCCGATCGCCACGAGCTCAGACATGCGCTTGTAGAGGGCGATCTGCGCCTGTCGGCGCTCCGGCTCAATGATGGAAGTGGTCCACACCTCGTAGAGCCGATCGATCTCAGCGTCCACAAAACTCCCACGGTTGGACCCGACCCAGCCCGTTTCAGGCTTGGGCACTCCTTTAGACGTCCAGTCGAAGTTTCCTCGGTGGATGCTCCGAGAGCCGGTATTGGCCCCCGGAAAGCTATTGCGATGCTCGAGATCGCGCTGCCGAGCCTGAGGAATGCCATAGGGGGAGGAGTTGATGCCCGCGGTCCTCCAGCTATCCGCGATGAGCAGCGCTTCCTTTTCCTCTGTGGACCATATGTCCACCTTGAGAGCCTGACCAGCAGCATCGGCGAAGGGCGCACCGGGCTGGCTCCGGCGCCATCCCGCCTCCCCAAGCAGAGCCGCGGCGCGGCTTGGGTCAAGCGGATACTTGGTGATCACCTGGTCCGCATCTGGGAAGAGAGGGTCGGACGGCGTGATAAACGCATGGGCCACCCCCCCTAGTCCATGGTTGATGGCGTCCACCAGCCCTTCGCGGTCCAGCGAATGCATGAGCGCCTGGCGTACCCGCACGTCTCTCATCGCCGGCTGCCAGTTGGGAACCTCCCGCTGCTGAAAGTCCAGGAACGTGAGCCGCGTTGACCATGTCTTGAGGTAGCCTTCTCCTCGAGCCACCCACCTATCGGCTTCGAGCGCCTGACCGATGCTTAGCGCCGTAGTCATATCGATCTCGCTTGCTAACAGGTTCCCGAGCATCGTCGCGTTGTCCGAGATGAACCGTATTTCCAAAGTCTCCAGCCTGGGTGGGCCGAGGACCCACTCCCGATGAGCCCGGGTGACGATTCGAGCTCCGGGTTCCCAGCGCTCGACTCGGAACGGGCCGCTACCGATATATGAGGTCGTCCACTCCTCGCCGATGGTGAAGTTCGCCCTGTTGGTCCGATATTTCGCCTCGAGGATGTGGCGTGGCAGCGGGTTCAATTGCTGATAGCCCAGCACATTGGCGCTCGGAAACGTCTCTCGCCAGTAAATGACGACGGTCTGGTCGTCCGGAGCGTCCACCCGGGACATGAGGTCTTCGGGTGAACGCGTGACGACCGGTAGCTCTGGGTCAAGGTATACCTGGTGGGCGAAGACGAAGTCCCCGGCCGTAATCGGCACGCTGTCGTGCCAGCGGGCGCCTGGGCGGAGCCGATAGGTCGTCACCATCGTGCCGTCGGGGTTGACGACCCAGTCTCCCTTCTCCCGGCTTGGGATCTCGCTGGCGAGGAGCGGGTGCGGTATGCCATTGAAATCGAACATGGTGAGGGTGGAGTTGAAGATCCATGCGTACTCCCCCGCGCCTCCGCCCCCCAGAAACTTGGAGCTGGCCGACTCGGGCTCCCTCGCGTATGCGATCTTCAGGGCGCCCCTCGGTTGTCGCGCCTCCGCCTGCCCCTGGTTGCCTGCGGGCAGAGTCGGGCTCGGGGGGACCACTGGGGTACAAGCCAGCAGAGTAACGAGCAAGCCCAGAAGGACCGAGCCCCCCCACGCATTGAACGACGGATGACTTCCCATCATGGCATCCTCCGATACGGGACTTTCCAGGTGAACCCGCCGGGCCCCTTGGAGGACGCCTGGCGCGAACATTGTTTTCTTAGGCGCCCTGCCAGCGCCTAACCTACGACTTCCCACAAATAGGCGGCGCGGAAGTACCCGCCGTACGCGCGCTGAACGCCGGCACCCCCCGCCATGTCATCGAGCGCTCGCACGCCCGTTCGAACACCGATATAGTCGGCCAGCCAATAGAGGGGAAGGAGCGGCAGTTCGGCTACCACGAAATCGCTGATAGCACGGATCGCTTGCGCTTGGTCTCGGTCCGATATGCTTGATCGGAAGATGGAAACCAACTGGTCGGCTCGCTGGTCCTCATAGCCCGGTCGGCTCCCAACCCAACGGGTTGCGGCGCTGGCGGCTGGGCCCACGAGAGAACCGATGATGCCGGGCCCGGTCGCTTCCCAACTTGGATACGTGGCGCGGTATTCGTTGTCCCGGACCTGCGCCCCGGGGTGGATGCGTTCCCCTGCCTCGATGCCGAGGCGGCGCCAATAGTCCGCCATGGCCGCGATCTCCTGCTCCCGGCCGGCTACGGCCACAATTTCCACCTGATACCTTCGACCATCCGAAGTATGGCGCAGTGCCCCGTCCTGGTCCCGGACCCAACCGGCCTCGCGCAGGAGCGCCAGGGCCCGGCCGGGATCATACCGAAATTGATTCAGAGCGCCTGCTATCACCGCGGAGAGAGGGTCTTCCTCCGGGAGAATCGTCGAGATCGCGAATTGCGGGTTGCCGCCGTTTACCCCGTCAGAAAGCTCCGCTCGGTCGAGGGCGTAATAGAGCGCCGCCCTGACTCGGGGATCCAGGTTCGCGGGCTCCGTTTGCACGCGAGGCCGGTGTTGGGGGATGAGCGAGAAGGGGGCGCCTTGCCGGGCGTACGCGGTTCCTCCGCCCGTCTCCTTCCACGCCTTCTGGAGTTGGAACCCGCGTTCCGCCGCGAGCGCCAGGTCCGGGATCAGGTCGATAGTCCCCGCCAGGAGGTTCGAAAACATCGTGCTCTGGTCGCCGAACGCCTGGATTCGGATTACGTCGACTTTCGGTTTGCCGAGGAAGTACCTGTCGTACGCTTGCAACACCAGGCCGCTGCCAGGATCGAACTCGGTGAGGCGGAAGGCGCCGAGGTGAACGTATTCCGAAGACCAGTATGGGAGACCCATGACGTCATCGGCGTTTCCCGTGGAACGGTATTTTTCGTAAGCGGACGCGAGCAGGTGACGCGGTTGAGGCCAGAAGCGCTGGAGACCTAGTGTCGCCCCCTCATAGTAGGGCTCGCGGTAGTTCATGACGAATGTGAAGTCGTCGGGCGCCTCTGCCGACTCCAGCTGGCCAATAGGGTCTCCCCTCCGAAAGGGCAGCCCGGAATCCTTCAGGATCTGCGTCGAAAAGAGGAGGTCTTGGGCGGTAAACGGAGCGCCGTCCTGCCAAGTAACGCCCGTGCGGAGATTGAAGACCACGCGCATGCGCCCGTCGGGAAGCAACGACACGCTCCCATCGTCAAAGGAGGGGGCTCGCTCAGCCAGGTGCCCGATGGCCTTTCTGGTTTGGAGGTCAGAGGTGATCAGGCCATTGGAGTGGATCTCCTCAGTGGTGTTCCACCCGCCGGCGGGGGTCGAGGCGCTCGAGACGCTCATCGACGACACGGTGCCGGTCACGCCGATCGTGACGGTCTGAGCGCGGCGCGGTTCATCGTTGCGCGTCTCTCCGGGTCCCGCTGGTGGCGTCGGCGCCATGCAGCCGATAAGAATCGCCGGCGCCAGCAGACACGTCAGTCGGAGACACATGACTGGATTCTTCATGGCCGGTCAGATAACTCCTACGGCACGTCCCAGAGGTAAGAATTGCGCGTTATGGCGCCCAAGTTGCCCTGCGCGCCCGCCCCTGCGAGATCATCCAGGGCATGCACGCCCTTCCTGAGGCCAATGTAGTCGGTGGTGAAATACGTGACCAGAATAGGCAGCTCCCTCGCCATGTGGTCCGAGATCGCCTTCATTGCCTGAAAGCGGTCTGATGGAGAGAGGCTCGTCCTATACCGATTGACCAGCTGCAGCCCCGTAGGGTCTACATAGCCTTCCCTACTCCCGACCCAGCGGGTCTCCGCGGAAGCTGGTGGACTATCGCCGAGTCGACCGATGATATTGTCACCGTAGCCAGTTCCGCTTACTTCCCAGCTCGGATAAGTGGCCCGCACTTCCAGGTTGCGGACCAGCGACGCGGGAATGACATGCTCTTCGACTTCGATGCCAATCCTTTGCCAATAATCCGCGTATACGGGTATCTCCCAGGTCCGCGCCCCCGCGGTTCCCCAGATCGCGTTCTGGTATTTCCGGCCATCAGAGCTATGCCGAAGGGTCCCATCAGCACCCGGGGTCCAGCCAGCGTCGCGCAGCAGTGCCCTGGCCCGGTCGGGATCGTACCGATACGGACGGAATCCGTCTCTCGTTGCTTCATATAACTCGTGGCCTGGAGGGAGCGCTGACCATGAAGCCAGCTCCCCGCCCTTCTCGGCGAGGGCGTCGCGATCAATGGCGTGGTAGAGGGCTGCCCGCACTCTGACATCCAGGTTGGCTGGCTCTTTCTGCACGGCCGGCCGGAACTGCGGCACCAGGAACCGCGGAACCCCTGCCCGCGCATACACGGTGCCTTCGCCTCGGCCTTCCCATTGTTGCTTCAGCTGAACCCCCAGCTCGGTGGGGAGCGCGGCATCAGCGACGACGTCGACGGCTCCCGCGAGCGCGCTGGCGAACAATACGTTCGCATCGCCAAATGTTCGCACGTGTATCGCATCGACTTTGGGCCGCCCCAGAAAGTATCCGTCGTAGGCCTCGAAGCTGGCTCCTTGTCCGGTCTCGAAAAATGTCAGCCGGAACGGACCGAGATGGACGTACTGAGTTGTCCAATAGGGTAGGCGCAGAACTTCGCCTGGATCTCCGGTCGCCAGATACCGGTCATAGGCGTCGCTCAGCAGGTGGCGAGGCGCGGGCCAGAACTCTCGAAGTCCGAGGGCGCCCGCCTCGTAATAGGGTTCCTTGAAGACAAACACCGCCGTATAGTCGTCGGGCGCCTCTACGGAGGAAATTCGGGCCACCGTCTCACCGGTCACCGGAATTGCGGGGTCGCTGTACAAGCGGTGAGTAAACACCAGGTCCTGGGCGGTAAACCGCGTCCCGTCCTGCCAGGTCACCTCCCTTCGAAGCCGATAGGTGACCCGCATCGTCCCATCTGGGAGGACAAGGATCGTCTGATCGTCGACGGCCGGGACGCTTTCGGCCAGCCGCCCTACGACTGCCCGGCTGTGATAGTCGGTCGTGACAAGACCGTTGGAGTGAACCCCCCTGGCAGTGTGCCACCCTCCCGAGGTCGTGCTAGAACCCAGGGCGCCCATCACCTGCGCGTCCCCGGTGACCCCGATGGTGATCGACTTGCGCGGGCCGGCTTGGCGCTCGGGGCCAGCCGCCGGTGAATCGGACGGGTTGGGGCTGACACACGCGGTCAGCAGCAAGAGCCCTACCAACCACGAGAGGCTAGCCAGGCGACGCGTCATCATGGCCCTCCGGTGCCAGCAATGGTCCAAATGCTGGTCCCTGATGGTGTGGAACGCCCAGCACATCATGATTTGACGGATGACACCAGCCTGGACTCGAGACACTTGAAGAACTGCCCGGCTATATGAGTGGCGACGCCACCCAGCATGCGGGCTCCGACCGAAGCCACTGTGCCTCCGATGATTGCGTCTGCCGACCATCGAAGAATAGTGGCTGTACCCTGCTCCTCCAACTCCATCAGGGTAACGGCCTTCATGAATCCCGGGCCGCCAGTTCCCTGGGCCCCGAGCGTATATCTCATGGGTTCATCAACATCGGATAGCGCAACGGTTCCTGTGTACGTCCCCTTGACCGCCGCCACACCGATCTTGACCGTCACTCGGTACTGATCGGCGCCAATTGGGTCGAATCCCTCACAACCGGGAAGGCAGCTCTTGAGCGCATCCGGGTCCAT
>Ga0184637_10000921_pt1 | contig 20861 bp, 17 predicted proteins | sample PLM3_127_b2_FD_133143 | JGI IMG/M metagenome (GOLD analysis project Ga0184637, IMG submission 133143) | Groundwater sediment microbial communities from an aquifer in East River, Colorado, USA - PLM3_127_b2 | ecosystem: Environmental > Terrestrial > Soil > Riparian zone | place: USA: East River... | reverse complement strand
GATCGGATCGCCACCTTGCGGGGCGAGATCGTTGCGCCGCCCGGGCAGTCGGCGCCGCCGTTCTGGCGCCTCGACCGGGCGGCATCCGAGCTCGTCCTGTCGAGCCATCACTTGGCGCCGGGGCACATTCCCCATTATGTCGAGGCCTTGCGCCGCTTCGGCCCCGCCGCTCTCTACGCCTATCCTTCCTCGGCGGCCGAATTCGCCCGGCTGCTCCGCGATCTCAGGCTCGAGCCGCCGCCCTTGCGCGCGGTGTTCACCGCCTCCGAGACCCTTCGCCCGGAGGACGCCGCCCTGATCGCCGCCGTCTTTCGCGCTCCGGTCGTGGACCGCTACGGCAACGCCGAGCGCACCGTCGCCGGCGGGCACTGCGAGCGGTTGGGCTATCACCTGTGGACGGACGCGACCCTGGTGGAGCTCCTGCCCGGATCGGACGGAGCCGGCGAGCTGGTCGGCACTCCCCTACACGGCCGGGCCATGCCCCTTCTCCGCTATCGGACCGGAGACCTGGCGGTGGCCGGTGGCTCGAGTTGCCCGTGCGGCCGCGCTTTCCCGCTGGTGTCGCGCATCGATGGGCGCCTCGATCCTCCTCTGGTCCTGCCGGATGGCCGCCGGCTTGGGCGCTTGGACCACATCTGGAAAGGGATCGAGCACGTCGCCGCCGGGCAGATCGTCCAGGAGGCTGACCTGAGCGTGCGCCTCCGGCTCATCCCGGAGCCCGGGTTTTCGGCGCGTGACCGAGCCCGGCTCGAGGCGCAGGTCCGGGCCCGCCTGGGCCCGGAAATCGTCATCGTCATCGAAGAAGTGGACCGGCTGCCGCGGACGGCGGCGGGAAAATTCATCGCGGTCGTGAGCCATGTCGCGTGACGCATCGCCGAACGGAGTGACGCATCGCCGAACGTGAGCGCTACCGGCGCTCGATCGCGCCCGCCCATCCGAAGTGCGGGCGAAAGTCGAGGAAGCGATCGCGCGAGTCACCGAGGATCCCGGGGAGCGGGATCGTCGAGCGCAGGTCGATGGCATCGGGCGAGAAATCGGCGATGGGCAATCGGCGCTCGGCGAATGCTTCGCTCACCACCTTGAGCCGGCCGGGATCGAAACCCATGAGCCGCGCCGCCACCCAATCGACCGCCGCGGGGTTGCCCCCGGCGACGATCAATCCGCAGGGTTTGCGATCGGCCGACATCGGGCCGTTGCCATCGCCGCCCACCAGGCCGTCGATGACGCTCAGGTAGCCGTTGCGCGGGATCGTGGTCAGGCTTCCGTCGGGGCGGGCATAAAGCAAGATCTTGGCCAGATCCAGCGCCATCCGCCAGGTGGTGTCGTTGCCGTGCCAGTTGCCGCTGCGTACCACCTCCTCGGTATCGCCGAAGACCCGCGCCCCGAGCCGCTTGAGCAACCGCGCCGCCTCGAGCACCGGCCGCGAGCTCTGCGGTAGGTAGGGCTTCCAGCGATTGAGGAGCCGCATCTCGAGCCCGGCGCGGCCCGCGGCCGCCGGGTACTGATCCCCTCCCGTCTCCGGTGCCCCCAGCGCGTAGTGCGGCAGCCAGTTTTTGTCGCCGTTCAGCCCGACCAGGTTCTTGAGACTGAGGGTGACGCCGCATTTCTTGTGCGTCTTGAGCTTGGGCAGATTAACCACCACGTCGGCGGCCAGCGCCGAGGTCGAGAACATGTAGGCATGGCGGTCACCGTGATGGTGCCGATTGGTCTCGGCGATGTCATAGTCGGCTCCGTAGTAGACACGGCCATCGAGACCATGAAAGCTGCTCATCCGACCGAGGTCGACCTCGGTCGTGCCCAGGGGATCACCGCTGGCCACGCTTCGCTCCATGATGACCCCGTCACGCGAAGTCCAGCGCTGACTGCGGAGATCGGCGACCGCGATCGCGACCGGCGAGCGCTCGCGGTAGAAGCCCAGGATCCCGGGTAGGCCCATCCGCTCGGCGATGGCCTCGAAATGGGAGTCGGTCTGCGGCGCATCGGCGATCAGCACCCGGCCGCTACCGCCAAGGGCGATCACCACGTAGTCGAGCACCGCCCGCACCACCGAGCCGTGGGTGATGATCTGCTCCCATTCGCCGGGCCGCCCGAGATGAGATTCTCGGATCATGTTGGGTTTGAGCAGGACGAAGGCCCCGGGGCGAATGAGCTCGCCGAGCGGGTTCCACGCCGGGGTGCCGAAGCGCTCGGGGTCGAGCCCGAGCAGATGGAAGGCCCCGCGGACGCCGGCGTAGGCGGGGTTGAGCTCGGTCCCGACCGCGCCGGCAAACGGGGACTCCGGATAGGCGGTATCGGGATGGAAGGGGGAATGGCGGGGATAGACCGCGTCGCCGCGGTGGACCGCCACTCGGCGGCGGGTTCGGATCTCGGAGCTCAGCATCGCTCGGCTCTCTTCGCCTGCCGGGCGCGATGTACTGCCTCGAGCTCTCCGATCAATCGAGCAATGACCACGCGGCGGTCGAATTCCGCCGCCGCCCGGGCGCGGCCGGCCGCTCCCATCCGTGCTCGGAGCAGGTCGTCTCCAAGCAGACGGACGAGCGACTCGCCAAGCTCATGCCGATCGCGCGGGGCGATGAGGAGTCCGTGTTCGCCGTCCACCAGCATTTCTGGGATTGCTCCCACCCGCGTCGTCACCACCGGCAAGCCCGCCGCCATCGCCTCGAGCAAAACCACCGGTTGATTGTCGAGATGGGTGGGCAAGCAGAAGACGTCGGCGGCGGCGAAAGCGGCGAGCTTGGCCGGCCCGGTCAAGGTGCCGGGAAGCGCCACCCTCTCCCCGAGCCGCCGAGCGGCGACGAAAGCTTGGATCTCATGCTCGACCTCGGGGAACTCGGCGATTCCGCCGAGCACGAACCGGGTGTCCGGCGCTCGGGCCAGCACCGGCTCCACGACATGGAGGAGATCCCACACGCCCTTGGGCTCGCTCAGCCGGCCGAGGAAGAAGACGGTGAGTGCGGAACGCGCCGGGCGCGGCACCCGCAGGTGATCGAATTGGGTGCTATCGACGAAGTTGGGCAGAACCCCGGTCTTCCGCGGCGAGAAGTCGGCGGCGAAGAAGCGCCGGAGCCCGTCGCTCAGGAGGAGGATTCGGTCGGCCGGGCCCAGCAGCGGCCCGAGCAACCGTCGCGCCCAGCGATGCCCGCTGACGAACAGCTCGCCCTCGTAGCGGGCATGGAACTGGCAGACGGTGCCCGCGCCGGCAAGCCGGGCCAGCCGGACGAAGATCGCCTCGCGGAGGAGCGAGTGGTCCGCAACCGGGGTCAGAAAGGCGACGTCGGGTCGCTCGCGGGCAAGCTTCACCACCAGATCGGCGATCGAGCGCAAAAGATAGATCCCATCTCGCAGCGAGACGCCGGGATCGGACACGATCTCGCGCGCATCCTTCTTCGAGGTGTCGACGACGGTAATCCGGAAGTGGTCGCGGATCTCAGAGTCGAGGATCGACTGGAAAATCTGGCCTACGCCTCCGTGCGGCGGAGGCACCGGCCCGATCATGAACAAGTGGGGGTTCGAATGAGGCATGGGGCGGGCGCGGCCCAGCGCGCCGGCCAAGGGCAAAGGTATCTCCCGAGGCATCTAAGCGCGCCTTGGCTGACCTCGCCGGAATAGAACCTCGACCCTCGAGACGATCAGGTTGTCGAAGCTTCCGGTTTTGCTCTTGAAGCAGGTCGGATGTCGGACGACCAGATCCACGTGGGCCGTATCGGGGATCTCGTAGTACTTGACTCGCCGGAGGCCATCGGCGTGGCGCCGCCAAAGCTGGCGGAAGTCCTCGATGCCGTAGGGGTTGACCCGGTTGAAATCCAGCGTCCCTAGCGCTTTCGCGCTGGCAAATCGCTGCAGGGAATCTCGGGTAAAGAGGTGTTGGCAATACGGGATGCTGATCTGGCGATAGAGGTGAGCGCCCATCGGTGAGGTGTAGACGGGTCCGAACTCCAGGTAGATGTAACCCCCGGGCTTCGTCACCCGAACGGCTTCAGCAAACGTCCCTTCGGGATTCGGGAAGTGCTCGAACCCGTCGAAGGAGAAGACGACGTCGAAGGAGCCGTCTTCGAACCCGAGTTTGGCCGCATCCATCTGCAAGAGCCTCACCCCGCCCGCCCTCACCCGTCCGTCGAAGCCCTGGCGGCGAATGTCGATGCCGGTCGCCGACTTGCCCATTCGCTGTAGGGTATGGCTGACCATGCCATCCCAGCACCCCAGCTCCAGAAAGCTGCCGGCTTCGCCGTTCGCCAGAACCTTGAGCAGCCTTCGAGCCCGTTCCTCTCCCCGCTTGGCCAGCGTGTCGGGGTCATAGCCGTGGCGCGGCGGTAGCGGATACCGGCGCTGATAGGGCTCGATCATGGCGTCGTCGAGCCAGCCCGGCTCGCTGGCGGCGCGTTCGAAGACCGCTCTGGCCCTTCGGCTTGCGAGCCTCGATCGAACTCGCTGCGCCCGATAGATGACCGGCGCCGGGAGGACGGCCCTCATGCAAGCCTTGAGTGTTTGGATCACAAAACCCTTCCCCGGGGATAGTGGAGTCCGTGCATCAGCCGCCTCGCCGGCCGCGGTGTTCGCCTCCGAGGTTGGGTGAGTTGGCGGTGGTCTTTGCGCGGCAAAAAGGCAGAGTGGCTTCCGATCCGGCGCGGGCGGTCACAAGATGAATAGAAACTGTAGCAAGCGACCTACGCCCCGTCAACGCCAACGAGTGCTCCTTGGCCTCGCAGCCGCTACTGGCGGAGCGGGCGAGCGTCGTCGCCGCGAGGCTCACCGTCCAACGGCCGCTCGAGAATCGCCACGACGCGATGGCTCACGAACTCGCGTATTCCGGGAAGCCGCGCGAGCACGCCGAACAGTTGCCCCAACCCGCGCCAGAGCGGCTGCCGGGCGACCAGGCGGCCCACCCGGAAGATAGGCAGCACCGGCCACGCCACCGGCGTAAGCCCCGACCGGGCGACCAGGGTCTCGAAACCGCGGACGGTGGTTCCGTTGAGCGTATGCCCTCGCTCCCAGGACAGGAGGTCGGGCGACGAGCGCCGGTACCATGCCGCCTCCTCGCCGCGCTCGCGCACCACGCGATCGTAGGCGCGCACGAGCTCTCGTCCGGAGAAGAACCAGTGCAGGCAGGGCATGCGCGTCACCAGCCCCAGGTGATGCTCGGTCGGATGCCAGTAGGGCGGAAACACCGCCAAGAGCCGGCCGCCGGGGCGCAAGACGCGGCGGCATTCAGCCAGCACCCACTCGAGATCCTGCACATGCTCGAAGACATCGAACGAAAGGATGGCATCAAACCGCTCGGAGGCGAACGGCAGCGCTTCTCCGACCGCGCACACGAAGTGGGCCGGAGCGCCGCACTCGCGGGCGAAGAGCTGGGCGCCGGCGACGAACGGAGGATGCACATCGATCCCCCAGATCTCTCGGAGCCGGTAGCGCTCGATCCAGCTCACGCTGCGGCCGCCGGTGAAGCAGCCGAGGTCGAGAACCGAGGCGCCGTTCAAGAGCGGAGCCAGATCACGGCCGAAGTAGCGATCGAACGGGTGCTCGCGTTCATCGGCCTGCCGCGCCCGCGCCGAAGCCAGAAGCTTTGCCCGCCGCTCCGCCGGCGAGGCTCTGGTGAAGGAGGGATGAGCGAAGATCTCCCCGAGCTCGAGATCGTCCGGGCGGGGCATGGCCGGAGCCCATCCCATGAGCCGGCGCAACAGGGCGCCCCGGAGCTCCGCCAACGCGACGGTCACCGATCGGACCCCGCCACCCGCGATCGCCGGATGGATTCTGCCAGCTCTTCGATGGTGCGGGCGTGATGGCGCCAGTCGTGGCGCTCGACCGCGTCCTGCCGCGCCGCCGCCCCCAAAGAGCGGCGGAGCGCCGGGTCTTCCGCCAGTCGGCGGATGGCGCGGCCGAGCTCACTCGCATCCCCCCGCCGGACGAGAAGGGCATTCCGGCCGTCGGCCAGCACTTCCCTGAGCACCTCGAGGTCCGGAGCAATGAGCGCCCGCCCCATCGCCATGTACTCCGCGACCTTCATCGGCGAGCCATAGTCGGTGGCCCAGGGGATGGTGGCGATGTCCATCGCCGCCATCGCCTCGGGCACCGCCGCAAACGGCACCTCGCCGGCGAAGACGATCCGTCCCCCGCTCCCCGCCTCTTCCACCCGCCGGCGAGCGGCGGTGAAGCGCGGCTCCTCGGGGCGACCGCCGACGATGAGAAAGCGGAGCTCCGGGACTTCGGGGAGGAGGTTGAGCGCGGCGTCGATCAGGAGCTCGACCCCGTGCCAGGGGGCAAAGCTGCCCACGAACCCCACCACCACGTCCCGATCGCCGAGCCCGAAGCGGCGCCGGGCGGCGGCGCCGTCGATGCCGGGGTGGAAGCGCTCGGTATTGACGCCGTTGTGCATCGCCACCACCCGTTCGGCTGCCAACCCGAGGGTCAGGACCTGGCGGCGGAGAACTCCCGACACGGTGATGACCCGATCGGCGTTGCGCAGCGTTCGGGCTTCGACCCACCGGGCCAGCCCGCCGAGACCAACCCCGTGAAACGCCGCCGCCTCGTTCACTCCGGCGTTGAATTCAAGAATCGAGGGCAAGCCGTGGCGGCGCGCCGCCCGCATTCCCGCTCCCTGCAAATGGTGGAAGCGCTCATAGACGAGATCCACCCGGCCGCGCGCGAGCCGCGCTTCGAGCAGGCGAGACGCACGCAGATTGTGAAGCAGGTAGAAAAGGTCGCGCCCAACCGGGCGGAGCCACTTCGGCGCCCATCCCGGCGCCGGCGAGGAGCCTCGGGCGGTTGCCCGCCCGGTTTTCCGCCCGGTTGCCTTCCCGGTTTCCCGCCCGGCCGCCACCCTCACGCCAAGCTCGGGCGGGCGGGAGTCAAGCAGCTCGACCCGATGCCCGGCGGACTCGAGCGCCTCCACGACCTCGCGCACATGCGTGGCGTAGCCACCATGCCGGTGATCTGCGGCCTGGGTGGGGTCGAGTAGCAGGTAGAGGATGTTCATCGCCGCTTAGGGCTCAGTGAGGGCGGCCCGAAGCAGGTCGCCCATATCGCTCACGATCCCCTGCCGGCCCGGATCACTTCCATATTCGCCGATGAAGGCGGCGAGATACGCCGGCAGGAGCGCCGGCAGGAGTTCGATCGTCAGCCCCTGAGCATCGAGGTAGCGGGCGAGCGGCGCCCGCAGTTCCCGCCCGAGCTCACCGGGCTCCAACAGGAGTCGCACGACCGCTCGAGCATCCAGCCGGCGCCAGGGATCGGGCTGCAAGAGAAGCGCGATGTAGGTCACGAAGTGAAGCGCATCGAACGCCGGCATCGGCACGCGGCCGAAGCGCTCCCAATCGATGACCCGCACCCGAGTCTGCTCGCCCGCGCCGTCGAGGCGGATGTTCGAGAGGACGAAGTCGCCATGCTGGGGCGGCCGGGCTACCGCGCCCAGGGAACGGAGCGGGGCGAGACGCGCGTCGAGCTTCGCGGCGAGGGCGGCGCCGTCGGGCAGCGCCCGGGAGAGCCCGGGAGTCACCCAACCGGCCAGCTCGGCCCCCATGAGCTCGGGAGCGCGGGAACCGCCGCTCATCGCTCCCGGGCCCGCTCCCGGCGTCACCTGGCGATGGAACTCCTCGAGCCAGCCGAGAGCGGCGGCGATCAGCCTCCCCGCTGCCGCCCGCACCGGCGCCGACTCCGGTTCACCCGCCGGCAACATCGGCACTCGCCCCGGCATGTAAGTGGTGACCCCGACCTCCTGCACGCCGAGCGGCAAGAGATCGAGCGGGCGCGGCACGCTCCCGGCCAGCGAGCCGGTGAGTCGGGGCTCGATCCACCGCAGGGCCTCGATCTCGGCGCGGGGCGGTGAGAAGGAGGTCCGAGGCGGCGAGAGACGGAGCACGACCTGCCCGTCGCGCCGCTCATCGGTATAGACGACGATCGTCGGATGCGACCGATTGTGAATGAGGAAAGAGAGCCGTTCGGGGCGGCCATCCAGCCCCCAGTCGGTCCAGCGCTCGAGCAGAGTCGAGCGGAGCCCGCCGGTATCGGCCTCAGGAATGCGGCGAGCGCACAAGATGAAGTCGTTGGCGAGGGAACGCGACAGGCGGAGCTGGCAATGCAACCGCCGCAGCCAGAACCAGCGGCCTTCCCGGCTGCCCGTCGCGGTGAGCAAATCCACCATGTCGGCGCGCGGCCCGGCTTCCAGCGGGACCAGGTAGTCGGGCCAGTTGTAGCTCCAGATCGGCAGCAGGGTCGAGAGCTCGCCGAAGCCGCTTGAGTCGAGCAGCCGGCGGTAGCCGCCATGGGTGTAGGTGTAGGTGTCGTACGGATGGCCGCGCAACGCCCGGGTCACCCAGCTCGCCAGCCATCGGGGCAGGAGCGAGGTGAAGGGGAGGTAACTGTGATCCAAGCGCCCGAGAAAGAACCAGATCCCGATCCGGTTCTCGATCCCGATCACCAGCGTTCCGTTCGGGCGCAACAGCTCGCGCAGCCGGCGCAAGAGGGCGCGCTGAGCCGCCCCGGGATCGCCCGTCCCCTTTCCCACCCACTCGAGCACGCCGCTCAGCACCACGAGATCGAACGACGCCGGCGGGAAGGGCAGCTCGTGCGCAGTCCCGCGCACGACTTGAACCTGGGCGACGCGATCCTGGGCGAACCTCGCCGCCGCGAACCGGGCCCGAAGCTCCACCGGCTCGAGCGCCACCACCCGCCCGGCGTAGGGAGCCAGGCCGGCGGCCACCCCGCCGAGGCCGGCGCCGAGATCGAGAATCTCCGCCGCCTGGGGCAGGGCCAGATCGAGCACCCAGTTGGCGCGGCGAGTATCGAGCAGGAATCTGGATTTGTCCCGAATGCTCGGCTGCTCGGCGGCGAGGATCGCCTCTCGCCAGGGGCGGCCCCGCTCGACTTCGGCGACGAGCCAGGCCATGTCCGGTTCCGGGATCTCGCCCCAATACGGTTGGTGGTCGACGAAAGTGGGAATGCCGTCGGCGATCGGATAGGACGCCGGACAGGAGGGGCATGCGAGAGCCAAGGGCTCGGCGGCGAGGGCGCTGCCGCAGCGCGGGCAGACGAAGCGCAACGGAGGAAGGACGGCGGGCCCGGACTCGAGATGGAGGGCCGACGGCGCCGGCGCGAGCCCCCCGATCGCCGGGTCGCCGCTCATTTCCGGCCGCCTCCCAGACGGCGCAAAAGCATCATCGCCTCGCGCAACTCGTCCTGCCGCACCATCCCGAACCGGACTCCCAGCGCGACGAACGCAATCAGGTACAGGGCACTCCCCCCTGCCAGCACGACAATCGGCGGGCCGCTCACCCCTGCCCGGAGCAGCGCGAGGACGGCGCCCAGTCCGATCGACACGACGCTGATCCGCCCGAGCTCTCCCCAGGGAAAGAGTCGCCTCCAGCTGACAGCGAGGAGCTTGCGGGTGCGGATGACCTGCGCCCACGCCACCCACCACGTGCCGACGATGACCGCGAGCGCCGGTCCCAGGAGCCCGAGTGGGCGAACCAGCAAGAACGAGAGCGCCACCGATACGATCAGGGCGATTACACACACCCACATGATGTAGCGAGTGAGCCCGAAGGCGCGAGTGACCGCCCCGTAGGGGATGGCTTGCCGCGGGATCAGGGCGAGGAAGGCGACAAAGATCGGGGTGGCCTCGCGGTACTCGGCGGTGAACAGTCCGACGATGAACTCCCGGGCGAGAACCGCGAAGACCACGGTCACCGGGATGGCGACCAGCGCCATCTTGCGGATGGCGCTCCGCCAGAGCGCCAGCATCTCGGCGAGGCGGTCCTCCTTTTGCAGCTCGGCCATCCGCCCGAGGATGACGCTCGTCGCCGACTGAAAGACGATGGTCACCACCGGGAGCTGGAAACAGCCCACCGAGTACACGGCGAACTGTTCCGCATCGAAGTAGCGAGTGACATAGAAGCGGTCAACGCTCGAGAGCACGGTGACGACAGTCCCGGCGAGACCGAAGGGAACCGCGTAGGCGAGCTGCTCGCGGAGGAATGTGCGGCTCATCGCTCCGAGCTTGAGCAGGCGCTCCGCCCGACAATGGACGATCAGGTAGAGGGTGCGGGCAGCCGAGAAGACGGTGAGCGCCCCAAGCATCATGCCGACGTCGCGGGTGAGGACCGCCACCGCCACCACCAGGAGGGCCCGGAGCCCTTCGGAGCCCATGATCACCCAGAAGGTGAGAGCCACGTTCTGCTCGACGATGGTCAACACCTCGATGGTCGAGGACACCACCATCAAGGCGGTGTACGGGCCGATCCAATAGGCGAAGTCGGCCATCGCCGGTTGCTCGAAGTAGGCCGCCACCCACCCCCGGGCGAAGATGAGGACGCCGGCGAACAAGAGTCCGAGGGCGGCGAGAAGGAGAACCGTCTGGGTGACGAGAGTGCCGCGTTCGGATGGGCGGCGCGGGTAGAAGTAGAACAGGCTTTGGGTGAGCCCGAATTGCAAGATCGGCATGAAGGTCGAGAAGATGAAGATGGCTTCGCGGTAGATCCCGTAGCTCTCCTTGGTGATCGTGCGCACCAGCACGACCGGGACCACGAAGGAGAAGAAGAAGGCGAGGGCGCGGGCGAGGATGACCACGCCGGCCTGGCGGGAGAGCGATTCGGCCGGCGGCGGAGGCGGAGGAGCCGCCGCAACCTCGTCCGCGATGGGGCTCGCGCCCTCGGCCGTGCCGGGGAAGTGAGCGGCGCCCGACACTCCGGCTAACTCCCCTTCTCCCCGAAGGTGAAGCCGGCCGCCTCCGCCGCGGCCGGGTCTCCCGCCACCAGCTCGGCCCGCCGCACGATCACCGCCGCCATGGCGAGGAAGAAGCCGTGGAGGAACTCGTCGAAGCTCGGATCGACGAAGTTGATGCAGACGAGAAAGGCGATCGAGAGCTGCCAGAAGGCGACCACGAGCTCGCGCCCGAAGAGTCCGCTCGGCGCAGCGCGCCGGTAGAGGGCGATGCTCGCCCGAAAGATGAACCAGAAGATGAGAAGATACGGAATCAGCCCGACGAGCCCCAGCTCCACCCCGAGGCGCAGAAAGGTGTTGTGCGCGCCGGTTTCGCGGGCGCGGTCAATGTCGATGTCGCCGAACATCCAATGAATATTCCCCACGTGCCGCCGGTAGCTCTCCCAGTTGTCGTCCCACCGCTGGAGCCCGTGGCCGAAGATGGGCTTGTCCAGGAACAAGGCGGCGCCGACGAAATAGTGGGCGATGCGCGCCTCTCCGGTCGCTTCATCGGTGGCGCGGGAGCGGACGACGTCGGGGTCGGCGATCATCTTCCAGTCCACGACGAAGACGAAGGTCAGGGCGGCGAGAACCAGGAGCATGATCATCAGCCGCTGCCGGCGGGAAAAGAGCGGGCCGATGAGCATGGGGAGCAACAGTCCGAGCCACGCCTGGCGGGTGAGGGTGTAGAAGCAGGCGAGCGGAGTGAGAAGGAGCCCGATTAGCATCGGAAATCGCCAGTGGCTGCGGGTGTAATTGTAGAGATGGAGGAGAATGAAGAAGCCCATCCCCATGGTTGCGCCATACAACGGCGAATGCAGATAGGGACCGCGGATGCGGGCTCCGTACCAGCGGCCGCCACCGGCCAACGGATCGAGGATGTCAGGCGGGAAGACGAGCCACTTGAACCGGTAATGCTCGGCAACTCCGCTGACCACCAGATAGATCTGGAGGACGGCAAACGCTTTCAAAAGCTTGCGTGTCGCCTTATCGTCCGAGCAGGCGTTCCTCACCAGGTAGTAGATCCCGAATGGGAAGACAAAGAAGTTCACGAACGGCGTGATGGGGCTGACGCGGGTTTCACTGTGGGTCAGGTTGCCGAAGTAGACCATGTTGGCGAAATGGACCGCCATCAACACCAGCATCCAGAGCTCGACGCGGTTGAGCGGCAAGGGCTTGCGCCGCCGCAGGGCGATCTGGACCAGGAACACCGCCCACATGAGGACGAGCATGAATCGAGGGCCCGACATATCGGGAATGCCGGGCATGTTTAGCTGGGTGTAGCGAGTGATGCAGGTGACGGCGAAGAACCAGAGAACAACGCTATTGGTGATGTCGTAGAAGGCGACGAAGGCGGTGAAGAGGAGGATTTCGACGATGACCAGGGCGAGGACCTGACTCTCGAGGTCCATCATCTGCCCGAGCAAAATCGCCGTCGCCAGAATGGCGGCGCCGAGCACCACGCCAAGGATCACCACGCGGGGGTCGAGGCGTGGCCGCGAGTCGATGAGGTGGATAGGCTGCACGTTCGTGGGCCAAACCCGCCGGCGGGCAGGCTAGGCCCGGCGGTAGATCCAGTCTGGCACGTAGTATCGGCGCCGGTTGAGCACGGCGCCCAGGACCCGCACTCCCGATCGCTGGAGCTCATGGGTGGTTTCCGCCGCCACCTCGCGCACGGTGCGCGCCGACTCCACCACCAGCAACGCGCCTGAGGCGGCCTGGGCCAGCACGGTGGCATCGGAGGCCATTCCAAACGGAGCCGAATCGAGGATGATGTAGCCGTAATCACGCGCCCAGACGTCGAGCAGCTCGCGGAACACCGGCAACTGGAAGAAGCTCTGCGGGGACTTCACCTGGGCGCCGCCGGTGAGCAGGCTCAGGTTCGGGACCGCGGTCTGGTGCAGCGCCTGGCTGAGAGCCATCCCTTCACGCACCACTTCGGTCAACCCCGGGTCCCTGGCGACCCGGAACTTCCGGTGCAATACCGGGTCGCGAAGGTTGGCGTCGACGAGCAGAGTGGAGAGCCCGGTCGTCACCGCCAGGGTCGCCGCCAAGCCGACGGCCACGGTCGAGACCCCGGCCCCCGACCCGGTCGATCCCACCACCAGGGCGCGGCGCACTTCGCGGGCCATGAGCCCCTCGATCCGGCCGGCTAGAGTCGCGTAGTCGTCCACCGCTTCACTCGGGATCCCGAGGAGAGCACCAAGCTCGAACTCCTCCGTTTGTGCCCCGCGCTCGCGAGGCGGCACTCGCCCGTTGTGCCAGCGCTCGTAGGCCTTCTTGAGCACGGTCGAAGTCATATTGCCTAGCCTGCTCGCGGATTGGCGCGCCCGACCCGCACCTCGCGTACCGAGGCCAGCACCGGGATGCCGAGCGCGCTCTCGACATCGGCCGGGAATTTTAGCGTGTGATCGAGTGAGTCAACCAGGAATGCCGCGACCAGCGACATGCCCAGCGCCAAGATGAAGGAGAAGACCAAGAACAACTTCTGCCGGGCGCCGCCTCCCACCCGCTTGGCGTTGACCGCGTGCGACAAGAGCTGGAGATTCGACAGGCGCGGGTCCACGGCCTCCTGCAGGCGATGTTCTTGATGCCGGGCCTCGAGACCCATGAGCTCATCGGTCGCCGTCTTGAGCTCCTGATTGATAAACGCCAGTCGCGCCTCATGCTCGGGCAGGAAGTTCAGCTTGCGATCGATTGCCTGGATCTCGGCATTCATGCTCTCTTCCCGACCGCTCAACACGCCGAGCTCGTTCCGCTTGGCGGTGATCATGTCATCAACGACTTGTCGAATCTGCGCCTTGCAACGCTCCACGTCTCTCATCACCGCTTGCACTTGGGGACTCTCGGTGGTGTAGGTGGAGAGGAGGGAAGCGAGCTTGCCGTGTAAATCCGCCAACCGCCGCTGATAGCTCTGCAGATTGGCGTCGCTGTTGAGCTCGGGAGTCGGCACCAGGACATCGGGATTCTCCCGCAGGCTGCGTTCGAGCACCTGGATCTCGCGCTCCCGGCCGGCCCGGTCGGTGCGGACCACCGTCATATCGTTCTCGAGACTGGACCGCTGACGGATGAGCTCATCGGTCTGCTGATTGAGGTCGGCCAGCCCGTGCTGGGTCTTGTAGAGCGCGAACTCGGCTCGCGTCCGCTCGACCTCCGACCTCGCGTCCTGAATCTTCTCCTCGAAGAACTCCGCCGCCTGCTGATTCTGCTTCATCGCCCGCCGGTGATCGAGGTAGGCATCGGCAATGGCGTTGACGCTTTCGACCGCCGTCCAGCGGTCGAGCGCCCGATAGGTGATGCGAATGATGTCGGTCTCATCGATCGGTTCGACACCCATGCCGTCGAGAAGATCCTCCGGGGACGGGGCGCTGGCGGGCTGGAGCTGGGTCCCGTCGGGGCCGGCCGCCAGCCGGCGGCGGGTGAGAACGGCGGACGCGCGCTCGGCCACCGGACGCGACCGCACGATCTCGACCTCTGACTTCATCTCCTCCCACCAGTGCAATACGGGACGCGGGATGGCCCCATAGGCGCCTCCCTGCCCGCGCTGGACCAGGATCCTGGCCTCCGAGAGATAGACTACCCGCTGACGGGACAAGCTGACCACCGAGGCGGTGAAGATGAGGAAGAAGATGCAGAGCCCGATCGCTTTCCGGCGGAAGACCAGGGAAAGCAGATCTCGGGTCGAGCCAAAGCTCTGCCGGTTACTGACACTCACCGCCGTCTTGCTCTCGGTCATCTTCCAGTTCCAGTGTGGAGGCTAGTTGCCGCCTCCCCCGACGAAGATCCCCCCGACCCGCTCCCGCTGGATGATCTCTTCCAGGGTGAGCACGGTAATGAGGGCGGGATTGAAATTGCGGAAATAGAGCGAAACGAACTCGCCCACCTTGGCGACGCGACTCTTGGGCACGATCACCACATCTTGCGCTCGAAGCGCCAGCTCTTGCGAGTTGGTGGGATCGGTCATGATGCGCTCCACATCCACCTTGAACCCGGCGAGCTGCCCGCTCCCCAGACGGCGAACGACCACGATCTCACGCCGATTCGCCCCTTCGGCGAAACCTCCGGAATAAGCGATGGCCTGGAGCAAGCTGATCGGCCCGGTGAGCGGGACTTCACGCGGACTCCTGACCTCGCCGAGGACATACACTCGCTCGCTGGAGAAACTGTCCACGATCACTGATAGCGCCGGGTCGACGAGAAGCTTCCCGAAGCGGCTGCTGAGCGCGGAGTCCAGTTGAGCCGGGGTCAATCCTGCGGCCAGGACATCATCGACTCCCCGGAGCGAGATCCGTCCGTCGGGCCGCACCACCACCCGGGAGGCGTTGGTCGCCGGCTCGGGATCGGCAAGGAACTCGATTCGGATCTGGTCGCCCACCCGGAGGCGGTACTCGGGCTGGTACTCGAAAGCCGGGTTGAACTCGCGGTTGGCCGGCGGGGCGGTGTCTCCGGGCTTGAGCTCCCTGATGTTGGGGCCGCCACAAGCCACAGCGACCAACCCCGCGACCAGGGCTCCCCAAAGGCCGGCATGCCGGCTCCGGTGGGCTGAGAAGCCAGGCCCGAGTCGAGAATCGGCTCGCGTCTTATTTAGCATACACTTGGCCAACTTCCTGGTCAATGGGACCCCTCCGAGGCGACCCCACGTCGCCGGCCGGCCCGAGCCACCGCGGCTCCTTCCTCGCCGCCGCCGGCTCGATCCAACCCGGCGAGGACCAGGGCGACCAAGAGCGGGATCATGATCTCGTGGTGCCCGATCAGCTCGATCCCGGTGCCGATTCCCTGGGTGGGTCGCTCGAGCACATTCTTCGTCGGGCGATAGTGACGCTGGAAATCCAGGTTGGCGGTGGTCAGGGAGGTGACCGGCTCCCCCAGGTTGCGAATCACGCTCAGGGCCTTGAGGAACACCTCCGGCATCATCACCGCCGAGCCGAGGTTCAAGACCACCCCTCCCGAGAGTCCGCGCAGCGCCGCTGCCAGCCGGCGGAAGTCACGCAACGAGGTGTCGCCGATCGCCGCGCCCGAAGCCGTCGGGTGCTGGTGCAGGATATCGGTACCGATCGCCACGTGCACGGTGACCGGCAATCCGAGCTCGAGCCCGGTCGCGAGCAGGCTCTGCGCCGGGTGCGGTGCCCCGAGCTGGTCCAGCTTGCGCCCGAGGGCCTCGCCGAGGCCGATACCCGCCCGTTCCCCTTCCGCCGTGGCCTCGTTCATCAGGGCGGCGGTTTCCTCGACCATACCAAAAGCCCCATCGCCGAGCGCTTCTTCCACGGTTTCGGACGTTTCACCCCACATAGCCAGCTCGAAATCGTGGATGGCAGCCGCTCCGTTCATCGCCAGCGCGGTAAGCCCACCACGGCGCGCCAGGGCGATGAGGGCGGGGCTCGTCCCCACCTTCACCACATGGCCCCCGAGCATGGCCACCACCGGGCGGCCGGCGCTCACGGCGTTCACAATGGCCGTGACCAGGTGGCGCAATCCGTCGGCGGCGAGCTGACGGGGGAGAAGGTGGAGGAAATCCCCGATCGGCAGCTTCGGGTCAGGAGGAGGCCCCAAGTGCTCGAGCCGGACCTTGCTGCCCCGGCGCGCGATCGGGATGGTGCGAATACCGGTGAGGTCCACCTCGGGCAGGCGGTCTCTATCCTGATTTGGACGGGGGGGCCGGCCCACGTTCAGTTCACGTTGAGCCCGAACGTCGGCTCGTTCCGATTCCCACGCCGCATCTCGATCAAGATCGCCGTGATCGCCCCCACCTTGACCGAGCTCTGCATCATCACCGGCAATCGCTCTTGGTCGCGGGTGATCCATACCTTGAGTGAGCCCGAACGCCGGAAGAGACCCTCGCTCTGGAGCTTGGGCTCCAACACCAGGCACTCAAATCGGCCGAGCGGAGTGTCGATAGTTTCTTCACCGACCACTTGGATGATCAGGGAGTAACTCTTCTTGTTGTCGTGGGCCGGTACGGGAATCGAGGCACCGACCTCGAGCGGCAAGGTGCGAACATAATAGAACGCGCCGAGAACATCTCGCTCCCCGGGCACGACGTCAAGGACGGTGCCGTCATGATAGGTCAGTTTGCCCTGTTCCTGGTCCCATTCGATCGTCTGCTCAAGACGATAATCCTTCTCGCTGAGCGCCTTGCGCGTGCGGCGAGTGAGCAGGTGCTGAACGTCAACCAAGCTCACGATCTTGTCGCGGACCTTGTAGAAAGGGCTGAAGAGGGCGTGCGACTGGGCGGTGGACACGAGCCGCAAGCACTCTCGATCCCCCACCTGCTCCACCCCTTCGATCGACAGGACGGCGGTGCCGGCCTTGATCGGGCCGTACTGAATCGAGAACTTGAGCGACTCGCCGACCCCGAAGGGCCGGGGCGAGGGCGGCGCTTCGGGCTCCGGGACCTCCCCGGCGACCGGAAGGCCGGCTCCGGAGTCGGCGGCCACGGTGGCAGCAGGCGCGCCGGCGGGGGCCGATAAGCCGGTGTCCGAAGCGGCGGCGGCAGGCCCGCAGACTTTCGAACTATCGAGGGGAGCCATGCTGGCGCCCGTCTCGGGAATGATTGGTGGTGGTGGAGCCGATTGGACCGCCGGAGCCAGGGAGTCACCAGCTTGGGCGCCCGGCAGATTGGGGGCGGGAACTGGCGGCGGCCCACTACCGCCCCCCCCATTCCCGGCCAGAGCGGCACCCAGGAATGCCAGCATCCAGATGGCCAGGGCGGCGGCCAGAACCTGCCCCGCCGGTCGAGAATGTCGATAACTCTCCAACATAGCCTCAAAAAGAGACGCTTGCCGCGTCTTGGGGAACCTAACCCACAGATGGGCCGTTCGTTGGGCGAATCCGGCGGGGTTCCCGCCGGGTCCGGCACCCCGGTCCCTAGGCATGGCTACCTTGCTGGCCCGCATCCTGTTCCCAGAGGCGCAGAAAGCTTCAGATAGGCGTCCAAGCATGCATCGTGCCCAGACCTACACCCGCACCTCTGCCCTCCCGGCGCCGGATGTGGTATTCTATGACCTTAAGCTCCCTGTGTCGCCGGCTCGAAACGCGCCCGCCCACGCCACTTCCTCGAGCCTGATGAATATCCTGGCCACATGAATATCCTCGGCATCTCGTGCTTCTACCACGACGCGGCGGCCTGTTTGGTCCAGGACGGCCGCATCGTGGCCGCCGCCCAGGAAGAGCGCTTCACCCGTAAGAAGCACGACGACAGCTTCCCCACCCACTCGGTGCGCTACTGCCTGCGAGCCGGGGGGATCGAGGTCGGCGATCTCGCGGCGATCGGGTTCTACGACAAGCCGCTGCTCAAGTTCGAGCGCATGCTGACCACCTTCGTGGCCACCTTCCCGCGCTCCTTTCCGCAGTTCAGGCGGGCGGTGCCGCTGTGGTTGGGCAAGAAGATGGTCATCCCCTCGATCATCCGCAAGGAGCTCGGCTACGACGGCAGGCTCTTCTTCCCTGAGCATCATCTATCGCACGCCGCCAGCGCCTACCTGGTCTCGCCGTTCGAGAGCGCGGCGGTTCTGACCGTGGACGGCGTGGGCGAATGGGCGACCGCCAGCTACGGCGTGGGCCGCGGCGGCGAGCTCGAGCTCCTCGCCGAGCTCCACTTCCCGCACTCGCTGGGATTGCTCTACAGCGCCTTCACCCACTATCTGGGGTTCAAGGTGAACAGCGCCGAGTACAAAGTCATGGGGCTCGCGCCGTACGGGCAGCCCAAGTACACCGACCGCATCCTCGAGCACATGGTGGAGCTGCGGGACGACGGGTCATTCCGTCTCAACATGGACTACTTCTCCTATCACTACGGAACGCGGATGACCAACGGCCATATCGAGCGCCTCTTCGGTGCGCCCCACCGGGATCCGGAGGGACCGCTCGAGCAACAGCACAAGGACGTCGCCATGAGCGTCCAGAAGGTCACCGAGGAGATCGTGCTGCGGATGGCGCGGCACGTTCACAAGGAGACCGGCGAGCGCAATCTCTGCATGGCGGGGGGGGTCGCGCTCAACTGCGTCGCCAACGGCCGCCTGCTGCGAGAGGGGCCTTTCGAACGGATCTGGATCCAGCCGGCGGCGGGCGACGCCGGCGGCGCCATCGGGGCGGCGGCGGTGGTGCATCGCGCGCTGCAAGGTAACGGCGCCAGGGTCGCGCCGATGGAGCACGCCTTCCTCGGCCCGGAGTACGGAACGGAAGATGTGCGCGCCTATCTTGTCGAGCATTCGATCCCGTTCGAGGAGCTCTCCCGAGAAGCGCTGCTTGAGCACACGGCCCGGATCATCGCCGAGCAGGCGGTCGTCGGCTGGTTCCAGGGTCGCATGGAGTTCGGGCCGCGCGCCCTGGGCTCGCGCAGCATCCTCGCCGATGCGCGCAACCCCAAGAACAAGGACGTGGTCAATCTGAAGATCAAGTTCCGGGAGAGTTTTCGCCCCTTTGCCCCCTCGGTGCTCGAAGAGCAGGCCGGGGAGTGGTTCGAGCTGGGATGTGAAAGCCCGTACATGCTGCTGGTGGCCGATGTCAAGCCGCACAAGCGGCTGATTCCCTCGGTCACCCACGTGGACGGCTCGGCCCGGATCCAGACCGTGCGCCGCGCCGATCATCCGCTCTACTACGATCTCATCGCCGAGTTCACCCGCCAGACGGGAGTGCCGGTGCTGATCAACACCTCGTTCAACGTGCGCGGCGAGCCAATCGTCTGCACGCCGCACGACGCTTACCTCTGTTTCATGCGAACCGACATGGACTACCTGGTCCTGGACCGCTTCCTCCTCGACAAGCGGCGGCAGCCGCCGCTGGCCGAGGACGTGGACTGGCGGACGATGTTCGAGCTGGATTGACAAATATGAATATGACGTCGACGAAGAAAAGGCGCATTGGAGCGGGTGCAGGCGAAGAGATCCGGGCCCGCGCCCACCTCACTGCCGAGCTGTGGCGGTTCATGAAGGCCCGCCGGAAGTGGTGGCTGGCGCCGGTGCTGGTCATGATTCTCCTGGTCGGCGGGCTCATCCTCCTCGCCCAGCTCACTCCGCTCGGGCCCCTGGTCTACACCCTGTTCTAGAGGCTGGGATGGAAGAGACCGCGGTCGAACCGCGACGATGGCGAGGGCTCGAGCGACCGGCGATCGCGCATTCGCTCAAGGCCCTGGCCGCGATCCTGGGCCTCATCCTCGTTCTCCACTGGGCCGATCAGATCGAGCTCAGCTCACGACAGGTCGCACTCGCGCTCGCCGGCATCCTGGTGTCCCTGGTCCTCGGCTGGCGGTGGTTTCGCGATGGGCTGACCATGGTCCAGAGCACCATTCTCCTGGCGGTGATCTATTTGCTCGGGGTGGGGATCGCCGCGGCCATCGCCCGGCTCACGCGGCAAGACTTGCTCGACTTGAAGCGGCCGAAAGAGTCGCTCTGGCGGCGGCGAGACAAGACCTCACCGGACGAGCTGGCCCGGACGATCGAGCACCAGTTCTAGAATGCGCCCGCGCCTCAAACGTGCGGGCTTGGCCCTGGCGTTCGCCGCTTTGAGCCTCGGGATCCCGCTCATCCTGGTCGAGACCGGACTGCGGCTCTTCGCCCCGCAGACCCTGGCCCTCAACGTGAGCGAGTGGGATCCGAACTACGGCTGGCGGAATCGACCCGGGGCCCGCGGCTTCTTCCAGACCCCCGAGTTCCGCTTCGAGATCAAGGTCAACTCCCTGGGACATCGAGGTGGAGAGACTTCGCGCGCCAAGCCTCCCCGGACCTTCCGCATCCTGGGCCTTGGCGACTCTTTCGCTCTCGGACATGGGGTGGACGGGGACTCCTGTTTTCTCGCCGTGGCCGAACGTGAGCTCAAACGTCGGGCCGCGGCGGGAGGTGGCCGCCGGGTGGAGGTGCTCAATGCCGGAGTGGGCAAGTGGGGCACGGCGCAGGAATACCTCTATCTCACCCGAGAGGGGTTGGGTCTCGAGCCAGATCTGGTATTGCTCGCCTTCTGCGTGGACAACGATTTCGAGAACAACCGCGAGACCTCGGTGCTGCGACTCGAAGGCGACCAACTGGTCCCGGTCGCCAGCCCCGAGCCCACGGTCCGGGCCGTCCAGCGCATCACCCGCTCCCTGCCCGGCTACGAGTTCCTGACCGCGCACTCCCATCTGGTCAACTTTCTGCGGGTCCACGCGACCGTCCTCAACGACCGCGCTCACGCCGCCG
>Ga0184637_10000920_pt1 | contig 20867 bp, 33 predicted proteins | sample PLM3_127_b2_FD_133143 | JGI IMG/M metagenome (GOLD analysis project Ga0184637, IMG submission 133143) | Groundwater sediment microbial communities from an aquifer in East River, Colorado, USA - PLM3_127_b2 | ecosystem: Environmental > Terrestrial > Soil > Riparian zone | place: USA: East River... | reverse complement strand
TAGCACTTCGCGGTGACGTTCTTGCGCAGCGCCTTCACCGTCGTGCGCGCGATCACCCGCGAGCCGATCGCCGCCTGGATCGCCACCTCGTACATCTGGCGTGGGATGAACTCCTTCAGCTTCCGCACCAGGTCCGTCCCGCGCTGGTAGGCCTTCTCGCGGTCGACGATCAACGAGAGCGCGTCCACCGGCTCCGCGTTGACCAGCACGTCGAGGCGCACGAGGTCGGCCGCCTGATAGCCGGAGAGCTCGTAGTCGAACGACCCGTAGCCGCGGGTTGCGCTCTTGATCCGGTCGTGGAAATCGAGCACCACTTCCGAGAGCGGCAGCTCGTAGCGGAGCTGCACGCGCGAGCCGTGGTGGGTCATGTCGCGCTGTTGGCCGCGCCGCTCCTGGCACAGCGCGAGCACCGCACCGACGTACTCGGGCGGCAGGTGCAGCGTCGCCTGGATCATCGGCTCTTCGACCCGCTCGATGTCGCCAGCCACCGGCATCGCCGCCGGCGTCTCGATCTCGAACGGCTCACCCACCCGCGGCACGACCCGGTAGCGGACGGTCGGCGCGGTCGAGATCAGGTCGAGGTTGTACTCGCGCTCGAGGCGCTCCTGCACGATCTCGGAGTGCAGGAAGCCGAGGAAGCCGCAGCGGAAGCCGAAGCCGAGCGCGGTGCTGGTCTCCGGCTCGTACGAGAGCGATGCGTCGTTGAGCTTGAGCTTCTCGAGCGCGTCCTTGAGATCCGCATAGCTCTCGGCGTCCACCGGATAGAGCCCGGTGAACACCATCGGCTTCACGAGCTGGAACCCGGGCAGCGCTACCGCCGCGGGCGCGCGGGCGTCGGTCAGGGTGTCGCCGATCCGCACCTCGGCGAGCGTCTTGATCCCCGCCACCACCATTCCCACTTCGCCTGCTTCGAGCTGCTCGACGCGGCGCGGGTGAGGGTCGAGGACGTGGAGCGCCTGGATCTCGTGCTCGACGGCGGCCGCCATCATCCGGATCCGCTGGCCCGGCAAGAGCCGCCCGTCGACGACGCGCACCAGCATCACCGCGCCGACGTAGGAGTCGAACCAGGAATCGAAGACCAGTGCGCGCGGTCGGGCGTCGACATCGCCGGACGGCGGCGGGACAGCGGCCACGATCCGCTCGAGCAGCGGGATGATCCCCTTGCCTTCCTTCGCGGAGACGGGCAGCACGTCGGCCGCGTCGAGGCCGATCACCTCCTCGATCTCCTCGGCCACCCGATCCGGGTCGGCCGCTGGCAGGTCGATCTTGTTGACGACCGGAACGATCTCGAGGCCCGCGTCGATCGCGAGGTAGGCGTTGGCCAGCGTCTGCGCTTCGATGCCCTGCACCGCATCGACCACCAGCACGGCACCTTCACAGGCCTGGAGCGCACGCGACACCTCGTAGGAGAAGTCGACGTGCCCGGGGGTGTCGATCAGGTTGAGGATGTACTCCTCGCCGTCGGCGGCCGTGTAGCGCATGCGCGCGGTCTGTGCCTTGATCGTGATGCCGCGCTCGCGCTCCAGGTCCATCTTGTCGAGGAACTGCGCGCGTTTCTCCCGCTCGTTGAGCGTGCCCGTCGCGTCCAGCAGCCGGTCGGCGAGCGTGCTCTTGCCGTGATCGATGTGGGCGATGATGCAGAAGTTGCGGATGCGCTGGCTCACGAACCCTTCGCGTGGCCTGCGAGCTCGCGCACGAAGTAGGCATGCGTCTTCGCGAGACCGTCTTCCACCTTGACCCGCGGCTCCCAGCCGTCGAGCACGCGGCGCGCCAGGGTGATGTCGGGACGCCGCACTTTCGGATCGTCCGGCGGCAGCGGCCGGCTGACGATCCGATTGGTGCCGCCGCACAGCGCGACGACCCGCTCGGCCATCGCTCGCAGCGACATCTCGCTCGGGTTCCCGATGTTCACGGGCCCGACGTAGCTCGACCGCAGCAGGCGCAAGATCCCGTCGACCATGTCGTCGACGTAGCAGAACGAGCGCGTCTGGGAGCCGTCTCCGTACAGCGTGACGTCCTCGCCGCGGATCGCCTGGCGGAAGAAGTTCGGGATCGCGCGCCCGTCGTCCACCTGCATCCGGGGGCCGAAGGTGTTGAAGATGCGGACGATCCGGACGTCGACCCCGTGGTGGCGGTGATAGGCCATCGCCATCGCCTCGGCGAAGCGCTTGGCCTCGTCGTATACGCCGCGGATGCCGATCGGATTGACGTTCCCCCAGTAGCTCTCGGGCTGGGGGTTCACCTCCGGGTCGCCATAACACTCCGAGGTGCTGGCCAGCAGGATGCGCGCGCCCTTCGCCTTCGCGAGGCCCAGCGCCTTGTGGGTTCCCAGCGATCCCACCTTGAGGATCTGGATCGGCAGGCGTTCGAAGTCCGCCGGGCTCGCCGGGGAGGCGAAGTGCAGGATCGCGTCGAGCTCGCCATCGACGTGTAGATAGTTGGTGACGTCGTAGTGCAGGAACGAGAAGCGCTCGTGCCCGAGCAGCCGCTCGATGTTCGAGACCCGCCCGGTGAGCAGGTTGTCGAAGGCGAGCACCTCGGCGCCCTCGTCGATCAGGCGCGCGCACAGGTGCGACCCGATGAAGCCGGCACCGCCGGTGACGAGAACCCGCCGGGGCCAATCACGCATGAGCAGAATCCTCGATGAGTACCGCCAACGGAGCATGGTCAGAGCGCAGGTAGGCCGTCACGGCGTCCTGCCAGCTGCGGGATTTCACGCCGAGCGATTCGGCACGGGTGGTGTCCAGCACCGACCACGCGGGTCTGGCCGCATCGGTCACCAGGTCGCTGCTCTTGATCCGCTCGATCTCGATGTCGGCGTATCCGGCACCGTCGAGCGCGCGGCGCGCGAGGTCCCACCAGGTGGCGACACCCTGGTTGGCCACGTGCACCAGCCCGCGCGCCCCCGCCTCCACCAGCCGGACGATCGCGTCGGCGAGATCGACGGCGTAGGTGGGCCGCCCGGTCTGATCGTCGACGACGCGCAGCGGGCCGGAGGCGGTCCCAGCGCGCCGGCGCGCGGCCTGATCGAGCACCGCCGCGATGAAGTTGCGTCCGGCCCCGAACACCCAGCTGGTGCGCACGACCAGGAAGTCGTCCGACGCGGCGAGCACCGCACATTCGCCCGCGAGCTTGGTCCGACCGTAGACCGAGCGGGGCCCCGTCGGATCGTCTTCGCGGTAGGGCCGCCGGGCATCGCCGGGAAACACGTAGTCGGTCGAGACGTGGACGAGCCGCACCCCGGCCACAGCGCACGCTTCCGCCAGCACAGCTGGAGCCACCGCGTTGGCGCGCGCTGCTACCTCGGGCTCGCGCTCGCAGCGATCGACCTGGGTGAACCCGGCGGCATTCGCCCAGACGAGCGGTCGCGGCAGCGATGCGAGCCGTTTGCGCACAGCGTCCGGCTCGGCGACGTCGAGCTCGTCGATGTCGCAGCCGGACACGGGCGTGTTCGCGTGGGTCAAGCGCTCCATCAACGCCCTGCCCAGCTGACCGTAGCTCCCCGTCACGAACCAGTGCTCGGGCACTAGCCCGCGCCTTCGTCGAGGATCCAGGTCGGTAGCTTCTCACCCTTCTGGAGCTTGGCCGCCAGATCCTCCGCCCGCGCGCGCCCGTCGACCGGCCCGACGCGCACGCGCCAGCGCGACCCTCCGGCCTCGTCGGTCTTCACATAGCTCCTGTAGCCGCGCGCGCGCAGCCGGGCCGCGAGATTCTCGGCCGCGGCGCTGTCGCCAAACGCGCCGACCTGGATCGAGAAGCGTCCCGGTGCAACCGCTGCGACCCGCGGTGCCGGAGGTTTGGCGGCGGGAGCCGGAGCGGCCGTCGGCTTCCGGGGCGCGGCTTCTGGCACTTCTCGCGGCGCCGGCACCGCTGCCGGCGCGGCCGCGACCTCGGGAACGAACTCGGTCACGCCCCGGGCGGCCACCGGCGACTCCGGTGCCGTTTCCGGCGGCATCTCGGCCGCCGCGTCGATGCCGGGCGTCGCCGCGGGCGACTCTCGATCTTGTTCTGCGCTCTCCGCGAACGGCGGGGGCTCGGCGGCCACCGGCCGCGGCTCGGACCACTCCACCGACTCGGTTTCGCCACTCAGGTAGGCGAGCACGAGCCCGGGCTCCTCCCAGAGGAAACCGGCCAGTGCGCCGCACAGGAAGCCGACCACCACCAGCACGACGAGCGCCAGCAGCGTCGTGACCCAACCCCCGCGTCGCCGATCCTGGTTCATCACATTCGCTCCGGGGCGGAAATGCCCAATAGCCGCAGCGCGCCCGCGAGCACCGTCCGGACGCCGAGCGCGAGCGCGAGCCGCGCGCTGGTGAGCGCTGGGTCGTCGGAGAGCACGCGGTGGCGCACGCCGTCCTGTTGATAGGGGTTCCACAAGCCCGCAAGCTCGCGCGCGTAATAGCAGAGGTGATGCGGCTCGCGCGTGTCGGCGGCGCGCTGCACCACCTCGGGGAATTCGGAGATCTTCTTCAGGATCTCGATCTCCTCCGGCAGCACGAGCGGGTCGGCGTCGACGCTGCCCGCGTCGGGAAGCGGGATGCCGTTCTCGCGCGCCTTGCGCTCGATCGCAACCGTGCGCGCATGCGCGTACTGCACGGTGTAGGTCGGGTTCTTCTTCCAGTCCGTGTCCTCGGCGAGGTCGAGATCGAAGTCGAGGTGACTCTCGGCCCGTCGCTGTACCATGAAGAATCGGAATACGTCGCCGCCGACCTGCTCGAGCAGCTCGTCGACCGTGACGTAGGTGGCCTTGCGCGTGGACTGCTTCACCTGCTCGCCGCCGCGCGTCAGCGTGACGAACTGGTGCATCACGAGCTCGAGGCGATCGACCGGACAGCCGAGCGCAGCCACCCCCGCGACGACGTACGGGAACTGCTCTTTGTGGTCGGCGCCCTGCACGTCGATCACCCGGTCGAAGCCGCGCGCGAACTTCTGGCGGTGATAGGCGAGATCGGGGACCAGATAGGTGGGCTCACCGCTCTGGCGCACGAGCACGCGATCGCGCTCGAGACCGCGATCGGTCGAGTGAAGCCAACGCGCGCCGTCCTTTTCGTAGAGCAGACCGGCCTGTTCGAGATCGACCAACACGCGCTCGACTTCACCCGACTCGTAGAGATCGCGTTCGTTGCTATAGACGTCGAACTCGATCCCGAGCGCCGAGAGCGTCTTGCGGATCTCGCCGAAGATCTGCGTCTCGGCGGTCTCGCGGAAGATCCCTTCACCCGGCTCGTCTACCAGCGACGCGCCGTGCCGCGCGAGGAGCCCGGCGGCGAGCTCCCCGATGTACGCGCCCTGGTAGCCACCCTTCGGAAACGCCACCCGGAGGCCATCGACCGCGTCCACCCACGCGCGCTCCGGATCGGCCAGCGCCGCAGGCGGCGGCGGCGCCGCAAGGCCCTGCTGCTCCAGGTAGCGGGCCTTCACCGACTCGCCGAGGATCCGCATCTGCCGGCCGCCGTTGTTGAAGTAGTACTCGCGCGTGACGTCGTGGCCCGTGGCCTCGAGCAGCCTCGCGATCGCGTCGCCGAGCACGGCCTGGCGCCCATGGCCGAGCGTCAGCGGCCCGGTCGGGTTCGCCGATACGAACTCCACCTGGACGCGCTGCCCCGCACCGCTGTTAGACGAGCCGTAGCGCGGCCCCGCCGCGAGCACTTCCGCGAGCAGGCTGCGCCAGCGCTGCTCGCTGAGCCAGATGTTCACGAAGCCCGGCCCCGCGATCTCGACCCGCGCGACGAGCGCGCTCGCTGCCGCGAGCCGTTCGGCGAGGCGCAGGGCGATCGCGCGCGGGGGTTGGCGCAGCGACTTCGCCAGCAGCATCGCCGCATTGCACGCAAAGTCCCCGTGGTCCTCACTGCGCGGCGCCTCCAGCGTGAACTCGGGCACCGGGTCCCCGACGCCGGCCTCGTCGAGCAGATCCTGCACGAGATCCTGGAGATGCTGGTGGAGCAAAGCTCGCATGGTTCGGACCCAGAGTGGCGTTTCGCGCTAGTTTCGTCAAGGAATTCGATGACTTGTGTCACCGGACGGGGGCAGGCGGACGATCGTCTCCCCGCCCCGCGCGAATGAAAGCCGCTCGCGGATCGCCCGTTCGAGCGCGAACGGATCGCCCTCCAGCCCGCCGCTGGCCCGCTCGAGCGTTGCCGTGTCTGCGCGCAGCCTCTCGATGCGCGCCTCCGCCGCGCGCAGGTCGTCGCGCAGTGCCCACCATGTTCGAAGCCCCGATTCGCCGTCGGTGAGCGCCACTGCCAACGCCACGACGACGACCCCGATTGCGAGCCACACGCCCATCGCGGTCCCCCCGAGCCGCGCGAAACGTAGCGCGCGCGGCCCACCGGTTCGATCTTCGCTCGGCAGACCCGTCCGATCTCCGCTCGGCTTCGCCTCGCTGCGCGCCGCCGGACGGCTTGCACTCGCTGCGCGCTGGACGGCTTGCCCTAGCCGTCTTCGCCGGCGAGCAGCCGGCGAAGACGCGCCTGATAGAGTGGCGCATCCCATTCGCGCGGACCGATGTAGCGCTCCACCACGATCCCGTCGCGATCGATCAGCAGCGTCTCGGGGAAGCGATGCGCCTGGTACTCGTCAGCGACGCGCCGCTCGGGATCCCAGAGGATCGGAAAGCTCAGGCCGAGGCGTTCGCGGAAGCGATCGACGGCGTCACTCGAGTCGTCTACCGACACCGCGAGCAGCCGGAGGCCCTCGGGGCCGAGCGCCTCGTGGAGCCTCTGCATCGCCGGCATCTCCTGCTCGCACGGCGCGCACCAGGTGGCCCAGAAGTTGACGAGCGCGACCTGGCCACGCAGCGATGCCAGCTCGATCTCACCCGGCCCGGGCCGCTCCGGCAGCATGAAGGCCGGCGCCACGCTGCCGCGGCCGATCGGGTCCGGGATCGACTGCCCCGTCCACAGTGCGAAAGCGACCGCGCCCACGACGGCGGCTGCGAGCACCCACGAGCCGGCGCGCGCCATGCGCGATCAGTCCGAGTCGGCCTTCGAGGTGGCCTTCTTCTTGCGCGAGGCCTTCTTCGCCTTGGCCTTCTTGCCGGCAGCCTTTTCTCCGTCCGCCTCTTCGCTGGACGCCTTCCTGCTCGACGCCTTCTTGCTCGCGGTCTTCCGGGTGGTCGCCTTGCGCCGGCCTGCGCCCTTCTTCGCCGCCGGCTTCGCGCTGTCCGCCTGCGCGGACTCGACGAGCTGCACGATCGACATCTCGGCCGCGTCGCCGATCCGCCGCCGCGTGCGCAGCACGCGCGTGTAGCCCCCGGGCCGGCTCGCGAAGCGCAGCGCGAGCTCCCCGAATAGCTTCGCGGCGACGCTCTTGCCATGGACCACGCGCATCGCCTGGCGCCGGGCATGCAGGTTGCCGCGCTTGCCCAGCGTGATCATCCGCTCGGCGAGCCGGCCCACCTCGCGCGCCTTCGCGTGGGTGGTCTCGACCTTCTCGTGCTCGAGCAGCGACGACACGAGGTTGCGATACATCGCCACCCGATGCGACGAGGTTCGCCCCAGCTTGCGCGTGTTCACGCGATGGCGCATGACTCAGACCTCGCGCTCCCGCATGCGCTCGATCTCGATTCGCGACGGGAATCCCTCGACCCGCATCCCGAGCTCGAGACCCATCGTGGCGAGGACCTCCTTGATCTCGTTCAGCGACTTGCGACCGAAGTTCTTCGTCTTGAGCATCTCGCCCTCGGAGCGCTGCACGAGCTCGCCAATCAGCCGGATGTTCGCATTCTGCAGACAGTTCGCCGAGCGCACCGACAGCTCGAGCTCGTCCACCGACTTGAAAAGGCCCGGGTTGAGCGGCGTCGGCTCGTCGGCCATCGGCGCGTGCGACTCGGTGGGCTCTTCGAAGTTGATGAAGATCGCGAGCTGCTCCTTGAGGATCTTCGCGGCGTAGGCCAGCGCGTCGGCCGCAGCAATCGTTCCGTCGGTCCAGATCTCCAGGGACAGCCGGTCGAAGTCCGTCTCCCGACCCACGCGCGCCGGGGTCACGCTGTAGTTGACCTTGTGCACCGGAGAGAAGATCGAGTCGATCGGAATCGTGCCGATCGGCATGTCCTCGGTCTTGTTCCTCTCCGCACCGACGTAGCCCTTGCCGGTATCGACCGTGATCTCCAGCTCGACGTCGGCGTCGGACGAGAGCGTGGCGATCTTCTTGTCGGGGTTCATCACCTCGACCGCCGGGTCGTCCGAGAGGTCGCGCGCGCGCAGCACGCCCTCACCCTTCGTGTGCAGACGCAACAGCTTGGGCCCCTCGCCGTGCAGACGCAGGCGGACTTCCTTGAGATTGAGGACGATGTCGGCAACGTCCTCCATCACGCCCGGGATCGTCGAGAACTCGTGGAGCACGCCGCCGATCTTGACCGACGTGATCGCCGCCCCCTGCAGCGAGGACAAGAGCACACGCCGCAGCGCATTGCCCAGTGTCAGCCCGAATCCGCGTTCGAGCGGCTCGCAGGAGAACCTCCCGAAGGTTTCGACGCCGCCGGAGATTTCCGTCTCCAGCACTCGGGGGCGCTTCAGCTCCCGCCAGTTCTTCGCGATGGTTTCCGGTCGTTCCATGGGTCCCTCTTGGCAGACAACGGCGACTAACGTGAATACAGCTCGACGATGAGCTGTTCCTGGATGGGCATTGTGACGTCTTCGCGAACGGGCAGCGCCTTCACCGCGCCCGCGAAGTTGCTCTTGTCGACGTCGAGCCACTGGGGAACGGCCTTCCCCTCCAATGCCTCGAGGGCAGCGGTGATGCGCTGCACCTCGCGCGACCCAGCGCGGAGCGTGATCGCATCGCCCGCCCGCACCTGCATCGACGGAATGCTCGCCTTGCGGCCGTTCAATTGAAAATGGCCGTGCCGCACCAGCTGACGCGCCTCGGCGCGCGACGTCGCGAAGCCGAGCCGGAACACCACGTTGTCGAGGCGCCGCTCGAGCAATACGAGCAGATTCTCGCCGGTCCGGCCCTTCATGCGCAGCGCTCGCTTCATCGTGCGTGCAAACTGCTTCTCGAGCAGCCCGTACATCCGGCGGACCTTCTGCTTCTCGCGCAGCTGGACGCCGAAATCGGAGAAACGCGCTCGGCCCTGACCGTGCTGGCCGGGGGGGTAGCCGCGGCGTTCGACTCCGCACTTGGGGGTAAAGCAGCGGTCGCCCTTCAAGAAGAGCTTCGTGCCCTCCCGACGGCAGAGCCGACACACCGCACCGTTGTAGCGAGCCATACGAAGTCCTCTAGACGCGTCGCCGCTTCTTCGGGCGACAACCGTTGTGCGGGATCGGTGTGACGTCCCGGATGAGCGTGACCTTGATCCCCGCCGCCTGGATCGCGCGGACGGCCGACTCACGACCCGCCCCCGGACCTTTGACATACACGGAGACCTGTCGGACTCCGTGCTCCATCGCCTTCTTGGCGCAGTCTTCCGCCGCCACCTGGGCGGCGAACGGCGTCGACTTTCGCGACCCCTTGAACCCGTGTCCGCCGGCGCTGCCCCAAGCCAGCGCCCCACCGGACGGGTCGGTGATCGTGATGATCGTATTGTTGAACGTCGACTGGACGTGTACCACGCCAGACTGGACGCTCTTCTTGACCTTCTTCTTGCCGCCCTTCTTCACGGGATGGCCTCTCTACTTCTTCGTGACGGCCTGCTTCTTGCCGGCCACTGTCTTCGCCGGACCCTTCCGGGTGCGCGCGTTGGTGTGAGTGCGCTGGCCACGCACCGGCAGCCCGCGCCGGTGGCGCAGACCCCGGTAGCAGCCGATGTCCATCAGCATCTTGATGTTCTGGGAAGTCTCGCGCCGCAGGTCGCCCTCGACCGTGTAGTCGTGTTCGATCGCCTCGCGAATACGCACCAGCTCGCCGTCGGCGAGCCGATCCGTCACGACCTCGGGCGCGACATCGGCCTTCACGCAGATCTTCCGGGCGCTCGCGCGCCCGATGCCGTGAATGTAGGTGAGTGCGATGTCGATGCGCTTATTCCGCGGCAGGTCGACTCCGGCGATGCGCGCCATGTTCTCTCTCCTTCCGGTCTGTATCGAATGCTAGCCCTGTCGCTGCTTGTGCTTCGGGTTCGCGCAGATCACGCGGATCACCCCACCCCGTTTGATCACGCGGCACTTGTCACACATCTTGCGGACGGAGGCTCTTACCTTCATGACTCCTCTAGTGGGACCCTGCGATTCGCGTCAGCGTCTCGCTGCCATCCTCGGTGACGAGGATGGTGTGCTCGAAATGGGCGGAGAGCGAGCCGTCGACCGTGACCGCCGTCCATTCGTCGTCGAGCATGCGCACTTCGGGACGGCCAGCGGTCAGCATCGGCTCCACGGCGAACACCATGCCCGGCACCAGGCGCGGCCCCCGCCCCGGCTCCCCGAAGTTCGGGATCCAGGGCGGCTCGTGCAGCTCTCGACCGATCCCATGCCCGGCGAACTCCCGCACGACGGCGAAGCCCGCGCTTTCGGCCGTCCGCTGGACGGCATTTCCCAGATCCGAGAGCCGGATGCCAGGTTTCATCACCTCCATCGCGTCGTCCAGTGACTGGCGCGACACCTGCAGCAACCGCTCCGCGTCCTCCGAGATCTCCCCGACCGGCACCGTAACGGCGGAGTCGCCATGGTAGCCGCCCACCGAGACGCCGAAGTCGAGGCTCACGATATCCCCGTCCGCGAGCACGCGCGGGCCGGGGATGCCATGAACGATCTCGTCGTTGACGGAGACGCAGAGGACGGCCGGGTACTTCGGAAGGCCGTGCGGATCGTAGCCCTTGAACGAAGACCGCACACCCCGGGCGGCGATCGACTTCTCCGCGTAGCGGTCCAGCTCCGCCGTCGTGACGCCGGGCTTCACACGCTCCCGCAGCTCGAGCAGGATCTCGGCCACGTGGAGCGCGGCCTCGCGCATCGTCTCCACCTCGCGCCTCGATTTGATCGGGATCCGCTCGCGAATGCCCATCACGCCAGGGCCTCCTCGATGCGTTTCGCCACTTCGTCGGGGCTGGCCGACCCGTCCACCGCGCGTACGATCCCCTTCTCGGAGTAGTGCGCGATGAGGGGCTCCGTCTGCGCCTGGTAGATCTTCAGGCGCTTGCGGATCGTCTCCTCGTTGTCGTCGCTGCGGCCCTCGATCGCAGACCGCTTGAGCAAACGGCGGACGATCACCTCCTCGTCGACCGAGAGCGCGATGCAGCGTTCGAGCGGCGTCCCGATCCGTCCGAGCATCGCGTCGAGCGCGCGGGCCTGGCCGGCGGTGCGCGGGAACCCGTCGAGGATGAAGCCCCGCCGCCGCGCGTCCGGCGCGGCGAGGCGCTGCTCGGCGACACGGATCACGATGTCGTCGGAGACGAGGTCGCCGCGCGCCATCACGGCCTGGGCCAGGAGCCCGACCTCGGTCTTCCCGTCGACCGCGTCGCGCAGCATGTTTCCGGTCGCGATCTGCGGAATGCCGAGCCTCTCCACCAGGCGCAGCGCCTGGGTCCCCTTGCCGGCCCCCGGGGGTCCGAGCAGCAGCAGCCGTCGCGCGCTCATCGCTGGAGCCTTCCGCGGATGCGCGTGCCCTGGGCGAGGCCTTCGTACTGGCGCGACACGAGATGCGCCTCGATCTGGGAGATCGTGTCGAGACCCACGCCCACCACGATCAACAGCGCCGTGCCCCCGAAGTAGAACGGAACCCCCATCCGCACGGACAGCACCGTCGGCAGGACGCAGACCGCCGACATGTAGACGGCCCCGATCAGCGTGATCCGGGTGAGGATGCGGTCGATGTACTCGGCGGTCTTCTTGCCGGGCCGGATCCCCGGAATGTAGGCGCCGGATCGCTTGATGTTCTCGGCCACGTCGGCCGGGTTGATCATGATCGCGGTGTAGAAATAGCAGAAGAACACGATCAGCCCGACGTAGACGCCCTCGTACAGCAGGCCGCCCGGGTTCAGATACACCTCGATGAACCGTTCGATGGCGGGCGCATTCGAGAACTGCCCGATCGTCAGCGGGAGCATCAACAGAGAAGACGCGAAGATCGCCGGGATCACCCCCGCCGTGTTCACGCGCAGCGGGAAGTACGTCATTCCGCCCTGTTGGACGCGTTTTCCGACGACGCGGCGCGCGTGCTGGATCGGAATCCGACGCTGACCGCGCTCGACGATGATCACGAAGAACACCACCGCCACGGCCATCGCCAGGAACAGGACGGTCTGGAGCAGCGAGAACTGGTCGGTGCGGATCAGCTGGAACAGATTCGAGATCGCCGACGGAATGCGGATGATGATGCTCGCGAAGATCACCAGCGAGATCCCGTTGCCGATGCCTCGCTCGGTGATCTGCTCGCCCAACCACATGATGAACGCGGTTCCCGTGGTGAGCGTGATCATGCACATCACCCGGAAGCCCCAGCCCGGATCCGCCACCGCGCCTTCGCCGAACTGACCGTTCTCCAGAGCCACCGCGAGCAGACCGCTCTGGAATAGCGCCAGACCGATCGTGGCGTAGCGTGTGAACTGGTTGATCCGGCGCTGGCCCTGCTCCCCTTCCTTCTTCAGCTCCTCGAGCTGCGGAATCACGATCGTCAGCAGCTGGAAGATGATCGAGGCGCTGATGTAGGGCATGATGCCCAGCGAGAAGATCGAGAGCTGCTCGAGCGCCCCGCCCGAGAACAGCGTGAACAGCCCGAAGACCGTGCCCTTCATCTGCTCGAAGAAGCTGCGCACGACGTCCGGGTCGATCCCGGGTGTCACGATGAACGCGCCCACCCGGTAGACGGCGAGCATCCCGAACGTGAAGAGGATCCGCTGCCGGAGCTCGGTGATCCTCCCGATGTTCTGGACGCCTCCGATCATCCGATCAGCTCCACCGAGCCACCCGCGTCTTCGATCTTCTTGCGCGCCGCGACACTGGCCTGGTGCACCTTCACCCGGAGGTTCCTGGGCGCCTCTCCCTCGGCGAGCAGCTTGACGCCGTCGTGCCCGTGCTTGACGAGGCCACGCTGCTCGAGGCTCTCCGGATCGACCGCGCCGCCGTCGCCGAACGGGGAGAGCGAGCCGACGTTCACGATCCGGTAGGTGGTTCTGAACTTGCTGCGAAAACCGCGCTTGGGCAGGCGCCGCGCGAGCGGCATCTGGCCGCCCTCGAAGTGGAAGGGGGTCTCGTTGCCGGCCGAGCGCTTGCCCTGCCCCTTGACGCCGCGGCCCGAGGTCTTGCCGTTGCCGGACCCGGGTCCGCGCCCGACCCGCTTCATCGGACGGCGCGAGCCGTGACGCGGCGAGAGTCGGTCGAGCATCACGCTTCCTCCACGACGACGAGATGCCGCACCTTGTAGATCATCCCGCGAATCGCGGGCGTATCCTGCACTCGAACGCGCTGGTTGAGGCGCCGGAAGCCCAGGCCTCGCAGTGTCGCGCGCTGGCGGCGGTCGGAGCCGATCTGGCTCTTCACCCAGCGCACCTGGATCGTCTTCGGGTCCGCCATGATCACGCGCTCCGCCGGAGCTGGGCCATGCGCTCTTCCGGATCGCGAAGCGCGAGAAGTGCACTCATCGTGGCCCGCACGACGTTGATCGGGTTGCTCGTACCGAGCGTCTTCGTCAGCACGTCGTGGACGCCCGCCGCCTCGAGCACCGCGCGCACCGCGCCACCGGCGATCACGCCGGTGCCGGGCGAAGCGGGCCGCAACAGGACGCGCGCCGCGCCGAAGTGGCCGATGATCTCGTGGGGCAGCGTGCGGCCGTCCACGAGCGGCACCTCGATCAGCGACTTGCGGGCGCGCTCGATGCCCTTGCGGATCGCCTCGGGGACCTCGCCGGCCTTGCCGTAGCCGGCCCCGACCACCCCCGCTCCGTCGCCGACGACCACCAGCGCGCTGAAGTTGAAGCGCCGCCCGCCCTTCACAACCTTCGCGACGCGGTTGATGTGGACAACGCGGTCGGTCAGCTCGAAGTCATTGGCATTGAGTTGAGTGGGCATTGGTTCCCTTGTTCGTTCTCAGATCGAGAGCCCAGCCTCTCGGGCTGCATCGGCCAGGGCCTTGACGCGCCCGTGATAGAGAAAGCCGTTTCGGTTGAAGACCACTTCCTGGATCTGGTGCTGCCGCGCGAGGGCGGCGAGCGCGGCGCCCACCTTCTTGGCGGCCTCGACCTTGCCGATGGCACCCTCGGGAACGATCGCCTTCGACCGGCTCGACACCGCCCCGATCGTGCGACCGCTGTTCGCGTCGATCAGCTGGGCGTAGATGTGTCGGGAGCTGCGAAACACCGTCACGCGGGCCCGCGAGCTGCGCGCCACCGAAACCGCGGTTCGCAGCTTGCGCGCGTGCCACTTGCGATCGTTCTCGTTGCGGATCTTGCGCTTCATCGACTTCCTCAGGAACTCGAGCCGGCGGCCGCCTTGCCCACCTTGCGGCGCACGCGTTCGTCGGAGTAGCGAATGCCCTTTCCCTTGTAGGGCTCCGGCGGCCGCAGCGACCGGACATCGGCCGCGAACTGGCCCACCTTGCGTCGATCGATGCCCTCGATGCGAACGATCACGTTGCGATCGACGCTCACCGAGAGCCCTTCGGGCACGTCGAGCGCTACCGGGTGTGAGAAACCGAGCAGCAGCGTGAGCTTCTTCCCGGACACCTCCGCGCGATAACCGACCCCCTGGATCTCGAGCTCCTTCGTGAACGGCGTGACCACGCCCTTCACCATGTTCGCCACCAACGCGCGCACCAGACCGTGCAGAGCGCGATTCGCCACGGATTCGTCGGGTCGCCGGAACACCACCCGGCCGTCGGCGATCTCCACGCCGATCTCGTCGGGCAGCACCTCGCTGAGCGTTCCCTTCGGGCCCTTCACGCGGAGACCGCCGTCGACCTTGTCGAGCGTGACCCCGACAGGAATCGAAATCGGTCGATTGCCGATTCGCGACATCGCTACCAGACCTCGCAGATCAGCTCGCCGCCGAGGTTCTGCTCGCGCGCCTCGCGGTCCGACAGGATTCCGCGCGAGGTGGAGAGCACCGCCACGCCGAGCCCGTTTCGGACGCGGGGCACCGAGCCCTTGCCGACGTAGACGCGCCGCCCCGGCTTGCTCACGCGCTGGATTCCGTCGATCAGCGGTCGGCCGGCGTCGTCGTAACGGATCCCCAGAACTAGGCATGCATGCCCGTCACGGGCCTCCACCTTCACCGAATCAATGAAGCCTGCCTGCCGGAGGACACCGGCGATGGCGACCTTCTGCTTCGAAGAAGGGCACGAAGTCTCGGCGTGTCGCGCATTACCCGCGTTGCGGATTCGCGTCAGCATGTCAGCGATCGGGTCGGTCATCATGGTCGGAGGATTCCCTGTCGATTCGTCGGCTCTGGCCGAGACCGTCTACGGTCGGAAGGGCATGCCGAGGTGGGCCAGCAGCGCCTTGCCCTCGGCGTCGTTCCGGGCACTCGTCACCACGGTGACGTTGACGCCCGTGATGCGTTCGACCGAGTCGTAGTCGATCTCGGGGAAGATGATCTGCTCCCGGATTCCCAACGAGTAGTTGCCGCGACCATCGAAGGCTTTCGGCGACACGCCCTTGAAATCTCGGACGCGGGGCAGTGACACGTTCACCAACCGGTCGAAGAACTCCCACATCCGCGCACCGCGCAATGTCACGGTGCACCCGATCGCCTGACCCTGGCGAAGCTTGAAATTGGCGATCGATTTGCGCGCGCGGCGGATCGAGGCCTTCTGGCCGGTGATCACCGAGAGCTCCTCGGCCGCCTTCTCCACCAGCTTCGAGTTCTGAGTCGCCTCGCCCACCCCCATGTTCACCACGACCTTCTCGAGGCGCGGCACCTGATGGATGTTCGAGAAACCGAACTCCTGCGAGAGCTTCCCGACGATCTCCGACCGGTAGCGTTCGAGCAGCCGCGGGGTCATGTCAGAGCACCTCGGGGGCCAAGGAGATGATCTTCATGAATTTGCGGGCCCGGAGCTCGCGCGCGACCGGGCCGAAGATGCGCGTGCCGATCGGCTCCTTCTGGTTATCGAGGATCACCGCCGCGTTGTCGTCGAAGCGGATGAAGGAGCCGTCACTCCGCGCAATCGAGCGGGCCGTGCGCACGACCACGGCGCGCCGCACCTCCCCCTTCTTGACACGAGCGTTCGGGATCGCGTCCTTGACCGATACGACGATCAGGTCGCCGACCGAGGCATAGCGACGGCGAGAGCCGCCGAGCACCCGGATGCACGCCACCTTGCGGGCACCCGAGTTGTCGGCAACTTCCAATACGGTTTCTGTCTGGATCATGGTCGGCTCTGCGCTCCGTCCCCTAAATGGAAGCGGCCTCGGAGACGGTGGACTGCACCTTCCAGCGCTTTCGCTTCGACAGCGGCCTGTGTTCGATGATCTGAACCTGATCGCCCACGTTGCAGGCGTTCGCCTCGTCGTGAGCCATGAAGCGCGAGTAGCGACGGACGTACTTCTTGTATTGCGGATCCTGGACGAGTCGCTCCACCCGAACCACCACCGTCTTGTCCATCTTGTTGCTCACGACGATGCCGACCAGCGTCCGCCGCATGCCCCGTTTGCTCATTCACCCGCTCCGCGCTTCTCGCGCAGAACGGTCTCTGCGCGAGCGATGTCCCGGCGAAGCAATAGGAGCTTCGCGGTGTTCTCGAGCTGCCCTGTCTCTTTCCGGATCCGCGCGTTGAACAGCTCGCCCCGGAGTTCGCCGGCCTTGGCCTCGAGCTCTTCGAGCTCGAGATCCCGCAGTTCCTTCGCCTTCACTGGATGGGCTCCCGCGCCACGAAGCGCGTGGCCAGCGGCAGCTTGTGGGAGGCGAGGCGCAGCGCCGCGCGCGCGACGTCGACCGGCACACCTTCCATCTCGTAGAGGATCCGGCCCGGCTTCACGACGGCCACCCACTCTTCGGGGTTGCCCTTTCCTTTGCCCATCCGGGTCTCGGCGGGCTTCCTCGTGATCGGCTTGTCCGGAAAGATGCGGATCCAGACCTTTCCGCCGCGCTTGACGTGCCGGGTCATCGCGACCCGCGCGGCCTCGATCTGGCGCGCCGTCACGCGCGACTCCTCGAGCGCCTGGAGCCCGTACTCGCCGAAGGAGAGCGTCGACCCGCGGTACGCCTTGCCGCGCATCCGACCCTTGAAAACCTTGCGGTGTTTGACCTTCTTGGGCTGCAGCATGACCTACCTCGTCGGGACCTCACCGATTCGCTGAGCAAGCGTGCCCTGGCGCAGCTCGCGGTCGCTCACATCCCCCTTGAAGACCCAGCACTTCACGCCGATCACACCGTAGGTGGTCTTCGCCTCCGCGAAGCCGTAGTCGATCTCGGCGCGCAGAGTGTGCAACGGCACGCGCCCCTCGCGGTACCACTCCCGGCGACCCATCTCGGACCCGCCGAGCCTCCCCGAGCACTGGATGCGGATGCCACCCGCGCCGAACTTCATCGTGGAAGTGACGGCCTTCTTCATCGCGCGCCGGAACGCGACCCGGCGTTCGAGCTGCAGCGCGACATTCTCGGCCACGAGCTGGGCGTCGAGCTCCGCCTTGCGGATCTCCTTGATGTTGATGAACACCTCGCGGTTCGCGGTGAACCCGGCGAGCTCCTCGCGAAGCGTCTCTACCTCGGCCCCGCGCTTTCCGATCAGGATGCCCGGCCGAGCCGTGTGGATGTTGAGCACCACCTTGTCGCCGGTGCGCTCGATCACCACCCGAGAGATGCCGGCGTGGTAGAGCTTCTTCTTGATGAACTTGCGGATCGCAATGTCCTCGTGCAGCTGCTCCGCATAGCGACGCTCGGAGAACCAATTCGACTGCCACCCATAGAGGGAGCCGAGCCGAAATCCGTAGGGATGTACTTTCTGTCCCACGATCACTCCTCGGATAGGACGACACGCACGCTGGCCGTCCGCTTCTGGATCCAGCTGGCGCGACCTTGTGCCCGCGGGCTGATGCGCCACATGCTCGGACCCTGGTCGACGGTGATGCGTCCGACGACCAGATTGTCGATGTCGATGCCGGCGTGATCCCGGTTGTTCTTCTCTTCGGCATTCGCCAGGGCCGATCGGACCAGCTTCGCCAGGTCACGCGAGAAGCGCTTCGGCGAGAGGTCGAGGATCACGAGCGCCTCCTCGACGCCCTTGCCGCGGATCTGGTCGGCGAGCAGCCTCGCCTTGCGAGGACTCACCCGATAGTGCTTGAGGAATGCGCTTGCGCTCATCTGGCTACTTGGTCTTCACCCGCTTGGCACCCGCGTGCCCGGTGAACTTCCGGGTGGGCGAGAACTCGCCCAGCCGATGCCCCACCATGTTCTCGGTGACGAAGACCGGAACAAAGAGCTTCCCGTTGTGGACGTGAAACGTGAGACCCACGAAGTCAGGCGTGATCATAGAACGACGCGACCAGGTGCGGATCACCTGCTTCGAACTGGTGGCGAGCGACGCGTCGACCTTGCGCTGGAGACTCGGATCGACGAACGGACCCTTCCTGAGCGAACGCGCCATTACTTCTTCCCTCGCCGCTTGACGATGTATTTGTCCGTTCGCCGGTTGTTGCGCGTCTTGTGCCCCTTCGTCGGGACGCCCCAGGGAGTGCAGGGGTGGCGTCCGCCCGACGTCTTTCCCTCGCCACCACCCATCGGGTGGTCGACGGGGTTCATCGCGACGCCTCGCACGTTCGGCCGCTTCCCCTTCCAACGCGAACGACCGGCCTTCCCGATCGTCTGATTCTCGTGGTCGGCATTGCCCACCTGCCCGACCGTCGCGATGCAGCGCACGTGGACGCGGCGGTGCTCGCCGCTCGGCATCCGCAGCGTGGCATAGCGGCCCTCGCGAGCCATCAGCTGTGCGCCGAGCCCTGCCGAGCGCACGAGCTGCGCGCCCTTGCCGGGCTTGATCTCCACGCCGTGCAGGATCGTACCGAGCGGGATCCGCTCGAGCGGCAGCGCGTTACCGGCGCGGATCTCCGCGTTCTCGCCCGACTGCACCCGGTCACCCACGACCAGGCCGGCAGGGGCGATGATGTAGCGCTTCTCGCCGTCCGCGTAGTGCAGCAGGGCGATATTGGCAGACCGGTTCGGGTCGTACTCGATCGCGGCGACGCGCGCCGGGATGTCGATCTTGTCGCGCTTGAAGTCGATCTTGCGGTAGCGACGCTTGTGCCCGCCGCCTCGATGCCACGACGTGATGTGACCGTTGACGTTGCGGCCGCCGCTCTTGTTGACGCGACCTTCGAGCAGCGAGCGTTCGGCGTTTGCGCGGGTGAGCTCCGAGAAATCGGAGACGCTCATGTCGCGGCGCCCGGGTGTCGTCGGCTTGAAGATGCGAACCGGCATGGCGGACCTCTACACCCCCTCGAAGAACTCGATGCGCTGGCCTTCGGCCAGCTGCACGAGGGCCTTCTTCCACTCGGGCTTTCGCCCGACGTTCTTTCCGACGCGACGCAACTTGGGCGGCATCCGCAGCGTGCGAACGGTGACCACGTCGACCGAGAAGAGTGCTTCGACGGCGCGCTTGATCTCGTGCTTGCTCGCGCGCGGGTCGACCGCGAGCGTGACGAGGTTGGCCGTTTCGCGGCCGACGGTGCTCTTCTCGGTTACGAGCGGGCGGCGAATGACGTCGTGGAGGTTCACGCGGACTCCGCTCGGGCCGCGGCGCGGCGTTCCTCGGACAAGCGGACGTCGAGGGCCTCGACGGTGGCTCGCGTCAACACCAGTCGCGAATGCCGCAGCACGTCGTAGACGTTCAGACCCTCGACGCGAATCACGCCGACGCGCGGCAGGTTTCGCGCCGAGATCTCGAGCTTCTCGTCGGCATCGACGATCACGATCAGCACGCTCTCACCGGCGAGGCCGAGCGCGGCGAGGATCTCCGCCACCCGGCTGGTCTTGAACTCGGTCATCGCGAGATCGTCGACGACCGTGATGGCACCCTCTTCCCGGCGCAGCGACAGCGCCCCGCGCAGCGCAGCGCGCCGCACCTTCTTGGGCAGCGAATGCGCATAGGAGCGCGGAACCGGACCGAACACGATGCCACCCCCAGCCCACTGCGGAGCTCGGGTGGTGCCCTGTCGCGCGCGCCCCGTCCCTTTCTGCTTCCACGGTTTCGAGCCGCCGCCCGATACCGCGGCGCGGTTCTTCGTGCTGTGGGTGCCGGCGTGCCGCGCAGCGAGCTGCCTCCGCACCTCGGCGTGGAAGAGGTCGGGCTTCACCTTGACCTCGAACACCGCGGGCGGGAGCTCCACCGAGCCCGCGCGGGAGTTCTCTTTTGTGACGACGTCGATGGTGCCCATGGCTCTCTCTACTTCGCTCGCGATCCCGTTCGCTCTTCGCTCGGCAATCCCATTCGATCTTCGCTCGGCTTCGCCTCGCTGCGCGCCGGTGGCTTGCCCTCGCTGCGCGCCGGACGGCTTGCGCTCGCTGCGCGCCGCGCAGACGCGGCACGCATTACAGCTTGATCTCCACGTCCACGCCCGCCGCCAGCTCGAGCTTCATCAGCGCGTCTACGGTCTGGGGCGTCGGATCCAGGATGTCGATCAGGCGCTTGTGCGTGCGCGTCTCGAACTGCTCGCGGGATTTCTTGTCGATGTGCGGGCCGCGCAGCACCGTGTACTTGTTGATGCTCGTGGGTAGCGGGATGGGGCCCGCCACCCGCGCACCCGTTCGCATGGCGGTGTCCACGATCTCGCCCGCGCTCTGATCGAGCAGCTTGAAATCGTAGGCCTTCATGCGGATGCGGATCTTCTGAGATGCGAGATCACTCATGTTTTCCCTCACACACCTGGCTATTCCGTTCGATCTGCGCTCGCCTGCGGCTCGCTGCGCGCCGCCAAGGCGGCACGCTTACTCGATGATGTCGGCGACGACGCCGGCGCCGACCGTGCGGCCACCTTCGCGGATCGCGAAGCGCAGCTCCTTGTCCATC
>Ga0184637_10000919_pt1 | contig 20869 bp, 10 predicted proteins | sample PLM3_127_b2_FD_133143 | JGI IMG/M metagenome (GOLD analysis project Ga0184637, IMG submission 133143) | Groundwater sediment microbial communities from an aquifer in East River, Colorado, USA - PLM3_127_b2 | ecosystem: Environmental > Terrestrial > Soil > Riparian zone | place: USA: East River... | reverse complement strand
GTCGCCGTACCTCGAGATGTACCCAACCCTGCGGAACTTCGATGAGAGCACGTTCTATAACCTGGCCGGCCGGATCATGGGCGGCGGCTCGTCGGTCAACGTCATGTCCGTGATCCGACCGCTTAAACACGACCTGGACACGTGGGTCGCTCACGGCAACCCGGATTGGTCGTACGAGCGCTGCCTGCCGGTGATGAGGCGCATCGAATCAGACCAGGACTTCCCCGACAGTCCGATTCACGGCTCGGATGGTCCCCTCTATGTGAAGCGGCCATTCATGCTCGACCAACCGGCGTCCGAACCGGTGCGGGCGTTCATCGACCGCGCGCAGAGCATCGGACTTCCGCTTTGCCCGGACCTGAACGTCCCCGAGCCGCTGGGCGTCTGCGCGTCGCCCTACAACATCAAGGACGGCAGGCGGCAGTCCACCACCGTCGCCTACCTGGAGATGGCGCGCGGCCGATCCAACCTGGAGATCGTCGACGAAGCGATGGTGTTCTCTGTCGACGTCAACGGCCGGCGGGCCGAGCGCGTCCGCTACCGGAAAGACGGGCAGACCCACGAAGCATCCGGCGGCCAGATCGTCCTGAGCGCCGGCGTCTATCACACGCCGCAGATCCTGATGCTGTCGGGCGTCGGTCCGGAGAAGGACCTCGAGCGGCTCGGCATTCCCGTCGTCCATGCCCTTGAGGGCATCGGCGCCAACTACCAGGACCACGCGGTCGTCGCCATGACATTCGAGGGACCGACCCAGTTCAGCGAAGACTGGGTCGTGCCCCGGTTCCGCCTGATCTTCAAGAGCGATCCGAGCCTGCCGTGCGGCAATTTTCATCTCAACATGCGCCCGCCGACGGAGGTCCAGGGCATCAAGCGTATGATGCCGCTGTCGGCCCACCTGCTGGAGCAGCGCAACCGAGGGCGTGTCTCGCTCTCGAGCGCCGATCCGGCCGAGCTGCCGGTCATCGAAGCGAACATGCTCGAGCATCCCGACGACGTCGCGGCCATGCGCTCGGCCATGCAGTTCCTGTCCGACCTGGTCCAGCACGACTCGATGAAGGCGTACTACGGGCCGATTATCCTGCCCAGCCCGAAGGACGACTGGGCGGAGTTCGCCCGGTCGACGTACGAGAGCTACCATCATGGCGTCGGGACTTGCACGATGGGCCCGGCCAGCGACCCGATGGCGGTGGTCGATGAGCGCCTGCGCGTCCACGGACTGGACAATCTGTGGGTCGCCGACGCTTCGATCATGCCGACGGTGACCCACGCCAACACGAACCTGACCTCGATCATGATCGGCGAGCGCGCCTCGGACTTCATCAAGGCGGCAGCTGATTAGGCAGCCACACCTCGGAGTCAAGAAACGGGAGGGGGCCATGGGGGCAATCGACGCCGACGGACACGTTGAGGAATCGGTCGCCATGTTCGACCGCATCGAGCCGGCCTACCGCGACCGGCGGCCGCTGGCCCTGCAGTTCGACCTGGACACCGCATACGGCCGGTACAACGCGATCTGGCTGATCGACGGCGAGATCTACCCGAAGATGGTCGGCAAGGGCGGCGTGACGCTGGGGACGCCGACCTTGATGGAGCGGGCCAGGATGAAGCCTGTCTCGATCCCGGCCCAGGAGCTGACGGACGTCGGCGCGCGGCTGGGCGACCTCGACGCCGCGGGAATCGACAAGCAGGTGGTCTATCCGACGCTGTTTCTGACGACCACGACGGAGGATGTGAAGCTCGAGGCCGCGTATCTCCGCGCGTACAACGACTTCATGGCGGATGCGCGCGAGCAGTCCGGCGGCCGCGTGAATTTCGCGGCGCTCGTCCCGATCCGCGACGTGCCAGGATCGATCGAGGAGCTGCGACGAGCGAAGACGCTCGGCGCGGTCTCTGTCATGCTCCTGGGCATCGCGTGGGATAGGACGCTGGACGATGAGGCGCTCTGCCCCTTCTACGAGGAAGCCGAGCGGCTCGATCTCCCCGTGTGTCTGCACTTTGGGTGGGGCTGTCCGCAGATCACAGCGGTTTTCGACGCGCGGGGCAGCTTCAACAGCGCAACATTGCCCGTTCTCATGGGTGCTCGCAGCGTCCTCTCGTCGAATCTCCTCGAGGAGTTCCCGAAGCTCCGCTTCGCGATCCTCGAGACCGGCTCCCAGTGGCTGCCGTGGATGCTGCACCAGATCAAGCGTAGCGGCCGGCGGCAAGACCCGGCCCGCTATTTCCGCGAGGGCCGGGCCTACATTGCCTGCGAGGCCGACGAGGACATCAACTACTTAACTGACGTCGTGGGGGAAGACTGCTTTGTCGTGGCGTCCGACTACCCACACGGCGACCCGTCGCACGAGGACAACCTGAGCGCCGCGATCATGGCCCGCGAGGACGTGCCGCTGCGCGTGCGCGAGAAGATCCTCTCGATAAATCCGCAGCGGCTGTATGGCATCTGAGTAGGGAGCCTCCGCCTCGTTTGTCGGTCCCGTAGCTCGACAGTAGACTAGGCGGAGCTTGCGGTCCTCCGGGAGATTGCCCTGGACTGCCCCTCCTGCGGCCAGGTGAACCGAGACGGTGCCAGCTTCTGCGGGAGCTGCGGCGCTGATCTCACCTCCATAGCTACATGCCCTAAATGTGGGGCGGCCAACGAGCCAGGCCAAAGATTCTGCGACTCGTGCGGTGAGCCACTAGCACCGGCGGCCAGGGCGCAAGCGCCCGAAACGCCCGCATCAGCGCAGCCGACCGCCTTCTGCAGCGGCCGCTATCGGGTCGTTCGCTTCCTCGGCGAGGGCGGCAAGAAGCGCGTCTTTCTCGCCCACGACAGCAAGCTCGATCGCGATGTGGCGTTCGCCCTCATCAAAACCGATGGACTCGATGCTGAGGGCGAAACCCGGATTCGGCGTGAGGCCCAGGCGATGGGCAAGCTGGGAGACCACCCGCATATCGTGCCCGTGTACGACATCGGCGAGGAAAGCGGCCAGCCGTATCTCGTCACCCAGCTCATGGGCGGCGGCGACGTCGAGGGGCTCATCGAGAAGGCGCCCGAGCATCGCATCCCACTCGACGATGCTCTCCGGATCGGGGACCAGGTCTGTCAGGCGCTGGAGTACGCCCACTCGAAAGGGATCGTGCATCGAGACCTGAAGCCGGGGAACGTCTGGCTCACGGCGGATCCTTCGACAAGCTCAGGACGAGCGGTCGCGAAGCTGGGGGACTTTGGGCTGGCGGTGGCGCTGGATCGGAGTCGGCTCACCCAGGCGGGGATGATGGTCGGCACCGTCCATTACATGCCGCCGGAGCAGGCCATCGGCGGCGAGGTGACGCCGCGCAGCGACCTCTACTCGCTCGGCGCGATGCTCTACGAGATGGCGACCGGCCGCCCGCCCTTCGTGGGCGACGAGTCCGTGGCCATCATCACGCAGCACCTGAACACGCCGCCGGTGTCGCCTTCCTGGCATGTGCCCGATTTGCCGACCGGGCTCGAGGCGCTAATTCTGCGGCTCCTGGAAAAGGACCCCAGCAAGCGGCCGGCGTCGGCGGCCGAGGTGCGGGACGTGCTCACCACCATCACGCAGGGCCAGAGGTTAGAAGGTCAATCGGAACCGTCGGCCTCCCCTCTGTCAGTCGGCACTGCCGACCCGCTCTACGGGCGCACGTTCGTCGGGCGCGAACAAGAGCTGCGGCAGCTCCAGTCGGCCTACGACGCCGCCCTCTCCGGCCAGGGGTCGCTGGCGATGGTGGTCGGGGAGCCGGGCATCGGCAAGACCTCGCTCTGCGAGCAGCTCGCGACCTATGTAGCGGTGCGGGGCGGCAGGGCGCTTGTCGGCCACTGCTACGAAGAGGGTTCATTGTCCTTCCCCTACTTACCGTTCGTCGAGGCGATGCGCTCGTACGTGCTCACCCGGGAGCCGAACGGCCTGCGGAGCGATCTCGGCAGCGGCGCGGCGGACGTGGCGCGACTCATCTCCGAGATCAGCGACGCGCTCCAGGTGGAGCTGCGGCCGCCGGGCGATGCGGAGGACGACCGCTGGCGGTTGTTGCAGGCGGTGAGCACCTTCTTGCGCAATGCGTCGTCGGTCCAACCCCTGCTGATCGTCCTCGAGGACCTGCACGACGCCGAACGGGGCACCATCGACCTGCTGCTCCACCTCGCGCGCAGCCTGCAGGGCACCCGACTGATGATCGTCGGCACCTATCGCGATGTCGAGGTTGACCGAGCGCACCCGCTCTCCGCCGCGCTCGCGGAGCTGCGCCGCGCCGGGAGCTTTTTGCGTGTTCCCTTGCGCGGTTTGACCGTCGACGAAGTCCACCGGATGTACTGCATCATCCGCGGCCAGGAGGTGCCCTGGAGCCAGGCCGAGGCGATTCATCGCCAGACGGAGGGGAACCCGCTGTTCGTGCAGGAGGTGCTGCGGTATCTAGTGGAGGAGGGGGTGGTCATTCGTGAGGGCGGCCGCTACCTCCTGGCCGATGCGGGAGCGGGCATCCCGGAGGGTCTGCGCGACGTCGTTGGGAGGCGCTTGAGCCGACTCAGCGAACGCGCGAACCAGGTTCTATCCGTGGCCGCGGTCATCGGCCGCGAGTTCCGGATGGATGTCCTGCAGCGGGTCGCGGGGCTTTCGACTGGCTCAGGACAGGGCCTGTCCGAGGACGAGCTGATCGCCGCGCTCGAAGAGGCGCAGGAACGAGCCGTTATCGAAGAGCGGAGTGCCTTGGGCGGCGTCCTGGTCTTTCGCTTCACCCACGCCTTCTTCCGGCAGACGCTCTACGAAGAGATATTCGCCGCGCGGCGCATTCGCTGGCATCAGCAGGTGGCCAGGGCGCTGGAGGAGGTGCACGCGCGCCGGCTGGACGAGCACGCCGCCGAGCTGGCCGAGCACTTCGCCCACTCGTCGGACCCAGAAGATCTGAAGAAAGCGGTAGCGTACGGGAAGCTGGCGGCGCAGCGGGCGATGAGCGTCTACGCCTACGGGGAGGCGGTGCGCCACCTCGAGGGCGCGTTGAAAGCCCAGGAGGTCCTGGACCCGGACGACCGGACCCAACGGTGCGACCTGCTCCTGGCCCTGGGCGAGGCGCTCCTTCCCGCCGGTGAGGCCCAGCGGGCGCTCGACACCACGGCGCCGCAGGCCCTGGAACTGGCGGAAGCCCTGGAAGACCGCGGGCGCGCTTCACGGGCATGTCGGATCGCATGGAGCTACTTCGCGCAGATCGGCCCGCTGGCCATAGGAACGCCGGAGGCAGTCCGGTGGGCCAATCTGGCCGACCGCCATGCCGAGGACGAGACCGTCGATCGCGTGTATGCCGATCTCTCCCTCAGCTCAGTCACCAGCCAGGGCACGGGTGACGAAGGCAGGGCCCGGTTTTTCGGTCTGAGAGCCGCCGAACTAGCCCAGCGGCTGGATGATCCCGACGCCCTGGTTGCCAGTCTGTGGACCTTCCTGAACGCGACTGCAACACCTCCCGAGGCCCACGCCGAGCGAATCAGCATGGCCGAGACTCTGTCCCGCCGCTCGTTGGACGGCGTGAGTGGAAACCGCCTGGCTCAGGTTCTTCTGGGCGGAGGACAGAGCTTTCTCACCTGGGGGCGGCGGGCCGAAGCCGAAGAGATGTGGCAGCGAGCCAGCGAAGCGGCGATCCGTTCACGGGACGCAGGTGTCGCGCTGGTGCCCCTCCGGGTTGAAGGCCTGCTGAACATCCTGGACGGACGGCTCGAACAGGTCGTGGAGCTGGGGGAGAGGATCCAGGCCCGCGGGGTCGAGCTGGGAAGCGAGGACGTCGGCCGTGTCCAGGCAGGCCAGGCCACGCGTCGTGCGCTTCTCTATCTCGGTCGCATCGACGATGCCCTGAGAGGAATCCCGGAACCGCGGGAGCTCTTCGCAAGCGCGGGCGTGTACTCGGGGCAGCGCGTCCTGTTCATGGCCCACGCTGGGCGCCGAGAGGAGGCGATCCGGATCCTCAGACGGTTCCTCGCGGCCAGAGACATGACGCGCGCGGACGACCCGACGTCCGCGGCTGTGCTCCGCTACCTGCTCGAGGCCTCGGTTGTCTTGCAGGACGCGGAGGCGGCCAGAGTCTTCGAGGCCAGGATGGCCCCTCTGGCCGGGCTGCTGCACACCGAGGTGGGGATGATCTATTGCGTCGGCCGAGCCTGTGGTGCAGCCGCGGTCCTCCTGGGGGAACCGGAGAAAGCCCGCACGTATTACGAGCAGGCCATGGACGTATGTACCCGCGCCCGTTTTCGTCCCGAGCTGGCGCTCACTCGCCTGGAGCTCGCCGAGCTCCTGCTTGCCCACTACCCGGACGAGAAGGCGGCGGCCCTGGAGCATCTCGACTTCGCCATCGATGAGCTCCAGGGTATGAAGATGCGTCCGTCCCTGGAGCGGGCGCTGCGGCACAAGGGGCTGCTGAAGGCGTAACGCGAATGAACTCTCCGAACTGTGACCCGAGCGTCGTGGCCATCTGGCAGGCGGTCGGAGGGCCGTCCCTGCAAGAATTCCTAACGAGTCTTCGAGTGCGGTCCAACTGAACGTAGGGCATGAGTGAGTAGGCAGGCGCTCGGGGGTTGGGGCGCGATTCAGTGCAGACCCGTGGCCACCCGACGTGATTGTCCGCGAGGCAGAGAGCGAGGTCGGCGAGGTCTACGCCCGCCGCGCGCTGGAACTGACGGCGCCTCGAGCGGGCGTATCCCCAGCGCTTCCGCGATAGCCTGTTCCGAGAGAGCTCCGGGACACGGGCCTGCTGTGCAGCCTTGCCAATCGCATTTACGTTCCTGCCTTTTGGGAAAGCGCCCGCTCGAGGGAGGGCTCCATCTTCATCGCCTGGAACTCGGCGATGGCGAAGTCCAGGTGCTCATGCGCTTCGACGCGCTCCTCAGGAGTCCCGTCAAGCAGCACCTCCGCTAGGCCGAGGCGAGCCAACGCGATCTCGGGTCGGAAGCGGACGTGGTCGCAGGCGTCGAAGGCTCGCTGATAGCAGTCCCGAGCTTTCTCTGGATCCCCGAGGAACGCCGCCGCATCGCCCAGGTGCCGCGCAACACAGACCAGGCCAACCGAGCCGAAGGAGAGCGGCGGAGCCGAGTCCAGGCGCTTCGTCAGAGTGGCCGCCGCCTCTCGATCCTCCAGCAGCACGGCCAACTCCAGGTACCAGGCGGCGGCTGGAGCCATAAGGGTGCCCGTCGGCGGGAGCTGGGCCAGGGCCTCGGCTAGGGCCTCGGCCAGGGCCAGGGGAGCGGACCGCAACGAAAATCTCACCATCGGCAGGCCTCCTTCGCCTAGCAGTGGTGACGTCTCTGCCCGGGCCGCCAGGGCCTCTTCGTCCTTGCCGAGCCACAGCAGCGGGTACTGGGAGCAGGCGTGGGCGAAGTTTTGGCTCGCACCGGCGGCCCCCGACTCCTCGCCGATCGCCCGGAGCCGCTCGGCGATCTCCAGGGCTGCGTCCAGCTCGCCGTCGATGGCCGCCTGCCACGCTTGCACTCTGAGCGAATGGATCAGGACGCTGGGGTCGTGGCTGCGGCCGGCGAGCTCGTTCAGCTCGCGCCACAGATCCTCCGCTCGCGACCGTTCCCCGGACTGTATGAAGATGGCGCCGGCGTTCATGAGAAAGCGGTCGAGGGTGGGGGGGCCTACGCCCGACCGAGGTCGCTGGGCGACGTCCTGGGCGACCGCTAGCTGGTCTTCCTCGCGCCCGGTGGGCATCCCCGCCGCGAGCAAGAGGTCGGCGGCCGCGTAGAGGGCCCGGCGGTCGTCGAGCTTCCGCGCCAGCTCGACAGCCCGCCAATTGATGTCCCAGCTGGCCGCCCTGTCGTCGCTGCCTCGTTGTACTTGAGCCAGGCAGATGTCGGCCCAGACCCGCTCTACCGTGTCGGGCGCAGCGTACAGGTCGGCGCGCTCTGCCCACTCCCGGAAGGATGGGGTCCCGAAGATGAGGAACGAGCCATGGCGACGAAGGGCTAGTGTGGCCAGCAGGGAAGCCTGGAAGGCGCGCCGCCGATCGCCGAGCGCCTCGGCCAACGCGAAGGCCCCCGGCGCAACGCTCTCGGCCGCTCGCAGCGACTCCCCGGCCGGGCCCAGGACCTCGCCGAGGGCGAGTAGGAGATCACATCGCCTCGCCTGATCGCTGGGGTCGAGCGCCTCCTGAGCTTCCAGCGCCTGCTCCAGAAACCTGACGGCCTCGCCATGAGCGTAGACGTCGGTGGATGCCCGAGCCGCAAGCTCCCCATACTTGACTGCCTTCGCCAGATCTTCGCTCTCCGTAGACTGAGCGAAATGCTCGACGAGCTCCGCGGCGTGCTCTTCCAAACGGGAGGCGTGCTGCGTCTCCAGCGACCGAGCGATCTGTACGTGGAGACGGTTCCGCCTGGGGGCGAACATCTCTTCGTACAGGGTCTGGCGGAAGAAAGCGTGAGAGAAGCGCAGACGCTCGCTTCCCCGGCCCGTCCGTTCCTCGAGGACTCCCACGCGAGCCGCCTCCTCCAGGCCTGCCAGGACGGCCTCCTCACCCGCTCCGGCCACGGTTTCGAGGATCGCCAGGTCGAACTCCCGGCCGATCACCGCCGCGATCGAGAGCAGCCGATTGCACTCGGGGCTGAGCCGGGTGAGGCGCTTTCCGATCACGTCGCGCAACCCCTCGGGCAGACTCAGCTCAGGAGCCAGCTCTCCGGTCGTGCGCCAGCGGCCCTCCCAGCGTCCGTCTCGCTGGACTACTTCCCCCTCTTCGACCAGGTACCGCAGCACCTCCTGGATGAAGAGCGGGTTGCCCTCGGTCTGCCGATGAAGCGACTCGGCGAAGCCCCACCGGACCTCCTGGCCGGTGATCGTGTTGATGAGGCGCTGAACCTCGTCGGGCGTCAGCCCTCGCAGCAGAATTCTCGGCAGCTCTCCTACGCGCCGCAGGTCGACGAGCGCGCCGGATAGCGGATGGGAGCGGTCCACCTCCACGTCTCGATACGTCCCAACGACCAGCAGGGGCGCCCCGCTCGAGCTCCGGGCCAGGTGCACGAGGAGGTCAACTGTGCCGCGATCGGCCCAGTGCAGGTCTTCAAGCATTAGCATCAGCGGCTGGTTTTGGGCCATTGAGCGTAGGAAGTCCGTGACTGCGTTCAAAAGCCGCCAACGGTCCTCCTCGGGATCACCGGCCGGCCGCAGCTCGACGCGCATCTTGTCGCGTATTTCGGAGACGATGCGGGCCACGTCCGGCGCTCCGTTCCCCAGCTCGCCCTTGAGATCCTCGGCCTCCACCGTCAGCACGTAGGTCCGCAGCGCTTCGACGAAGGGCAGATACGGGAGGGAGAGGGACCCCTCCTCGTAGCAGTGACCCACGAGCATCTGCCCACCGCGGCCGGTCACGTAGTCGGCCAGCTGTTCGCAGAGCGCCGTTTTTCCGATCCCAGGCTCGCCCACGACCATGAGCAGCGAGCCTCGGCCCGAGGCCGCCCGATCGAAAGCATCGCGGGCGCGCTGCAGCTCGGCCTCGCGTCCCACGAAGACGCGCCGATAGAACGCGTCGGGCGAGGCTGCTTCGGCGCGCGGCTCCATGGCATCTGAGGCCGGCGTGGCTTGAGTTGGAACCCCGCGGCGCGCGCGGCGGCGACGCGCCCGGCTCAAGTGCGTGACGATGCGCTGAGGGAAGGCAAGCACGTGGAAGAGACCCGACCCTACAGCCCTGCTAACAAGGGCGACTCGGGCTGTGCCCTCGGCCGACTGAACGACGACCGTAAACAGGCGGAGTCCGGCCGTGAACAGGAGGATCAAGGCGATCAGGAGGGAGAGCCAGATCGTCTCGGCGCCACTCAGATCGATGCCCAGGCCGGGGATCGTCATCGGTCAGCTCTGCCCTCGTGCGCGGTCACTTAGCCTAAGCGCCCCCGGGCGCATCAGGCAACGGCCGAGCTAGTTGCAACAGACTGCCGCCGCGAGCACCGCAGGCGAGAATTCTAGTTCGCCGACTCGAAGCTCAGGACGCCTTGCCGATCATCGAAGCGAATCGAGAATCGTTCAAACACGCCGGCCCTACCCAGCAGATTGAAGGAGATGCCGAGACTATCGGAAAAACCGACTGGCGCAGAAAGCGATTGGCGCCGATCTGAAGCTCCAGATCGTGCTCGTTAGAGAATAGATCGGAGATCCCGCTCGGTCGGGACTCGCAAGACAAGCGGTGTTTTCCTGAGGCGTGCTTCCTTTGCCCAGCGGTAAACGTCGGTTTCGGATTCGCCGACTTTGACGACGGTTCCATCGAGGATGGCCACCACCTTGCCCGGGTGCTCAGCGACCAGACCTTCCATGTGGTCTGCGAGCCAATCGTCGTAGGCTTGTAGCTCAGTTGCTTCCATTTCCCGCGTCGCTCTGAACGTCTTTGTGCTGGCGCTGATCATACGTCTAATCGGATGGCGACGCTGTGCGAGCGTGCATTCGGTCACCCCACCGCGGCGTAGCCCTTCGCGCGCCTCCACTGCTCCAGCCCCTGGCGGTCGATCAGCCCGCGGTCGAGCACCTTCTGGAGTGCGTCGATTGATGCCGCGTCCTTCAGGACGTCGTCGACGTCGATCGGCGGATCTAGCTCCCCGAATTGCACCATGCAGTCGATCACGCCGGCGAGCCCCGGGCGCGAGACCAAACCATCCATGGCCATGGGGCCGGTGTCGCGCCGCTCCTGCGTTCCCGGAGGCGGAGTCTCGCTCTTGAGCATGCGCAGCCGCCGCTCGTCTTCGTTGAAGGTCTTCTGACGGAGGCGCGTCTCGAGGTCGTACATGTAGCGGTAGTTGCGTGGGTCCTCGACGAACCAGAATCCGCGCAGACTCGCCCGCAGGAAAGCTCGCAGCTCCTCACCGCGCTGGTCGATCGTCTGCTTGTTCGCCACGATGACCCGCCCCGGAGGCCATGCTCCCCGCTCTCGGTAGAACTCCTCCAGGTCGAGGACCACCGGGTGCCCTTCGCTGACGAGCCGATTGGCCTCGTCACTACCCAACGAGAGGAACTGCAGCTCGCCCGAGCGGAGCGAATCCACCATCGTCGGATCGCTCCCGTAGCCAGCAAGCGGGTTCTTGATCCATTCGACATCGTGTGGCTGAACCCCGAACGTCCGCAACGCCGTGACGATGCCGAGGTGGCCCATCCCGGCCGTGTCGCGGGCCATGCTCTTCGCGCCTTTGAGCTGTTCGGGCCGGGTGATGCCCTTTGCCCCGATCAGCTTCGGCCCCAGCATTATCCGCCAGCCGCCGACGATGTAGACGTCTTCGCCGCGGGCACGCTGCGTGATGGCCGACCAGACGTTGACGGCGGTGGCGATGTCCACGCCACGTTCCCACATCTGCAACCCGAGGGCGTCCGCCTCGAACCTGGCTGGTATCAGGCCCCCGGCCTCGTAGACGTAGTTCTCGAGGCCCTCCTCTTTCACATAACCCTGCTCTTGGGCCGCCCGCCATGACCGCTCGTGTCCCACGTGATAACCCGACTGCGCAATGACGAGGGGTTGATCCAATCCACTCATCGCTCGTCCTCCTAAGGAGATCCCGCGGCGCGGCGAATATAGCATCTGCGTCGGCTTGCTCGGATCTCGTCGTTCGCGACGTATACTCAGCGCCGCCGCGCCACGACCTACCGAGAGCGGCAGTCCGTATCGTGGGCCGTCTCGGCCGTGGTGCTGGCGGCCGCGGGTGTGCGCATGCAAAGCGACCGCATCCAGCAACGCATCAATACCTTCCTCGATGAAGCCGACGAGGCAGCTGCACGGTCGGACTGGGCCCGAGTCCGCGACCGAGCGCAGAACGTCCTGGCGTTCGATCCCCAGAACAGCGATGCCCTCAGCTACATAGCCGCCGCTGACCGTGCGCTTACTTCGGCTTTGCCCGTCCCCTCCCCCTCGACGGGGGAGGGCGAGGGAGGGGGTGAAACGTCGCCCGAGCCCACGTCATTCGCTGGCGGCCGTTACCAGGTGAAGAAGCTCCTGGGCGAGGGCGGAAAGAAGCGCGTCTACCTCGCCCACGACGCCAAACTGGATCGCGACGTCGCATTCGCGCTCATCAAGACGGATGGCCTCAATGCCGAGGGTGAGGCGAGGATCCGGCGCGAGGCCCAGGCGATGGGGAAGTTGGGCGACCACCCGCATATCGTGCCCGTCTACGACATCGGCGAGGAGGGTGGACAGCCGTATCTCGTCACCCAGCTCATGGGTGGAGGCGATGTCGAGGGGCTCATCGAGAAGACGCCTGATCAACGCCTCCCGCTCGAAGTCGTGCTTCGGATCGCCGACCAGGTCTGCCAGGCGCTGGAGTACGCGAACTCCAAGGGCATCGTGCATCGCGACCTGAAGCCCGGGAACGTCTGGCTCACCGCGGATCCTTCGGGGGGCACGGGGCAGGTTACGGCGAAGCTCGGCGATTTCGGACTCGCCGTGGCGCTGGATCGAAGCCGGCTTACCCAGGCGGGGATGATGGTGGGGACCGTCAGCTACATGCCGCCCGAGCAGGCGACCGGCGGCGAGGTTACGGCGCGGAGCGACCTCTATTCACTGGGCGCCATGCTCTATGAGATGGTGTGCGGCCGGCCGCCGTTCGTCGGCGACGAGTCGGTCGCGATCATTGGCCAGCACCTCAATACGCCGCCGGTGGCTCCGACCTGGCACCGCCCGGACTGCCCGTCGGGCCTCGAAGAACTAATCCTTCGGCTGCTGGAGAAGGATGCGACCAGAAGGCCTGCCTCGGCAGCCGAGGTCCGGGAAGCGCTGGCCTCTATTTCTCGGGGCCAAGAAGTGGCGGGGGACGGCCGAAGCGCCGAGTCCCGTGTGGCGGGCGGCCCTGCCGCCGATAACCCCATTTACCGCCGGGCATTCGTGGGCCGGGAGTCGGAGCTACGCCAGTTAGAAGCCGCCTTCGATCGCGCGGTGTCGGGCGGTGGAACCCTCACGATGGTCGTCGGCGAGCCCGGGATCGGGAAGACCGCGCTGTGCGAGCAGCTCGCTACCTACTCCGCACTGCGCGGCGGTCGGACGCTCGTCGGCCATTGCTATGAGGAGGGATCGTTCTCGATCCCGTATTTGCCGTTCGTCGAGGCCCTGCGCACGTACGTGCTAGCTCGCGAGCCGGAGGACCTGAGAAAGGACCTCGGTTCGGGTGCCGGCGAGGTTGCTCGAATCATCTCGGAGGTCCGCGACCGGGTCGCGGTCGAACCACCCCCACCCGGCGATCCCGATGACGACCGGTGGCGCTTGCTCCAGGCTGTTACCGGCTTTCTGCGGAATGCGACAGGCGTCCAGCCCATCGTGCTCGTCCTCGAGGACCTCCACTGGGCTGATCGGGGCACACTCGACTTGCTGGTCCACCTGGCCCGCAACCTCCAGGGAGCGCGGCTGCTGGTCGTGGGGACCTATCGGGACGTCGAAGTCGATCGGGCCCATCCCCTCTCGGCCACTCTCGCCGAGCTGCGGCGCGTGGGAGATCTGCCTAGAGTGCTGTTGCGGGGGCTCACGCCGGATGAGGTCCACCGCATGATCAACGCCATCTCCGGCCAGGAGGTGCGCTGGGCGCTGGCCGAGGCGGTCCATCGGCAGACCGAGGGCAACCCGTTGTTCGTGCAGGAGGTGCTCCGCTACCTGGTGGAGGAGGAGCTGATCGTCCGGAAAGAGGGGCGATGGGAGGGCCGCTGGCGTGGCGACTCCACTGCACCCGCCCCCGAGCTCAACATCCCCGAAGGGCTGCGGGACGTCATCGGCAAGCGTCTCTCGAAGCTCTCCCCGGAATGCAATCGGCTGCTGTCCATCGCGGCGGTCATCGGCCGCGACTTCCGCCTCGACACACTCCAGGTCGTGGCTGCCCCCTCGACAAGCGCGGGGCAGGGACTTTCCGAGGAGGAGGTGATCGGGGGCCTGGAGGAGGCGACCCACGTCGGTGTACTGGAGGAGCAGTCGCGCGTGGGGATCGTGCGCTATCGGTTCGCCCACGCCTTCTTCCGCCAGACGCTGTACGAGGAGATGAGCGCGCCGAGGCGGCTGCGGGTGCACCAGGAGGTCGCGCTGGCCCTCGAGCGTCAGTATGCCGCGCGGCCGGAGGAGCACGCGACGGAGCTGGCCGAGCACTTCGCCCAATCGACGGACCCGGAGAACCTGAAGAGGGCGGTGGGCTATGGGGAGCTCGCGGCCCAGCGGGCGATGGCGGTGTACGCATTTGGCGAGGCCGCCCGGCACCTGGAAGCCGCCCTGGAGGTCCAGGAAGTCCTCGACCCGGACGATCGTGCCCGGCGCTGTGACCTGCTGCTGGCGTTGTGCGAGGCGCTCGGCCCGGCTGGCGAGGGCCAGCGGGTGGCGGAGGAGGTTGCAGAGCAGGCGTTCGCCCTCGCGGAGGCACTTGGTGATGGCCAGCGTGCGAGCCGTGCCGCCTGGCTCGCTGAGGTCGAAGGGCTGCGAAGGTACGCCGGCGGGGCCGGTACCAGGTCGCCCCAGTTCCAGGAGTGGGCCGAGCGTCTCGACCGCTACGCGGCCCCCGGAACCCGCGAGCGGGTGGCCGCCGACTCCATGAACCGCAGGGTCTTATTGAACATCGAAGGGCGGTGGTCGGACGGCTGGGCGCTCCAGGAGCGAGCGCGCGAGGCCGCGCGCCAGCTCGAGGACGTCGAGCAATTGATCGAGACGTTCCTCTCCAACCTTCAAGCGCCACGGGGCTGGTCGTCCGAATTGGCGTTCGTCCGATCGGTTGCGGCCTTGCCCCGTACGGAGCTGACCACGGCCAGCCTCGCGATTTTGCTGATGGAGTACTCATTCGTTTGTCTGGAAGATGGGGACCGCGAGGGCGCCGAGCGGGCCTGGCAGGAGCGGGAGCAGCTTGCCACCCGCTCCCGGGATGCGTTGCTGGCCCTCGCGCCACTCGTGCACGAGGGCGAGCGTCTCGCGCTCGACGGCGATCTCGAAGGGGCGGTGGCGGCGGGCACGCGTCTCGTAACGCGAGGAGACGAGCTGGGCAGCGCGGTCCGCGCTCGGGGCGATGCCGAAAACTTCATGTTCCGCCCGTTGCTCCATCTCGGCCGGCCGGAGGAAGCGCTCGCCGCCGCCTTCGGCGCGGCGGAGCGGAGCGGCTGGGCCGACCGACCGAGCTACTACCGGGTCGGCGAACGGGCGCTCTGCCTCGCCCACATGGGACGGAGCGACGAGGCCCGCGCCGAGCTGGTCCGCGAGCTCGCCCGGGTTACGATCTCGCCGGACACGCCCATCCGGATTCTCTCGTCGCTCCTGGAGACGGCCGTCGTGCTACAGGACCGTGAGGCCGCCGCGCTGCTGGCGCCGCTGCTCGTCGAGGTGACGTCATATACATATCCGATGAAGAGCGTGGCGCTGCTGGTTGGGCAGGCCGAGGCGCTGCTCGGAGACCGCGCCGCGGCTCGGGCCCACTACCAGCGCTCTCTGGAGTGGGCCACGAAGATCCGCTTCCGGCCCGAGATCGCGCTCACTCGCCTCGCCATGGCGGAGCTGCTCCTGGACGAGGGAGCAGCTCCGGAAGCCCAGAACCACCTGGACTTCGTGATCGAAGAGTTCCGCGCCATGAAGATGCAGCCGGCCCTGGAACGCGCCCTCAGCCACAAAGGGCTGCTGAAGGCATGAGCGACCCTCAGTCTGAGGGCGAAAACGATGAGCGCGTGAAAAGATACGTCGAAGGCTACCTTCGAATGCCCGATGACGTCGAGGCGCAGGAGAACCTTGCTTGGCTGGCGGCGGCCGACCGTCCGGATGACGAATAGCCAGAGGCTCCACCTCTGAAGCATGGGGAGATCACGAGTGACGGGCGCGCAGTCTAAACACGCAATGTGATAGAAAAGTCCAGGCAGCAACGGCTGGGGTCGGTGTGAATGAACCGCGAACAAGTCGAGAAATGGCTCCAGGTGCGTGGAGAGCAGGATGACCTCCTCTATGAGCGTTTTGGGCGGCCACTAGAGCGAGAACATGCTGGCGAGTTCGTTGCCATCGCTGACGACGGTAGGACCATCCTCGGTCCAGACGACCTTTCAGTCGCGCTGCGGGCACTGGATGATTTTGGAAGCCGCAACTTCGCGTTGCGTCGGGTTGGGGCTCCGGCGGAGATAAGCTGGCGCGCCTTTCGTTGACGGCGCGCGCCCGATACCCATCGCTCGCAATTCGTTTCATGATCGGTGGCAGAGCTGGGAAGCTGATGCACTCATTGACACGGGCTTCAACGGACACCTCGTAGTCCCAGTTGAACTGATTCCGGAGCTTCCTCGCGCGGCTTTGCGTCAGCGGGTTCAAACGGCAAGTGGCCAAGTCGTCGGTGTGCCTGTATTCCGAGCCAACATAGAATTCGTTGCTGTCCCAGGCTGGTTCGACGCCCTGGCGATTGCTATCGGCGATGAGTTCCTCGCTGGTCTTCAGTGCATCAACCGGATCCGGATTACGCTCGACCACGGTGAGCGCGTTGCCGTTGAGGCCTGAGAGCCGCTCGTTTTCGCGGTAGACTTGCCGTAATCAGCAACCCGGTGAGGTGAGCGATGCTTGCGTCTCGCTGTCTCCTACTCGTGACCGTCGTCGTGGCCGCCGCCGCGTGTGCGCCGACGGCGCCCGGGCAGGGCAATAGCTCGGCCGTCAGCCAGGCGCCGGCGGCGCCGAAGATCCTCACCCTGGTCGGGCGCGAGGGCGTCATCGGCGACTTCCCCGGCGTGCAGGGCCGCGAGGGTGGCGCTGGCGGGTTCGTTCATGACAACCTCACCATCCAGGACGCGAGGGACGTGGCCGTCGCGCGCCTGGCGGAAGAGGTCATCTCCGTCGAGCGCGGCACGTGGCGAGTCAACCCCGACGGCACGATGGATACGATCTGGAAGATCCGGCCCAACATCAAGTGGCACGACGGGACGCCCTTCACCGTCGACGACCTGATGTTCACCTACACCGCGTTCAAAGACCCCGAGCTGCCCTCGCGCTACGGCGAGGCCCTCAAGCTGATGACTTCGGCCGAGATCGTGGACCCTCTGACGTTCGTCGTGCACTGGTCGCAGCCCTATGCAACCGCGAATCAGGCACCGGCCCTGAACCCGATGCCCAGGCATCTGCTGGAGGACCTTTACAAGAACGACAAAGCGAACTTCGGCGATACGACGCGATTCCACCGCGACCTCGTGGGTACGGGTGCGTACAAGATCGTGCGCTGGGAGTCCGGTTCGCACATCGAGTTCGCGCGGTTCGACGACTACTACATGGGGCGCCCGTCCCTCGATACCGTCATCGTGAAGTTCATGTCCGATCCGAACGCGATTCTGGCCAATGCCCTGGCTGGAACGGTGGATATCGCGTTCGACAAGAACGCCCTCGACGTCGAGCAAGGCCTGGAAGTTGAGCGCCGCTGGCAGGGGACCAGCAACCAGGTGCGATACGTTGCGTCTCCTCGGGTCATCTCCGTGGAGCTCCAGTACCGCAGGGAGTTCGCGCGGCCGCAGTACGGGCTGATCGAGCGCGACGTCCGCTACGCTCTGCTTCACGGCATCGATCGCACCGCGCTGATCGAGGCCGTTACGTATGGCAAGGCGCCGCTTGCCAACAGCTGGGTGGTGCCGTCGGCCGACTTCTTTGCGTTGACGGAACAAGCTGTCCCGAAGTACCCATACGATGTCGGCAGGGCGCAGCGACTGCTCGCGCAAGTCGGATGGACGACGGGGTCTGATGGCATCCTGGCACACCCGGCGACCGGCGAGCGCTTCGAATTCGATCTGTGGAACCGGTTCCCGGTGCACCGCGACCAGGCTATCCTGGCCGATTCGTGGAAGGCCCTCGGTGTGCAGGCCAACGCGAGGCAGCTCCCGCTCCCGCGCGACCGGGAGTTCGAGGCGAGAATCAACGGCGGGCAGATGATGGACCAGACCATCAACGACTACACGCTGGGACGCCTGGCGACTTCGGACATAGCAACCGCGGCGAACCGCTACACCTCGCGCAACCTCGGCGCGTACAGCAACCCACGGCTGGATCCGCTGATTACGAAGCTGGCGCTCACGGTCGATGCGCGCGAACAGGGCGCGATCCACCGCGATCTCGTGGTCGAGGCCTTCACCGATCTCGCCTTGCTCCCGCTTTATTTCCAGGTGACCCCTATGTTGTTGAAGGAGGGAATCACCGGTCCGGAGGGCGGGGCGAACGTCGTCTGGAACTTCCACGAGTGGGACAAGCGGTAGGGGGTACAAGAATGGCGCTTCGCAACGCAGATCAAGAGCTCCTGTTCCGTGTCGGGCCGGGAACGCCGTCGGGCGACGTGTTTCGACGCTACTGGCTGCCGGTGGAGACGGCGGCGAACCTGAGTGGGGGCCGCGGACCGGTCGTGCCGAGCGCGAAAAACCCCATCCGAGTCCGAGTGCTTGGCGAGGACCTGGTGCTCTTCCGCGATAGCACGGGGAAGCCGGGGCTATTGGGTGAGCACTGCTCGCATCGCGGCACCTCGCTCTATTTCGGGCGCGTCGAGGACGACGGCCTGCGCTGCCTCTATCACGGCTGGAAATACGACCGCGAGGGCCACTGCCTCGAGACTCCGGCGGAGCCGCCCGAGAGCAACTTCAGGCTCACCGTGCAGCACCCATCGTACCCATGCGAGGAGATCGGGGGGCTGATCTTTGCGTACCTGGGCCCGCCCCACAGGCGGCCGCCGTTCCCGCGCTACCCGATGCTCTTCCGCGAGGACGGCGTCCGGGTCACCGGCAAGGGGAATCGGATCCAGAACTCGAACGTGTTCCTCCAGACGCTGGACAACGTGCTCGACATCTGGCATCGCGAGATCGCCCATGGCTGGTACAAAGGGCTGCCGCCCGTCCATGGGATCCACCACGGGCGCGACGGGCTGCCGCCTACGCCCATCAGGCTCGAGCGGACGCCCTGGGGCGCTTGCTATCAGACCCTGCAGAACACCAGGCAACCTGGCGTGTACGAGTATCACGAGACGCACGCCGTGCTCCCCTGCCAGCGATCGGGCCAGGCCGGCGGCGCCAACATGAACTGGGCCGTGCCGATCGACGATTACAGGACCCGCTGGTTCGGAGTCTCCTTCCAGGCATTCGACGAGAACGGCAAGCTGCCGCCCTCCGCCTACGCGCGCATGAACAGCGACACGCCGAACGACTCGGGCGGTCCCTTCTACGAGGGGTGGTTCGAGGACGTCGGCCATTGGTGGAACCTGGGCCACCCCGCGCGCCAGGGCCCGATCTGGGAGGACGAGGCGATCATGAGCACCCAGGGCCCGGAGGAGCGCCACCGCTTCCCCGACTGGGACAAGTGGCGGCTGGCCACGAGCGATCGGGGGGTGCTCCTGATGCACGAATTGTGGGAGGAGCAGATCGAGCGATTGCAGGAGGGCCTGGACCCGTTGGGCATCATCCGCGGCCCGGACGCGGAGCACGTCATCCCGATCCCCGGCGAGAACCTGCACCTCAGCTGGGACGAGGGAAAGCGCCTCTGGGACATGTCGCTGGGGGAGCGCATCGAGCGGCGGGTCAGGGAGATCGAGCGAAGGTAGGGCAGGAGGATGACTCATGCAAGAGACGGCCGCGCCGGCCACAGCTAGCCGAGAAGCTCGCCTGAGTCAGGCGGAATACGGCTCGGACCTGGTCGTCGAGCTGATCCGCAGCCTGGAGATTCCGTACGTTTCGCTGAACCCTGGAGCGAGCTATCGCGGGATTCACGACTCCTTTGTGAACTTCGCCGGCGGCGGCCCAGAGATGATCGTGTGCTGTCACGAGGAGATCGCCGTCGCGGTTGCCGCCGGGTATGCACGGGCGACGGGCAAGCCGATGGTCGCCGCGATCCACGACGTGGTCGGGCTCCAGCACGCGACGATGGCGGTGTACCACGCCTGGTGCGCACGTCTGCCCATGATCATTGTCGGGGGGACCGGGCCCATGGCCGCCGAGAATCGGCGCCCCGGGACGGACTGGACTCACACGGCCCTCGTCCAGGGCAACCAGATACGTGACTATGTGAAGTGGGACGATCAGCCGGCGAGCCCGCTCTCGATCCCCGAGTCGATCATGCGTGCCCACAAGATCGCGACGACCGAGCCCATGGGTCCGGTGTATCTGTGTTTCGACACCGATCTGCAGGAGCAGGCGATAACGGCGATCATCAGCCTGCCGGACCCGAAGCGTTACGCCCCACCGGCGCCCATGGCTCCCAACCCGGACGCCCTGAAAGAGGCTGCCGCCCTGCTGGCGGAAGCCCAATGGCCGGTGATCGTGGCGGGCAGCGTCGCCCGTCACCCCGAAGCGTTGGGCCCGCTAGCTGAGCTCGCCGAGCTACTGGCCGTGCCCGTCGTCTCGACGGGCTACAGCCTGCCGACGAGCCATCCGCTCAACGCCACCTCCATACGTCAGGAAGCGCTCAGGGACGCGGATGTCGTTCTAGCGCTGGACGTCTTCGATCTCGCCGGAGCGTTCAGCCAAACGGGCGGCATCAAAGACCGCGGGTCCTTCCCCCAGTACATCAAGCCCGAAACGAAGATCATCCACATCCACATGTGGGATCTCCTGCAGCACAGCTGGGCGACCGAGTTTCAGAAGCTCTCCCCGGTTGACGTCCCGATCGCCGCCGACACTGCGCTCGCGATTCCGTTGCTTCTCGACGCGTGTGGCCAAGCTGTATCGCAAGACGGTGGCAGTAGCCGGCGAATTGATGAACGGCGGCAGGTAGTAGAGAGGATGCAGGGAACCGCCCGCGAGCGACGAACCGCCAACGCCCGGCGGGGCTGGGATTCACGGCCGATCTCGGTCGGCCGGATGTAAGCCGCGGCGCACGAGCGCGAATCGTAGCCCAGCGAACTTAAATCGTAGCCCAGCGACCCGCAATTCTGAGCCGCGAGGCTGAAAGCCGAGGGCGACGAATTGCGAACTTAAATCGTAGCCCAGCGACCCGCAATTCT
>Ga0184637_10000918_pt1 | contig 20880 bp, 24 predicted proteins | sample PLM3_127_b2_FD_133143 | JGI IMG/M metagenome (GOLD analysis project Ga0184637, IMG submission 133143) | Groundwater sediment microbial communities from an aquifer in East River, Colorado, USA - PLM3_127_b2 | ecosystem: Environmental > Terrestrial > Soil > Riparian zone | place: USA: East River... | reverse complement strand
GCGCAGGACCTGTTGTCGCTGATGACGGCCGCCGCCGACTACAGCTTCAACCACAGCCACGCGGCCTGCTACGCGCTGATCGCCTACCGCACCGCCTACCTGAAGGCGAACTACCCGGCCGAGTACATGGCGGCCCTGATCTCCTCGGTGATGTCGACCAAGGACAAGGTCCCCTTCTTCGTCAACCGCTGCCACCAGATGGGGATCGAGGTGCTGCCGCCGGACGTCAACGCCTCCGAGCACGGCTTCGTGGTGTCGGGCAACCGGATCCGCTTCGGGCTCGACGCGGTCAAGAACGTCGGCCACGCGGCGGTGGGGGCGATCCTCGCGGCGCGCGAAGAGGGCGGTGAGTTTGGGTCGCTGTGGGACTTCTGCGAGCGGGTGGACGCGCGGGCGGTCAACAGGCGCGCGATCGAGTGCCTGGTCAAGTGCGGCGCCCTCGACTCGACCGGCGGGACGCGCAGAGCGATGCTGGAGGCGCTGCCGCGCGCGCAGGCAAACGGTCAGAAGGCGCAGGAGGACGCCCAGCGCGGCCAGTCCTCGATCTTCGACCTCGGTGCTAGCTCGCAGTCCGGCGCGCCCGCCGCCGGCCGCCAGCACCCGCCGCTGGTCGGGGAGGAGCTCGATTCGCGCGAGCTGCTGCGCCTCGAGAAGCAGACGCTCGGCACCTTCCTCTCCGAGCATCCGCTGTCGGAGGTGCGCGACGCGCTTCGCGCCCGGGTCGACCGCTCGCTCGGCGAGCTGGCGTCCGCGGCCGACGGGTCCTGGATCACGGTCGGAGGTCTGGTCACCGAGCGCAAGCGGGTGCGCACGAAGCGCGGCGAGGAAATGCTGTTCGCGACGCTCGACGACCTCGAGGGGCAGGTCGAGCTGCTCGTCTTCAACTCGGCCTTCGCCTCCAGCGCCGCGCAGATCGAGGTCGACCGCGTCGTCCTCGTTCGCGGGCGCGTGGACCACAAGGAGCGCGGGGAGACGAAGCTGGTGGTCCAGGAGGCGGAGGCGTTCGAGCCCTCGGCCGCGGAGCGCAGGGCGCCGGGGGGCGACGAGCGTGCGAACGGGGAGGAGGCGGCGCTCGTCCTCCACGTCGAGGCGGCCGATTTCGGCCCTACCCTGGTGGAGGAGCTGAAGTCGGTGTTCGCGAACTTCCCCGGCGACAGCGAGGTGCTGCTCGAGATGCGGACGCGGGCGGGCCTCCGCAGGCTGCGCTTCGGGCGCGACTACCGCGTCGCGCCCTCGCACGGGCTGCGCGCCGAGATCGACTCGCTGCTCGGCCCGCAGGCCCTGGCCGCATAGCACATCGGGCCCCGGAGCGCCACTCGCGCGGCGCTTTCCGAGCACCGCGAGGCGCTGGGCCAAGCGCCTACACTCCGCGCGTGGCCCTGAAGCAACGAGGAGAGCAGACCGCGAAGGCGGGCGAGTGCCGCCAGTGCGGGACCTTCTGCGACAAGCTGGTCGAGCCCCGCGGCTGCCTCGAGCTGCGCTGCCGCTACCTGTACAGCTACTTCGACGAGCTCAGCGAACACCGTTACATGGGCTGCATGCGCAAGGTCTTCAAGGCCGAGATCGACGTCGACGCCTTCGAGGCCGCGGAGCGCAACGGTGGCTACGGGGGGCTGAAGATGACCGGCGACCCGCTGCCGCAATGCCAGTTCGCGATCGAGCCCGCCTTCGAGGGCGAGGGCCCCGAGTTCGCGTGCGTCAACCCGCGCTTCTTCGACTGCACCGACACCGGCGACGAGGGCCTAAGGGTCTTCGACCTTCGCGACGCGCTGACCTGAGCATCCAGCAAGAGCCGGGCGGCGCGCTCACCGCCAGCCCGACACGACGATCGTGCCGCGCATCCGCGTCGGGTGGAGCGTGCAGTGGTACCTGTACTCCGGCGCGGGGACCACGCCGCCGCGGACGCGCAAGGTGCTTGGCCCGAACGTGAACTCGTAGTCGCCGCCGGGATCGATCGCCTTCGAGAAGAACCCCTTGCCCTTCACGGTGTGGATCGTCTCGCCGGTGTTGGTCCACGTCACGGTGGTGCGCGGCCTCCTCGGGACTGAACCCGAAGTCGAACGCCTCGACCTCGTTCTGCGCGGCATGGGTCGTTGCCGCGCCCGTCGAGCGGTCGTCACCCCCTCCGCACGCGGCGAGGCCAAGCGCCGCGACCGCGGAGATCGCGAGCATGAGCAGAATGCTCCCGAGCCTCAAGAGCTCTCTCCTTGAGCGTTTGTGAGGCCCCGTTCACCTGCGGGTACTTACGCGGCGAGCCTCACGGTGGATCAGCCCGGCATCCGCGGCTCGCCTGTTGCCGGATTCGTCGTACTTGCCCGGTGTGGGTCGCCAACGAAAGGCTACGGGACGCTGACGCGGATCGAGCCGTAAGAAGCGGTTTCGCAACTCGCCGGCGCGCTACCGGTTCTCGCGCGAAGGGGAAGCGAGGATCTGCACGCGTCACGTGCGACCTCGCTTTCGGTGCTCGTCCCAAGCGGTAGCGCCAGCCGCCTCGGTTGACAAACCACGAGAGTCGGAGGACCGTAGGGGCTGGAGAATGACCCGGGGGACCTGACCCTGGCCGTTATCGGATTGATTCTCGTGCGAGAAGGGAGCGGAACTATGGGACAGATCAGAGCCTCACGCCCATCGGCGGCGATGCTCGTCGCCGTCTTGGCGCTCGTCGCCGCGCTCGCGGGCACGGCGGTGGCGGGCTCGGACGTGCAGAGCAGCGCGATCAACAAGAAGAAGGTCAAGAAGATCGCCGACAAGGAGATCAACAAGCTGGCGCCGGGCCTGTCGGTAGCGCATGCGGCCACGGCGAACAACGCGACCAGCGCGGACAACGCGGACAAGCTCGATGGGCTCGACGCGGCGGCCCTTCAGGAGCCGAAGGGAACCGCGAATGTGGAGCGGGGGGCCACGCCGAGCTTCGACGCCAGCTACCCCGTGAAGGGCTTCACGGCGGTCAGCCAGCCGTCGTCGTCGCCGGGCATCTACTGCCTCGCGCCGACGGGTGGCATCGACCCGGACTCCGATCCCGCGACCCTCAGCATCGAGTGGTCGCAATCGGACGGCAACGACCTGCTCGCCTACTGGGATGCAAGTGGTAACGACTGTCCCGTCAACAATTACCAGGTCCGGACGTACGACTTCCCGGCCGGCACCACGGCGCTGTCGAACGATGTGTCGTTCCTGATCACCGTTCTGTAGCTGTACAAAACCGGCAGCTCGTTTGGCCGAGGTTTCTGCATCAGGCGGAAGCCGTCTATCTCCCGGGCCAGCCAGCCGGGGTCGTGTGCGCATCGGTCTGTGAGCACGGCCCGCATGGGGTGCGAAGTCAGTCGCGCCGGCTTCGCCGCGTCACTCGGCCGGCACGGGCGCAGGCAGGTCGAGGTGGACGCCGGTCGCCTGCTCCGAGGCGGCCCACAGCTGCGCGGCGACGGCCTCGTCGCGGGCGGCGGCGGCCGGCACCGCCTCCGGCTGCGGATGGCCGCGCTGCTCGCCGCGTCCGTCCGGCCCGCCGTAGGTTCCGCCCTCCAGTCCCGGCTCGGTGGCGGCGTACAGCAGCGACAGCGCGCCGACCTCCGCGTCCTGGGCGAGCAGCCGGTTGGTGATGGCCATCACCGCGCGATCGAGGGCTGGGGGGGCGGCGGACTGGAGGTTGGTCGCGGCGTAGCCGGGATGGGCGGCGAGGCTGCTGACCGTCGAGCCCGCTGCCCGAAGGCGACGGTCGAGCTCGAGCGCGAGCATCAGGTTGGCGAGCTTCGACTGGCCGTAGGCCCGCCAGCGCCTGTAGCGGCGCTCGCTCTGCAGGTCGTCGAGGTCGATCCGGCCCATCCGGTGCGCGGTGCTGCTCACCGTCACGACGCGCGCACCCGTGCGGCCCTCGAGCGCGCCGAGCAGCAGGCCGGTGAGGGCGAAGTGGCCGAGGTGGTTGGTGCCGAACTGGAGCTCGAAGCCGTCCTTCGTCTGGCTCCGCGGCGGAGCCATCACGCCGGCATTGTTGATCAGCAGGTCGAGGCCGTCGTGGGCCACCGTGAACTCCCGGGCGAAGGATCGGATCGACTCCAGGCTCGCGAGATCGAGCGCGGCTAGCTCGACCTCGGCCCCAGGCACCTCCGTCGTGATCTCGCGCAGCGCCGTGGCGCCCTTGTCCGTGTTGCGGCAGGCAAGCACGACGCTTGCGCCCGCGCGGGTGAGCTCCAGCGCCGCGATCTGGCCGAGCCCGCTGTTGGCGCCGGTGACAAGCGCAACGCGACCGCTCTGGTCAGGTATCTGGTCGGCCGTCCATCTATCGCTCATGCGAGCTCCCAGAGTGCGCCGGTGGTCGCGAGCGCCCCGTTGGGGGGAGATTACCCGGCGCGGCGCTTCAGCCCCTCGCGGCGCAGGCGCTTCGCGATCCGCACGTTCTTCAGGTCGGGGCCCCTCTTGTCGAACCCGGGGGTCTCGATCAGGGCGGGCAGACTCTCGAAGCGCGGCTCGGAGAGGAACGCGCGCAGCCCGCCGCGGCCCAGCTCGCCCTCGCCGAGGTTCGCGTGGCGGTCGCGGTTGGAGCCGAGCGGCGTCGCCGAGTCGTTCACGTGCAGGCAGCGGACCCGATCGAGCCCCACCTCGGCGTCGAGCCGGTCGACCACCTCGCCGAGCGCCTCGGGAGTGCGGATCTCGTAGCCGGAGGCGAGCAGGTGGCAGCAGTCGATGCACACCCCGAGGCGATCGCCGCCGCCCAGCTTGATCAGCTCAGCCAGCTCGTCGAAGTCGCGCCCCAGAGGGCCCTGCGTCCCGGCGGTGTTCTCCAGCAGCAGGGGGCACGACTCCGACTCCGCGAGCGCCTCGCGGATCGCCTTGCCGGCGCGGCGCATCGCGTCAGCGTGGGAATCCTTCTTCCTCGATCCCGCGTGAACGATCACCCCGCCGGCGCCGATGCCGTCGCCCACCTGCAGCGCGTGGGTCAGCGAGTGCAGCGACTTGCTACGGATTTCGCGATCGCGCGTCGCGAGATTGATCAGGTAGACCGCGTGGATCACGACGGCGCCGATCCCGGATGCCTCCGCGGCCTCGCGATAGGCGGCGAAGTCTTCCTCCGAGTAGCGGGTGGGCCGCCAGGCGCGAGGGCTCTGGTTGAAGATCTGGATCGCCTCGCACTGGCGCTCCGTGCCGCGCTCGACTGCCCGGCTAAGCCCGCCGGCTGTGGAAACATGGGCTCCGATCAGCAATGACGTCCCCACTCCGTGTTCGCTTCGCCCCCTCGCCAACCGGCGCCCTGCACATCGGGGGCGCCCGCACCGCACTGTACAACTGGCTCCTGGCCCGGAGTTCCGGCGGGACACTCGTGCTGCGGATCGAGGACACCGACCGTGAGCGCTCGACCCAGGAGAACGTTGAGGGGATCCTCGAGGCGCTGCGGTGGCTGGAACTGGAGTGGGACGAGGGCCCGATCAGTCAGCACGATCGAGCTCCGAGGCACACCGAGCGCCTGCGGGAGCTGGTCGAGGCCGGGCACGCCTATCCCGATCCGGCGAGCTCGGATGACGTCAAGGCCTGGAAGCAGACCCGCGGCGGCGCCGGATACCGGGGCGAGCCGCGCGAGGAGGCGGGGGCGGCGGTCCGCCTGCGGGTCCCCGACGAGGGCGAGACTGTGGTCGAGGACGCGATCCGCGGCGAGATCCGGTTCGAGAACCGGCTCTTCGACGACTTCGTGATCGCGCGCAGCGACGGCTCGGTGCTCTACAACTTCGCGGTCGCGGTCGACGACGCAGAGATGCAGATCACCGACGTCGTGCGCGGTGACGACCATCTGTCGAACACCCCCAAGCAGCTCCTGGTGCTGCGCGCTCTGGGGAGCGACCCGCCGCGCTACGCGCACCTGCCCCTGCTGCACGGCCCGGACGGCAAGAAGCTCTCGAAGCGCCACGGAGCGGCCTCCGTCGAGGCGCTGCGGGCCGGCGGCTACCTGCCCGGCGCGGTGCGCAACTACCTGGCGCTGCTCGGCTGGGGGACCGACGACGACACCACCCTGATGAGCACCCCGGAGCTGATCGAGCGCTTCAGCCTGGAGCGGGTCGGCCGCTCGTCGGCGATCTTCGACGAGGTGAAGCTGCGGTGGATGAACGGCCGCTTCATGCGCGAGCTGCCGCTCGACGAGTACGTGCAGCGCGTCCGCGACCACCTCGCTGCCACCGATCCCGCGGCGCGATCGGAGTTCGACGCCGCCGCGCCGGAGCGCCGCCGCGCGGCCTGCGCGATCGTGCAGGAGAAGGCCCAGACTCTTGAGGAGGTCTGGCCCCTGGTGCGTTTTCTGTTCGAGGAGCCCGCCGACGACCCCGACGCGTGGCGCAGGGTGATGACCCCGGAGGCACGCCCGCTGCTGGCGGCGGCTCTGGACGCGCTGCGCGACCTGGCGAGCTTCGAGCCGGCGTCGATCGAGGAGGCGCTGCGCGGCGTCGTCGAGCGCCACGAGGCGAAGCCGAAACAGGTCTTCCAGCCGATCCGGGTCGCGATCAGCGGTGGCACCGTGTCCCCCGGGATCTTCGAGTCGCTCGCGGCGCTCGGCAGGGAGCAGGCGATGGCGCGTATCGAGCGCGCGCTGGAGCGCCTCGCGGCGCCGGCCCGCGGCTGAGCCGGCCGCCCCGCGGCTAAGCTCGCCGTCCCGCGGTGCCGATAGGGGGGTGGACAAGCGTACGATGGGGTGGTGAGCGGCGCCGGGTCCGCTCCCCACCGGCCCCGGATGGCTCGAGCAGCGAAGACAGGCAAGAAAGGCAGCCGCGGAAAGCGGTCGCGGGCCGGACCCTCACGGGCCGGCGGCCGCAAGGCGCCTCGCGGCCGCAGCAAGCGGGCGGCGAGGGATGGGGCGCCCCTACGGACCCGCGCCATGGGCCAGGGAGGACATCGCCTGGCGGAGGCGTTCGCGGCCGTCGAGCGCCTGCCGGTGCTGCTCGAGTCGCAGCGGCGGCTGCGCCGCCTGGTCGGCAAGCCGTCGGTGCCCAAGGGCGAGGTAACCGAGACGGTCGAGTCGGACGTGGCGCTCGTTGTGGCGGTGCTGCGCGCCACGGGTGATCGGAACGCTGCGCCAGGACGGGTTTGGGGGGTGCCCGACGCGGTGGACGCGCTGACCCCCGCCGGGGTGGGAGCCCTCGCCGCCGGTCTCGACACCTACGACCTGCTCGAGCCGTCGGGGGAATGGCACGGACAGCTCGAGCCGCTGCGCCGGCACAGCGTGGCCACCAAGCACGCGGCCGTCCGGGTGGCCGTGCTGGGGGGACACGCGAACTGGGACGAGCTGGCGCTCGCCGCGCTACTGCACGATGTCGGTCGGCTCGTCCTGGCGAGGCTGTATCCGGGATATGCGGAGATCGTTGATCACCGTGCCGGGCTCCCGGAGGAGCGCGTCCAGGCCGAGCGACGCGAGCTGGGCATCGATCACGCCCTGGTCGGCGGGGTGCTGACGCGCCGGTGGGGCCTGCCGCCCGGGATCAGCTCGACGGTCGAGCGCCATCACGCCGCCGATGCCGACGGCCCGGCCGCGGTCGTCGCGCTGGCCGATCAGGTCGCCCACCACAGCCACGGGAACCCCGTGTCGGCGAAACGAATCCAAGAGCTCGGATCGCGCGCCGGCGTGGGCGGCGAGCGGCTGCACGGCCTCCTGTACGAGTTCCCCTACGCGCATACGCGGCGCCGCCGCGCGCCGGAGCCCTGCCCGCTGTCCGGCCGCGAGCTCGACTCGTTGCGCGGTCTTGCCCAGGGCAAGGTGTACAAGGAGATCGCCGACGACCTCGGCCTGTCGCCGAGCACCGTGCGCACCCACCTGCACAACGTGTACCGCAAGCTTGGCGCGATCGACCGGGCGCAGGCCGTGCTGATCGCGAGGGACCGCGGCTGGATCTAGGGCTCGGCCGCTGCGAACCGTCGCATCTCGGCGCCTTCAGTCGATCAGCGAGTTGCGGATCCCGATCGCCACGGCGTGGGCGCGATCACGCGCGCGCAGCCGGGAGAGCAGCTGCTTCGTGTGCGTCTTCACGGTCTCCCCGCCGAGCCCGAGCTTGCGCGCGACCTGGGTGGTCGAGTTCCCGTCCGCGAACAGCTGCAGGATCTCCCGCTGGCGCTTCGTCAGGCTCTGCCCGGCCTTGGGGCGACGGCCTCCGGCGGCGGGATCGACGAACGTTTCGGAGTCCGCGGCCGCCTCCACCGCTCGGCCGAGCTCTTTGGGCGACGAGCTCTTGGCCACGAAGGCATTCGCGCCGGCGGCGATCGCCTCGTTGACGAGGTGGCGCTCCGGCCGGTCGCCGTGCGCGACTATCCCCAGCCCGGGCTGCGCCTTCAGCAAGGCGCGAATCGTCGCCGCGCCCCACAGCGAGCCGGAGGCGCCCTCCTGCGGCGGGCGCATGTCGACGATCGCCACCTCGAAGTCGCCGACGTCAGTCAGGAGCTGAAGCGCCGCCTTGCCGGTGTCGGTCTCCTCCACCTCGTAGCGATCCGCGAGCACCTCGCGGACGCCGACGCGCAGCAACGGCTGACCGTCGATAACCAGGCATTGGGACGCCTCGCTCAGTAGCCCCTCCGTATCGCTCGATGGCCGGCCGGACGCGCCGATCGTACCGCAGCAGGAGCGCGGCGACGAGGATCCCCACCAGGTCGATCCCGACGTCGAGCGCCGTCCCGGACCGGCCCTCGACGAAGCTCTGGTGGTACTCGTCGACGATCGCGTACAGGAGCGAGATCGCGGCGGCTATCGGAAGCGCCCGGCGGGTCAGGGGGCGAAGCGCCCAGAACCACAGCAGCGCCAGCGCGCCGAAGACGAAGGCATGGCCGAGCTTGCGCAGGATCAGGTCCCAGATCCCGAGGCCGGTGTCCAGGTCCGGCTGGGACGAGAGCCAGAAGATCAGGGCCATGAGGGCGAGCGGCGCCGGGGCGCGCCTTGCGATCGAAGCGAGCGAGCTCACCCTCCGCATTGTCGTGGTGTAGAACAGGGCGCGATGATCTCGGTCACCTCGAAGTCGCGCTACGCGGTCGTCGCGCTCGCCGAGCTGTCGCGCTCGGGCGACGATCGCCCCGTTCCGATCGCCACGGTCGCAGAGCGCCGTGGGATGCCCGTGCAGTTCCTGGAGCAGCTGTTCTCGACCCTGCGGCGGGCAGGTCTGCTCGACAGCCACCGCGGGATGAAGGGCGGCTACACGCTCGCCCGCCCGGCCGACGAGATCACCGTGCTCGAGGTCGTGCAGGCGCTCGACGGCAGGCTCGGGGAGGAGGGCAGCGAGGCCGGCGGGATCTGGGCGGAGGGCGTCGACGCGCTGCGCGAGGTCTTCGCTCGCACCACGATCGCCGAGGTCGCCCGCCGCGAGGCGACCGACGCCGGCTCGCGGATGTACCAGATCTGAGGTATCGTGTGGGCGACGAGAGCCGGGTCAGGCGGGTTTGCCCGGCGCACGCAGGAACTACCCAGGAGGGTTTACCTATGAGACGGATCATGGATCGCGCGCCGTCGCCGGCAATCGCGGTCGCGGTGCTGGCACTCGTTGCGGCGGTCGCGGGCACGGCGGTCGCCGGCGAGCCGGCGTCGACCAGCAAGCTGACCACGAAGAAGGTCAAGAAGATCGCCAAGAAGCAGGCCAAGAAGCAGATCACGAAGCTGGCACCGGGCCTGTCGGTCGCCAGCGCGGCGCAGGTGGACACGCTGCAGGTCGACCCCGAGAACGTTCCGGCGGCGGCCAGCCTGGGGGCGGCGCCCGAGATCACGCTGCTGACCTACGGGCCGTTCACGGTCTACGGCAAGTGCTTCGACGACGGCGCCGCCCAGATCGACGGCGAGGTCTACATCAAGACCACGACGGCCGGTGCGGTGTTGGACAGCGACGACGATTTCCTGAACGGCTCGAGCGGTTATCTGGATCCGGGCACCCTGGAGATAGACCGCGAGATCGAGAACGACGCCGACGCTAACAACAACGACGCCGACAGCGATGCGTCGGACTTCGACGCGGTGCTCGGCGGGACGAAGCTCCAGGGCAATGTCGCCGCGTACGCGAAGCAGGGCACCCCGGCGGCCGGCAACGGCACGTACGGCGCCGGCAACAGGTGCATCTTCGACGCGTTCGGAACCCAGACTGGCGCCTAGGGCGCGATCGGACTCCGCGCTCCCGGCACCGCCCGCGAGCGCAAAGGGGCGGGGAGGGCGACCTCCCCGCCCTTTTCGTGCGGCCCGCCCACCTCCGCTTGCGGGTGGTTTGGGTGGCATGAGACAAGCCGGTGCGCGCCACAGTGCGCGCTCGACAGGGCAAGTGAGCAAGGCGGTCCCGCAGCTCCGCGTCGCCGACGAGGCCGCCCGGGCCGGCTCGCCGACGTACCAGATCTGAGCCTTGCCGGGGGGCGGAGATCGCGCTATCTCGCCCTGAGGGAGGTCAGGAGGATTCCGATGGCAGATGTGGGACGCACGCGGGTCTTGCTCGGCGCCGGGATGCTGTTCGCGTTGCTCGTCGTGCCGGTCGCGCTCGCTGGGGCTGCCGGCGGCTCGGACGGCCCGGAGGCCAATGCGAGCGCGAGCGCCAACAAGAAGATCAAGAAGCTCACCGGGCGCGTGGGCGACCTCGAGCAGCAGCTCGCGGACCTCGAAGCGGAGCAGGGCGGCGCCCGCCCGCCCTCCGGGGCGGCGGGTGGCGATCTGACCGGCAGCTTCCCGGGCCCCTTGATCGCCGGCGACGCCGTCAACTCGGCCAAGGTCGCCAACGACTCGCTCGCCGCCCTCGACATCGCCAACCCGACCCGCAGCGTCAACCTGCCGCTCGGGTCGTTCACGAACGACGACGACGCGGCGACGATCGACTTCACCGCCTCGGACGGCACGGCTCCGGACTTCGGTTACTTTGGCGCCGCCGGTTTCGGGATCGAGTGGGACAGCACCGCTACGGGTGCGGCGGACAAGGAGTTCGTCACCTCGACCTTCGTCGTCCCGCCGGACTACGCGTCCGGTGGCTCGTACGCACTGCGAGTGTCGAAGGATGCCCACACCGGCGGCGTCCCCGAGCGGCTCAGATGCTTTGGCCTCAACAACGGCATTGGAGCTGCTGCCGACAATGCCACCACGACGACCGCCGCGCTTACCACCTACACGCTTACCCGGTGCCCACGTCGCCGTACGCGGCCGGCGACGTGGCCAGGCCGCTCTGTCGGGTGGATGACGGGTCCGGTGGAGACACCGCCGACGACCTCGTCTCGCTCCACGGCATCGAGTTCCGCTACACGGCGACGCAGTAGCGGCGCTCCGATGCCGGTTGCCGCAAGCCGGGCCCGACTAGCCTCGGGCTGGCGCCGCGAGCGGTAGGCCGAGGTCCCGGGCGGCCGCCTGAAGACGGCGGTCGTAGGCGACGAACGCCGTCAGAGCGTCCCCGAGGGTGATCGCTGAGCCGAGGTGGATCGCATCCAGCGAGCGCAGTCCCCGGGGCGCCTTGCGCGCTTCGCGGACGACCTCATCGTCGAGCACCCGCAGGTCGAGCATCGAGAGCAGTCGATCGGCTCGCTCTAGGGGCGCCTCCGCGTCGGTCACCCGGCCTACCGCTCGCGGGACCTCGACCGCGGCGACTATGGACGACGCGTGCGCTCCGGATTCGGCCACCAGCTCCCCGAGCGCCCCGCTCTCGGCCTCGGACACGACCAGCTTGACCAGCGTTGAGGCGTCGAGATAGAGGACGTCCCCCGCCACTCAGCGTGGGCGCTCGTCACGCTCGGCCTCCAGCGCCTCGCTGATCGGGCCGCTCACCCGCGCAGGGGGAGGTGGGCCGAGATCGCTCAGCCGCCCCCGAGCCGGGATCAGCTTCCCGTCGGCGATCAGACGACCTCGCCGGCTATCGAGCTTCGGCAGCGGAGTGAGCAGCGCGACGGGGCGCCCGCGGTCCGTCACCTGCAGCGACTCGCCCTCGACGACCCGCCGCAGGTACACGCTGAGGTTCTGGCGCAGCTCCCGGATACCGACCGTAGGCTTCATGTAGCACAAAGTAGCACCTTGTCACGCGGCCCCTGTTCCCAGGACCGAGACCACGGCCGCAATTGGAAGCGGGTGGCCGCCAGGGCGCGCGGCCCGCCTTCGCCGCCGCGTTCCCAGCGACTCTGGTCAGTCGGGCCGGTGCGTGCGCCGCGGCCACACGCGCTCGCCGAAGGCCAGCACGCCGACAAACGAGGTGAGAAGCCCACCGACTGTTGCGACCCCCAGGGAACCCCACGGACCGAGGTCGGCACCTTCGATCAAGGCGGCACCGGGAAAAGCGAACGCGACCGCCGCCAATACGGTGATCAGGTAGGGCTTCAAAGCAACTCCGAGAGTACCTGAAGCAATATCGCGAACAAGACGAATCCCAGCGTTACGAGGGTGATGAACGGCCACGCCTCGAGCTCGGGGTTACGGCGCCAGCGCAGGTAGGCGAGCACGGACCCGACCAGGGCGCCGAGCCACCCCATCTGGGCCAGGAAGTCGAGGCCCGGAACGGTCTCGATCAGCGCAGCGAGGATCGCCAGCAGCGAGCAGCGGCAGCAGGTGCCCGTTCACATGGGTACGAACCCCCGTGCAGGCGTGCACGCCCCTCCTCGGCCCCCCGCCGACCGGCGTTCCGGCTAGGTTGCGCGTGATGGGTGCGCGGGAGGAATCGGGTAGCGCGACCGCGCTGCGGGTCGGCGGCGAGGCGTCGGACGTGGTCGGAAACACGCCGATGGTCGCTCTGGCACGGCTCGGCGAGGGGCTCGCCGCCGAGGTCGTCGCGAAGCTCGAGTACTTCAATCCGGGTGGGTCGGTCAAGGACCGGATCGGGGTGTCGATGATCGACGCCGCCGAGGCCGAGGGCAGGATCGAGCCGGGGCGCTCGGTGATCGTCGAGCCGACCAGCGGCAACACCGGGATCGCGCTGGCGATGGTGTGCGCGGCGCGCGGCTACCGCTGCCTGCTCACCCTGCCCGAGGGAATGGGCAAGGAGCGCTCCGCGCTGCTTCGCACCTACGGCGCCGTCGTGCGCGAGACCCCGTCGCTCGGCGGCATGAACGAGGCCGTGGACCTCGCGCGCGAGATCGTCGAGTCGACCGAGAACGCGTTCATGCCGCAGCAGTTCACCAACCCCGCCAACCCGGAGATCCACCGCCGCACGACCGCGGAGGAGATGTGGCGCGATCTCGACGGCGAGCTGGACGCGTTCGTGTGCGGAGTCGGCACCGGGGGGACGATCACCGGGGTCGGCCAGGCGCTGAAGGAGCGCCGCCCCGGCGTGCAGGTGGTCGCCGTGGAGCCGGCGAACTCCGCAGTGCTGTCGGGGGAGAAGCCGGGGCCGCACAAGCTGCAGGGGATCGGGGCCGGGTTCGTGCCAGAGGTGCTCGACCGCGAGGTGATCGACGAGGTGGTGCCGGTCGAGGACGAGGTCGCGCTCCACACGGCGCGCCTCGCCGCGACCCGCGAGGGCCTCCTGGTAGGGATCTCCGCGGGCGCCGCGATCAACGCCGCGCTGGACCTCGCCGCCCGGCGGGAGATGGCGGGGAAGCGAATCGTGGTGATCGTCCCCGACGGCGGCGAGCGCTACATGTCGCTGCCCTTCTTCGCGCCCTAGTTTGCGGCCAGGACGGCGGCGATCACGCCGATGAGCCCGACGATGACGCCGCCACCGACCCTGATCAGCGTCGCCCTGAGCGATCCGATCTCACCACGCAGCTCGGCGCGCAGCTCAGCGCCCATCTCCCTGACCTCGGTGCGGAGCTCGCGGATGTCGGCGTCCACGCGCTCGAAGCCTGCGTCCATGCGGTCCGCCAGATCGTCGAGGCGCTGGTCGGTCCAGGCGGCTCGCTCCATCAGGTGAAGGTTAGACCCAGACTCGTCACGTCACGCCCGTGGTTTGAGACGAGCTTGGCGCGGAACAGTGGCGAGCCTGTCTACGCTTAGTCCATGCTCGGTCTCGGAACGCTGCGCCGCGTCGTGGGCGAGATCCGCGCCGACGTCGCCGCCGCGCGCGATCGCGATCCCGCGGCGCGCAGCGCGGGGACGGTCGAGATCCTCTCCAGCTGGGGCGGGGTGCAGGCACTGCTCTCGCACCGCGTCGCCCACGCGCTCCACGAGGCCGGGGTTCCCGTGCTCCCGATGGCGATCGCGTACGGCAGCCGTGCCGTCACGGGGGTCGAGATCCATCCCGCGGCAAGCATCGGCGACGAGTTCTTCATCGACCACGGGTCGGGCGTCGTGATCGGCGAGACGGCCGAGATCGGCGACCGCGTGACGCTCTATCAGGGGGTGACCCTCGGCGGCACCGGGTTCGCGCGCGGCAAGCGCCACCCGAGCGTGGCCGACAACGTGACCGTCGGCTCGGGCGCGAAGCTGCTCGGCCCGGTCGAGGTCGGCCATGGCGCCAAGATCGGCGCCAACACCGTCGTGATCCAGGACGTGCCGCCGCACTCGACCGTGGTCGGGAACCCAGGCCACCCGGTGCGCATCGAGGGCAACAGGGTGGAGGGCCCGGACACGGACTGGATCCACCTCCCCGACCCCGTGGCGGACGCGATCAAGGGGCTGTCGGAGCGGATCGCTGAGTTGGAGCATCAGCTCGCGGAGGCCCGGGGCGATGAGACGCCGGAGACCAAGGTGCGCGAGCTGCGCCCCAAGAAGGGGCCCTCCTCGGCTGGCGGATAGGGTCAGGGGCCGTGGCTATGCTCGGCGGGTGACACCGTCGAGGCAGAGAGAGGCGATCGCCGGCGCCGAGCCGACGGGCTCGCGCCCCGTCGAGGCCGGTTCGACCGCCGAGGAGCGGTTGCTCGCCGAGCTCAACCCGCCCCAGAGCGAGGCGGTCACGTACGGCGACGGCCCGCTGCTCGTGCTCGCCGGCGCCGGCTCCGGCAAGACCCGCGTGCTCACCCACCGCATCGCCTGGCTGGTGGCGATGGGCCGGGCGCAACCGGGAGAGATCCTCGCGATCACGTTCACCAACAAGGCCGCGGACGAGATGGGCGAGCGGGTCGAGGGACTGGTCGGCCGGATCTCCCGGCTGATGTGGGTGATGACGTTCCACTCCGCCTGCGCGCGGATCCTGCGCCGCGAGGCGGCGAGGCTGGGCTACAAGGGCACGTTCACGATCTACGACGAGGGCGACTCGCTGCGGATGGTGAAGCGCTGCATGAAGGAGCTCGAGATCGACCCGAAGCGCTTCCCTGCGCGCGCGATCCGGGCGCAGATCTCGGGCGCGAAGAACCGCCTCGCCGATGCCGAGTCGTTCCGTGAGGAGCAGGGCTCCTTCTTCGAGCAGACGGTGGCGGACGTCTACGTGCTGTACGAGAAGCGCATGCACGAGGCGAACTCGATGGACTTCGACGACCTGCTCGTCCGGACCGTAAACCTGTTCGAGCTGTTCGGCGACGTGCGCGAGCGCTACCAGCGCGCGTTCCGCCACGTGCTGGTCGACGAGTACCAGGACACCAACCGCGCCCAGTACCGGCTGCTCCAGCTCCTCTCCGAGCAGCACCGCAACCTGTTCGTAGTCGGGGACGAGAGCCAGTCGATCTACGGATTCCGCCACGCGGACATCCGCAACATCCTCGAGTTCGAGCGCGACTTCCCGGACGCCGAGGTCGTGAAGCTGGAGCAGAACTACCGCTCCACGCAGACGATCCTCGACGCGACGAACGCGATCATCGCCAACAATCGCGCCCGGAAGCCGAAGCGGCTGTGGACCGAGGCTGACGGTGGCGAGCCGATCGGGATCGCCGAGCTGGGGGACGAGCACGAGGAGGCGCGCTACGTCGCGGGCGAGGTCGAGCGGCTGGCGGGCGAGGGGGAGGCGTCGCGCTCGGAGATCGCGGTCTTCTACCGCATGAACGCGCAGAGCCGGGTGCTGGAGGACACGCTGGTCCGATTCGACGTCCCCTACCAGGTGATCGGCGGGACGAAGTTCTACGAGCGGGCCGAGATCAAGGACGCGATCGGGTACCTGACCCTGCTCACCAACCCGGCTGACGCCGTCTCCTTCGCGCGGATCGTCAACTCCCCCCGGCGGGGGATCGGGCAGACGACCCAGGCGAGGCTGCTCTCGCACGCCAACACGACCGGGAGCCCGGTGTGGGAGGTCGTGCGGCGACCGGAGGACGTCCCGGGCCTGGGGGCGGCCGCGGTCAAGGCCGTCGGCCGCTTCGCCGAGCTGATCGAGGGCCTGCGGGCGCGCGCGGCGGGCGCGCCGCCGGTCGCCGAGCTGCTCGAGGCGGTGCTGTCGGAGAGCGGCTACGTCGAGGCGCTGGAGGCCGAGCGCACGATCGAGGCCGAGGGGAGGGCGGACAACCTCCGCGAGCTGGTGGGTGTCGCGGGCGAGTTCGACGCCAATCGGGCGCTCGAGCAGAGCTCCTCCGACGGCGAGCAGATCGCGCCGCTCGACGAGTTCCTTCAGCAGCTCGCCCTGTACACCGACCAGGACGCGCTGCGCGACGACGAGGAGCTCGTCACCCTGATGACGCTGCACAACGCGAAGGGCCTGGAGTTCGAGGCCGTGTTCGTGATCGGTTGCGAGGAGGGGGTGTTCCCCCACTCGCGCTCGATCGAGGAGGGAAACCTGGAGGAGGAGCGCCGGCTCTGCTACGTGGGGGCGACGCGGGCGAAGCAGCGGCTGTGCATGACGTTCGCGCGTCAGCGCAACCTGTACGGCGCGCGCGGCTACAACCTCCCCTCGCGGTTTCTCTCCGAGGTGCCCGAGGAGCTGGTGGAGCGCCAAGCGGCCGCCGAGCCGACCGGATGGGGGGACGCCCCGCCGCCGCTCGCGCCCGGCGGGTCCGATCCGACCCACGCTGTCGAGTTCGCGGTTGGCGACGACGTCGTGCACGCGAGCTTCGGCGACGGTGTGGTGACCGCCGTTGAGCCGGGGTCGGTGGTCGTCGTGAGGTTCGCCTCCGACGGGGCGGAGCGAAAGCTGATGGCCGACTACGCGCCGCTTCGAAAGCCGGGGTCGGGGTGAGCGGCGAGAGCCTCCCGGTGGCTGGAGCGCGGGTGATCGACGGAGCCGGGATCGCCGCCGGCGTCGCCGAGCGGGTCGCCGGCGGCGTCGCCGAGCTCACACGCCAGGCCGGCCGCCCGCCCGGGCTGGCGACGCTGCTGGTCGGTGAGGACCCGGGCTCGCAGATCTACGTGCGCCGCAAGCATGAGGCATGCGAGCAGGCCGGCATGCGGTCGATCCATCACGCCCTGGATGCCGCGACGCCGCCGGGGGAGCTCCTGGAGCTGGTCGAGGAGCTGAACGCCGACGACGCCGTGGACGGGATCCTCGTGCAGCTCCCGCTCCCCGAGGCGCACGATCCCGATCTCCTCGTCGCGACGATCTCGCCCGCCAAGGACGTCGACGGGCTGACGCCGACCAGCGCCGGCCTGCTCGCGCAGGGCAGGTCGGGCGAGGATGCGCTCGTGCCATGCACGCCGGCCGGGGTGATGGAGATCCTGCGCCACGAGGGAGCCGAGGTCGAGGGAGCGGAGGCGGTCGTGCTCGGCCGCTCGCGCCTCGTCGGGCGGCCGCTGGCCAGCCTGCTCGTGGCGGCGAACGCGACCGTGACGATCTGCCACACGCGCACCCGTGACCTGGCCGCGGTGTGCTCGCGCGCCGAGCTGTTGTTCGCGGCGGCCGGCGTGCCTCGCCTGGTCACAGCCGAGATGGTCAAGCCCGGCGCGACGGTGATCGACGTCGGGATCAACCGCACTGACGAGGGCCTGGTCGGCGACGTCGACTTCGACGTGGTGCGCGAGGTGGCGGGCGCGATCACCCCGGTGCCGGGCGGCGTGGGGCCGATGACGATCGCGATGCTGCTCGTCAACACCCTGCGCGCGGCGCGGGCGCGGACGACCAAATAGGAGTCGCGACCGACCGCCCGAGGGTATACGCTCCGACCCCCCACGAGCCCCCGGACAAGGGAGACGGAGATGGACTTCAGCAGGGTACGGACGGGAGAGCTGCTCGCCGGCGTCGCAGGTGTGGCGCTCTTCATCATCATGTTCCTGAGCTGGTTCAACGCGTCCTCGCTCGAGGCCCCGGCTGGCGTTATCCAGTTCGATCCCGGCGATGTGCCAGGCGTCGATGACTCGTTCAGCGCCTGGCAGGCGTTCGACTTCATCGACATCGTGCTGTTCCTCGCCGTGATCGCCGCCGTGGGGCTGATGGTGCTGAGCGCGGCGCAGGCGAGCGTCAACCTTCCCGTCGCCGCCAGCGCGATCACTGCGGGGCTCGGGATCCTCGCGACGGTGTTCGTCCTGTACCGGGTCATCGACCCGCCTGCCGAGCTCGACCGCTCCTACGGCGTCTTCCTGGGCCTGATCGCCTCGACCGGGATCGCGATCGGAGGCTGGCTTGCGATGCAGGAGGAGGGAACGTCGTTCGGCGGCGAGGCCGACCGGCTCGGCGGAGGTCCGGGTGGGAGCGAACCGGGTGCCGGTGAGCCACCCCCGCCACCCCCGCCGCCACCGCCACCGTCGAGCGGGCCCTAGCCGGCCCGTGACCGGGCGGCGGGCGGTCGCCGCTCGGCGGGCCGTGAGCTGATGGACGCTCAGCAGAGGGCGGATCTGATCGCCGGGATCTCGGGGCTGGTGCTCCTGGTCGCGATCTTCCTCCCCTGGTTCGGGCCGAGCGCCGCGGCCGAGCAGGCGGTCCAGGAGGCGCAGGAGATCACCGCCCGGTTCAACGGCGAGACGATCGAGACGCCCGATCTGACGGAGAGCGCCTGGCACGCGTTCTCGTTCGTCAAGTGGGTGCTCCTCTTGACCGCCCTGGTCGGCATCCGTGCGGGGGTCGCGGCGCTCGCCCGGCGGGGCGGGCGCTCGGCGACCGGCGCGACCGCGGTGACCGCCGGGCTGGGGATCCTCTCCACCCTGCTGATCCTGTACCGCGTGATCAACCCGATCGGTGAAGCGGGGCGGGAGTACGGGCTCTTCGTGGGGTTTCTCGCCGCGCTTGGCGTCGCGGTGGGCGGCTGGCTGGCGCTCGAGCAGAGTGCCGGATCGCGCCCGCAGAGTGCCGAATCGCGCCGCGAGGCAAGACGGGATTCCATAGGATCCCGGCCCGATGGCTGAGGGAAACACAGCACCCCGCACAGCCGGCCTGCTGATGATCGTCGGCGGAGCCGCCCTTGCGGCGCTCACGTTCATGACCTGGTACGAGGTCAACGGCGTCGACCTCAACGCCTGGGACGCGCTGCGGCGCACGGACGTGGCGATATTCGCCGCCGGCGTGGTCGCCGCCGCGTGCGGCGTGTGGCTCGGGTTCGGGAATCCGGGCCCCGAGGGGAGGCTCGTGGCGATGCTCGCGACCGCCGCGGGCGTGCTCGCCGCCCTGGTGGTGATCATTCGCATAGTCAGCCCTCCCGGCGACGCCGATGTGAAGTTCGGCATCTTCCTCGCGCTCGCGGCAGCGGTGATCGCCGCCATAGGCGCGCTGATGGCCCTGTCCGCCGTCCGCTCGGCGCCCCCGGGGCCGACGGAGCCGCCGGCGCCGCCGGCGGGGCCCGCGGAGCCGGCGCCCCCCGCGGGGCCGGGCCCGACCTCGGGTTAGCAGCGGGCCGCGCTCGCGGCTAGGTGAGCCGCTCCGCCAGCCGACCCGCGATCCGGGAGGCGCATGCGATCACCGTCATCATCGGGTTCACCCCCAGCGAGGTGGGGAGCAGGCTCGCGTCCGCGACGTACAGGGCCTTGGCGCCACGCACGGCGCCTTGCGGCGTGGTGACGCTCCGCGACGCATCGCTTCCCATCGCCGCGGTGCCCATCGGATGGAAGCCCTCCAGGCGCAGCTCGCTGGGGCGAGGCGGCGAGGTCTCGAACGCCGCAAGGGTGCTCGGCCGTATCACCGGGCTCCCGCTCACCTGGGGGTAGACCTCCCGCGCCCCGGCGGCGAAGAAGATCTCCGCCGCGCGCGCGATCCCGTAGGTCAGCGTGCGCGCCTCCTCCTTCGTGAGGCGGTAGGTGAGGCGCAGCGATCCGTCGCCGGCGAGGCCGACGCGACCCGATGAGCTGTCGCTCAGATGCACCCCGGTCGAGGCGATCCGGTCGTAGGCGAGGATCCGTTCCTGGTGCTCGCGCCCCACGCCGGGCAGCCACTGGGCCCCGAAGGCGAGCGGCGTGAAGGTCGCCTCCAGCAGCAGTCCGCGGTCCGACCACTCGTCGACGTAGTAGCTCTGCATAACGCCGTCCCATCCGCGCACCTCCTCGTCGAAGCGCGCCCCGATCCAGGCGGCCGGATGGATGTGGAGGTTGCGGCCCAGGGCGTGGTTCCCGTCCCCGAGCCCGGAGCGGAGCAGCAGCTCGGGCGTCCCGAACGCGCCCCCTGCGCACACCACCGTCTTGGCGCGCACCTCGTAGGGGCGAGCGGGCCGCTCGCCGTCGACGCGGCAGTGCACTCCGACGGCGCGCGAGTCCTCGAAGATGATCTGCTCCGCCTGCGCGCCGGCCCGCACCCGCGCGCCGGCCTCCGTGGCCCGGGGCAGGTAGGTGACGTGCATGGCGCGCTTCGCGTCGAGGCGGCAGCCCTTGGGGCAGGAGCTGCACTGGACGCAGCGGCCGGCGTTGCGCGGCAGCGGGCCGCCGCTGGCGCCGATCGCGTCGGCGCCGGAGGCGAGCAGCTGGCCGTTGCGCCCCATCCGCTCCACGTCGACGGGCGCGACGCGCAGCCGCTTCTCCGCGTCGGCGAACTCGGCCTCGAGGTGCATCGCCCACCTGACCCCGTGCTCCCTGCGCCACCGCTCCAGGACCGGCTCGGGCGCGCGCAGGGCCGTCCCCGAGTTGATCACGGTCGTGCCGCCGACCGCCCGCCCGACCGGCACCGGGACCGCGGGCCGGCCGTCCGCGATCGTCAGCCCGCCGTCCCTGTACAGGGCCGTCAGGGCGTCGACGGGGTCCTCGGGATAGGAGTCGCGGTCCATGTACGGGCCCGCCTCGAG
>Ga0184637_10000917_pt1 | contig 20881 bp, 18 predicted proteins | sample PLM3_127_b2_FD_133143 | JGI IMG/M metagenome (GOLD analysis project Ga0184637, IMG submission 133143) | Groundwater sediment microbial communities from an aquifer in East River, Colorado, USA - PLM3_127_b2 | ecosystem: Environmental > Terrestrial > Soil > Riparian zone | place: USA: East River... | reverse complement strand
TGGAACGAGACGAGAGGGGCTGTCGAACCGAGGCCCTGCGAGAATCAGCGCAGGCCAACCCGCCGCGTCAGCGGCTTAGTTCAACTACTATTGGCCAGCGTCCCCCCAGCCTCAAACGAGGCGTGGACGCGCTGCCATTGTACGCCGTGACGATGGAGGGTGGGGGAGAGAATCTGCCGACGCTTCGGGGAGTTGGGGGACGTTCGATCGAGAAGGCGTCGGGAATTGGGCAGCGAGGCTTCGCAGCCTATGGCGCGGCGCCGAAAGCGCTCGCCGGAAATGACTGCGAAGCGGGTCAGGGGATGAGCCGGGAGCAAGCGCCATCCGCTCACAGCCGGTCCGCGGGGCTCCGCACGCCGAGCGGGCCTTGCTGGAGCACGTGGGTGTAGATCATGGTGGTCCGGAGCTCCCGGTGTCCGAGAAGTTCCTGCACGGTGCGGACGTCCGAACCGTCCTCGAGCAGGTGGGTGGCAAACGAATGCCGGAAGGTGTGGCAGGTAGCGCGCTTGGTGATGCCGGCGCGGGCGACGGCTTCTCGGACTGCGCGCTGAACCGCCGTCTCGTGCAGGTGATGACGGAAGCGGCGTCCCGTAGCGGGATCGACGCCGAGGCGGGTCGCGGGAAATACCCACTGCCAGGCCCACTCGCGCGATGCATTGGGATACTTGCGTTCGAGGCCGCCCGGAAGGGGCGGGCCCGATAGGCCCTGCGCGAGGTCGTCCCGGTGCAGCTGCGCGACTCGCTCGAGCTGCCGGCGCAGAGGGGCTTCGGCGATGCGCGGCAGCGGCGCGCCGCGGTCGCGATTGCCCTTGCCTTGGCGCACGAGGAGCTGCCGCCGATCGAAATCGACGTCCTTGACGCGAAGGCGCAGCGCTTCGAGCAACCGGAGCCCGCCGCCGTAGAGCAGCGTCGCGACGAGGCGGTGAACGTCGGGCAATTTGGCGAGAACGGCGCGCACTTCGTCGCGTGAGAGCACGACCGGTAGATGATGCGGCCGTGGTGCCCGCACCACGCGTTCTAGGCCTTCGAGCTCGCGAGCGAGCACCGCGCGGTAGAGGAACAAGAGTGCGCCGAGCGCTTGATTCTGGGTCGACGCCGCGACACGATGTCGCGTCGCGAGGTCCGAGAGGAAGGTGACGACCTCGCCCGCGCCCATCTCCTGCGGATGACGTTTGCCGTGAAACAGGATGAAGCGGCGAATCCAGTCGACGTAGGTGTCCTCCGTGCGGCGGCTCAGATGGCGCAATCGAGCGGCCTGGCGGACGCGATCGAGCAGGCGCGGCGGCGAGGGGGGAGGGGCGGTCACGAGTCCACGGGCGGGACCGGGGACGGATCGAACGAAGAATAGCATCATCCCGACTTCCAAGCGGAAGATCTTTCTGGATACCAGCGCTAGCCGCGAGGCATGCGCGGCGGTCGCGGGAATAAGGCGCTGGTGCGCACGATGTAGTCCGAATATCCCGGCTTCCGCTTGACGAGCCCGCGCTCGAGCAGCGCGACGCCCGAGACGCGCACCAGCAGGACGCTCATCAACACGGGGCTCGCGATCGTGTAGACCCCGCCGGGGGCGCCGCAGGCGACGAGCCAGAGTCCCCACCAGACGAGGCAGTCGCCAAAATAGTTCGGATGGCGCGTGTAGCGCCAGAGGCCGCGGTCCATCACGCGGACCGCGCTCTCGGGATCGGCCTTGAAGCGCGCGAGCTGGAGATCGCCCACGCTCTCGAAGAGAAGACCGACGCAGAAGAGCGCCGTGCCGATCCCATCGAGGGCGCCGAGGCCACCCGTGGATCCTCCCGTCTGCGCCACCTGGAGCGGGAGCGAGACGAACCACATCAGCAGCCCTTGCAGTCCGAAGACGCTGTAGAGGCTCACGCGCCCGAAGCGCGCGCCGTGGCGCCGCCGCATCGCCTGGTAGCGGTAGTCCTCGCCCTTGCCGGCGTTGCGCCAGAGGAGATACGCGCCGAGGCGTAGCCCCCAGGCGGCAGCCAGCACCACGATCAGCCGGCTGCGCGCGGGATCGCCCCCTGGCGCCAGCGCCAGGCTGAAGGCTGCGATCGCAGCAAACCCCGGCCCCCACCAGACGTCGACGATACTGGCATCGCGCAGCCGCAGGCTGAGCAGCCACAGCAGCAGCATCGCCGCCGCCGTGAACGCGAGCGTCGACGCGAGAAGCCCCGCCATTCCCACTGGGTAGCAGATCCCGCTTTCGTCCCCAGCAGCGCTCGCCGCTGCGGCTCATGCTTCGGGCGCGATCTCCTCGAACTCGCGCCGTGCCGTTTCTGGAAGGAGCAACAGGATCACGACCGGCGCGATCCAGGCGAGCCCGAGCATCCAGGTGATCGCCTCCGCGTGGCCTCCGGCCGGCGGAAAGAGCCAGCCCTCCAGCCAGAGCCCCGCCGATCCGGCGACGGTTCCCACCGCGGCGCGTACGCCCGACGCCGTCGAGCGATACGAGGTCGGGAAGAGCTCGCTCCCGAGCGCGCCGAAGAGCACGTCGACGCCGACGCCACAGGCCATCATCAGCGCCCAGGAGGCCACGATCCAGCCCCCGGAAGTGTGGTAGAAGCCGGCGATCCCCACGGCGTTGAGGATCAACGCGACCGCCATCACGCTGCGGCGCCCGAAGCGATCGGCGAGCGAACCGGAGGCGACCGTCGAGACGAAGACCAGGAAGCCGGCGACGGCTTAGAGCAGGGTCACCTGCCCCGGCCTCCACCCCTGGGTGTCCTGCAGGTATTTGGACACGAAGCCGCCTGCGGTGATGGTCACCAGCGCTGCGGGAATGATCGCCGCGCAGAGCGCGAGCATGCGGCGCGGATAGAGTCGAACCAGATCCCGCAGCGGGCGCAGTGATGCGGCGAGCCCGGTTTCGCCGCGTCGCGCCTCTCGCGCGGCCTGGAAGCGCCTCGTCTCGGGAATCCGGCGGCGCAGCCAGGCGACCCAGAGCAGGGGCACGGCGCCCACCAGGTAGAGGGCGCGCCAGCCGAAAGGGAGCACCTCGACCAGGGCGAGCGCCAGCGCCGCCGTGCCGAAGCCGAGCGCGCCAAAAGCGGAAAGGACGCCGATCCCGAAGCCGCGCGACTGCGCTCCGAGCTCTTCGGCGAGCACCACGACCGCCAGCATCTCCTCGGCCGCGATGAACATGCGCGCGCCGAACTGGAAGGCCGCGAACTGGGCGGCGTCGCGCGCGAAGGCGGTGAGCGTGGTGCAGAAGGTGAAGCCCAAAATGGTGGCGATCAGCAGCCGCCGCCGCCCCGCCCGGTCGGCGAGGAAGGCGAGCAGGATCGCGGGCACCACCCCGAGCCGCACGCTCGCCATCACGCCTCCGATCCGCTCTTCGGGGACGTCGAGCCCCGCCTGGATCTGGGACAGCGCCAGCGACAGCAGCGCAAAATCATAATGGTTGATGAGCAGGGTGAGACCGAGCAACCCGAGCAGGCTCCACTGCCGGGCGTCGAGCGGGGCAGGCGAGCGGACGAATCCGAAGACGGATCGGAACCACCAGGGTGGGCGGGTCGCCCCGGGGCTCTCTGTCACAGCGCCGCGGCGCCGTCTAGCCAGCGAAGAGCCTCGTCGCCCGCGAAGGGCGGCGCGAAGAAGACGACGCGATCGGCGCCCGCGTCCCGCGCGCGCTTCAGGTGCTCGGCGTCGACCCGGAAGCCGTAGAGCGTGACCTCGAGCGAGGCCGGATCGCGGCCGGCCTCGCCCGCCATCGCGCGGAACGCGGAGATCTGGCGGGCCATCACCTCCGGCCCGAGGATCGGCACCCAGCCGTCGCCGTAGCGGATGGCACGGCGGGCGGCGGCGGGAAAGGCGCCGCCGACATGGATGGGCGGATGCGGCTTCTGCACGGGCTTGGGCCAGGCGAACACGGGATCGAAGTCGACCAGCTGGCCGTGATACTCGGCCTTCTCCTGCGTCCAGATCGCCTTCATCGCCTCGACCCGCTCGCGCAGCAGCCGGAAGCGCCGATCGAACGGCGTACCGTGGTTCGCCATCTCCTCCGCGTTCCAGCCGCCGCCGATCCCGAACAGGAAGCGCCCGTTCGAGATCCGATCCAGCGTCGCCACCTGCTTGGCCGTCTGGATCGGGTCGCGTTGCACCAGCAGGCAGACCCCCGTCGCGACCTTCAGGCGCTTCGTCACCGTCGCCGCGGAGGCCAGGCAGACGAAGGGATCCATCACGTCGTAGTACATCTTGGGTAGATCCCCGCCGCCCGGGAACGGCGTCTGGCGGCTCACCGGGATGTGCGAGTGCTCGGCGAACCAGAGCGACTCAAAGCCGCGCTCCTCGCAGGCGCGGGCGAGGTCGGCCGGGGTGATCGAGGCATCGGTGGGGAAGATCGAGACGGCTTTGTGCATGCGGTGCTCCCGGGCCCATTGTGAAATCTCCCTCGTCAGGGGGCAAGCCTTCGTTTAGGCTCGGGCCCTGGGAGGATCCCAGGCTTGAGCGATGTCCCGCGTCCACTGGTGATCGATGCCGATGGCCACGTGATCGAGCCGCCGCAGCTCTGGGGCGAGTATCTCGAGCCGCGCTTTCGCCGGCGGGCCCCCCGCCCGCAGCGCGACGAGAACGGCAAGTTCGGCTACGTCGTCGACGACCGCTTCATCATGCGGGTCGCGAGCTCGCTCGCGGCGCGCCCCAAGACCGAGGACGGCCGCCTTCCGACGGGCGGCTTCGACCCGCAGCAGCGGCTGCGCGACATGGACACGGAAGGGATCGACGTCGGCGTCCTCTATCCGACCGTGAGCTTCTTCTTTCCGGAGATCCCGGACCGCGAGCTCCACGCGGCCTTGTGTCGCGCCTACAACGACTGGCTCGAAGACTTCTGTCGCGCGGATCCGCACCGGCTCTTCGGCATCGCGCTGCTCCCGCTCGACGACGTGGAGGCGTCGATCGCCGAGCTCGAGCGCGCGGTGACGAAGCTCGGTTTTCGCGGCGCCTTCTTCCGGCCGAATCCCTACGCGGGGCGTCCGATCCAGAGCCCCGGCTACGAGCCCTTCTGGCAGTGCGCCGAGTCCCTGGGCGTCCCGATCACCGTGCACGAGGGCGTGTCGGACACGCTCCCGACCCTCGGGCGCGAGCGCACGAGCAACCCGGCCGTGCTGCACCTGATGTCGCACCCGTTCGAGCAGATGGCCGCCTGCGCGGGGCTGGTGCTCGGCGGGGTGCTGGAAAGGCACCCGAAGCTGCGCTTCGTCTTCCTCGAGAGCGGCTCCGGCTGGCTCCCCTACTGGTTGAACCGGATGGACGGCCACTTCGACACCTGGGGCGCGCACCTGCGCGAGCTGCGTTCGAAGCCATCGGAGTACTTCCTGCGCCAGTGCTTCATCTCGATGGACCCGGAGGATGCCGTGGCGCCTTCGGTGATCGCCCAGCTCGGCGACGACAACCTGGTGTGGGCGTCGGATTATCCGCACATCGATTCGCCGTTTCCCGGCGCGCTCCGGCAGACGCTCGAGGTGCTCGCGGCGGTGCCCGAGGCGTCGCGGCGCAAGCTGCTCGGCACGAATGCGCTGCGTCTCTACGGCATTGAGGCCCCGCCTGGCCCGCGCTAGGCGACGGCTCGCAGCGCTAGAGTCGCCCCGTGCCCAGAGGCCTGATTTCCCTGGTCCTGCTCGTGCTCGCGTTCGCGGTGTTCGCCCAGGTGCAGGGCCACCAGCTCGTCGACTGGGACGATTCGTTCGTCATCACCGAGAACCCGGTGCTCGCCGCGGACGCGTCTGGAATCAGGCTGGCGCGCGCGATCCTCTCTCCCCATCACGGCAACTGGATCCCGCTCACCCAGCTCTCGCTGGTGCTGACCCGCGCGCTCGCCGGACCGGAGCCGGCCGGCTTCCTGCTCGGGAACCTGGCGCTGCACGCGCTCTCGGCGGTGCTGCTCTTCCTGGCGCTCGCGCGCATGACCGGCGCCCTCGGGCGCAGCGCCTTCGTCGCCGCGGTCTTCGCCGTCCATCCTCTGCACGTCGAGTCCGTCGCCTGGGCCACGGAGCGCAAGGACGTGCTGGCGGGGCTCTGCTTCTCGCTCACGCTGCTCGCCTACGCGCGCTTCGCCGAGCGCCCGGACTCGAGGCTTCGCTACGCGCTCGTGCTCCTCGCCCTCGCGTGCGGGCTGCTCTCGAAGCCCACCGTGGTGACGCTACCTGGTGTGCTTCTGCTGCTCGACTTCTGGCCCCTCGGGCGGCTGCGGATCTCGCCGAGCGGGAGCGCACGCCACGTCTGGCTCGAAAAGCTGCCGATGCTCGCGCTCGCCCTGGCCGCGGGCGTGGTGACGTTTCTGGTGCAGCGCTCGGGCGGAGGCATGGAGTTCGCGGATCGCGCGCTGCCGCTCGGGCTTCGCTTGTGGAACGCGCTCGACAGCTATGGCGTGTACCTCGTGCAGACCGCGTGGCCGACCGGCCTCAGCGTGTTCTATCCCCACCCGGGCGAGGCCGTGTCCCACGGGCGGGCGGTGCTCTCGGGCGTCGTGCTGGTGGCGGTGAGCGCTGGGGCGCTCGCGCTCGCGCGCCGCGCGCCGTATCTGCTGGTCGGCTGGCTGTGGTATCTGATCATGCTGATCCCGGTGATCGGCGTCGTGCAGGTCGGGGTGCAGGCGCACGCGGACCGCTACCTGTACCTGCCCCTGCAGGGGCTCGCGATCGCCGTGGCGTGGGGAGCGGTCGATCTCGTGGGAAGCTCGCACGGGCGGCGCCGCGCGCTCGCGCTGGCCGGTGCGGGGGTGATCGTCCTGCTCGCGATCGCCGCGCACCGCCAGACGGCGACCTGGCGCGATTCGCTGACGCTCTTCGGGAACGCCGTCGCGCTCGATCCGGGCAATCTCGTCGCGCAGCACCGGCTCGCGGTGGCGCTGCGCAAGACCGATCGGCTCGACGAAGCACAGCACCGCTACCAGGAGATCATCCGGCGCGAGCCGCGCTGGGCGCTGCCGTGGTTCGAGCTCGGCGGTCTGCTCGAGCAGCGCGGTGCGCTGCTCGAAGCCCAGCGGCACTACCAGGAGGGCCTGCGCCTCGACCCGTCGCACGCCTCCGGCCAGGGCAGCCTCGGCCGCGTGCTGCTCCAGCTCGGACACGTCCCGGAGGCTCGCGCCGCGCTCGAGCGCGCGCAGGCGCTCGGACTCGATTCCGCCGCGCTCTACGGGCTGCTCGCTACCGCCGCCCAGCTCCTCGGCCGGGACGCGGACGCGGTCCGCGAGTACCGTGCGGCGCTCGCGCGCGATCCCGAGCTGATCTCGGCCGCGAACAATCTCGCGTGGGCGTTCGCCGCCAGCCGCGATCCCTCGCTCCGCGATCCCAAGGAAGCGGTGCGTCTCGCCGAGGCGGCGGTCGAGAAACAGACGCCGCCGGACGCGGGCTTCCTCGACACGCTCGCCGTGAGCTACGCCGCCGACGGCCGCTTCGACGACGCGGTTCGCACGGCGACGAGCGCGGCGAAGCTCGCCGAGGAGAAAGGGGAGACGTCGACGGCGGGCGAAATCCGTGGGCGGATCGCGCTCTTCCGCGCGCACCGCGCGTGGGTCGACCCCGCGCCGGAGGTCCGATGACGACAACGCCGCGCTTTGCCTACACGAGGGGGCTTCACGAGCTGGGGAACGGCTGCTTCGCCTTCCTTCAGCCCGACGGGGGCTGGGGCTGGAGCAACGCCGGACTGGTGACCGATGCCGGCGCCTCGCTGCTCGTCGACACGCTCTTCGACCTCACGCTCACGCGCGAGATGCTCGCCGCGATGCGGCGCGCGACGCCCGCGGCCGCGCGCATCGGTGCGCTCGTCAACACGCACGCGAACGGGGACCACTGCTACGGCAACGTGCTGGTGCGCGGCGCCGAGATCATCGCGTCGAAGGCGGCGGCCGAGGAGATGGCGGAGGTCCCGCCGGCCTTGATGCAGCGCCTGCTCGAGAGCGCGGAGCAGCTCGGACCGGCGGGGGCCTTCTTCCGCCGTGTCTTCGGTGCCTTCGATTTCCAGGGCATCGAGCCGGCGCTCCCGACGCGGACCTTCGAGCGAGAGCTCACGCTGCCGGTGGGGGGCAAGAGCGTGAGGCTCCTCGAGGTGGGCCCCGCCCACACCCGAGGCGACGTGCTCGTCCATTCTCCCGGAGACCGCATCGTCTTCACCGGCGACATCCTGTTCATCGAGGGAACCCCGATCGTCTGGGAGGGACCCGTCGCGAACTGGGTCCGCGCCTGCGAGCGGATCGAGGCGATGGACGTCGATGTCGTCGTGCCGGGCCACGGGCCGATCACCGACCGCGGCGGCGCGCGGCGCGTGCGCGAGTACCTGGCCTTCGTGCAGGGCGCCGCGCGCGAGCGATTCGACGCCGGACTCTCGGCGCGCGATGCCGCGCACGACATCGAGCTCGGCGCCTACGCGGATTGGCGCGACGCCGAGCGCCTCGCCGTGAACGTCGAGACCGTCTATCGCGAGCTGCGCGGCGGCGGCGAGCCCGTGAGCCCGCTCGAGCTCTTCGGCCGGATGGCCGAGCTCGCGCGGCGCCATGGGTGAACTTCGCTCGGCTGGCCTTGATGAACTCCGCTCGGCTGCGCCTCGCTGCGCGCTTCGCTTGCGGCTCGCTGCGCGCGGGCTTCGCCCGCTTGCCGCAGCTAGCGGAAGAGAGCCCGGGCCAGCTCGGCGCGGTAGCGCTGCGTGAGCGGGTGGTCGCCGCCCAGCACCGCGAAGAGATCGAGCATGCTCTTGCGGGCCGCCTCCTCGGCGAAGCTCGGATTCCTCTTCACGGCGGCGAGCAGCTGCTCGAGCGCCTCCTCGTGCCGCGCGCGCGCCGCGAGCGCGCGGCCGAGCTGGATGCGCGCCTCGAGATCTTCCGGACTCGCTTCGATCCGGGCGCGCAGCGCGGTCTCGTCGGACTCGCCGGCGGCGCCCATGCGCAGCTGCGCGGCGAGCTTTTCCGCCTCCGCGAGCTCCGCCTCGCCTACCGTGATCTTCTCGAGCAGCGCCAAGGCACCCGCGGCGTCTCCCTTTTCGCCGAGCAGGCGAGCCAGACCCAGCAGCGCGCGCGGGTGGCGTGCATCGCGCTCGAGCGCCGTGCGCAGCCTCGCCTCCGCGCCCGCGGCGTCTCCCGCCCTGGCGAGCGCCTCGCCTGTCTTCGCGAGGCCATCCGCCTCGCTGGGGAGAAGCGCGGCGAGGAAACGCCGTACCACCGCCTCGGGCTGCGCGCCCACGAACTCCGCGACGATCGCGCCGTCGCGCACGCCGATCACCGCGGGGATGCTGCGGACGGCGTAGCGCTGTGCGACGACCGGCGACTGATCGACGTTCACCTTCGCCAGCAGGAAGGCGCCCGCATGCTGCGCGGCGAGGTCTTCCAGCAGGGGTCCGAGGTTGCGGCAGGGTCCGCACCACGGCGCCCAGAAGTCGACCACCACGGGCGTGCGATGGGAACGCTCGAGCACCTGGCTCGCGAAATCGTCGTCACCGACGTCGATCGTGAAACCGGCCGGTTGCATCGGCGGACTTCAGCGGGCGGGGGCGCCCTCGAGCTTCTTCTTCAGCTCGCCGGTCGTGTAGAGCTCGCTCACGATGTCGCAGCCGCCGAGAAACTCGCCGTCGACGTAGAGCTGCGGGATGGTGGGCCAGGAGGAGAATTCCTTGATGCCCTCGCGGATGTCCGGCGCGCGCAGCACGTCCACCGTCGCATACTTCGGGAGCAGCGAATCGAGGATCTGCACCAGGCGGGCGGAGAAGCCACACTGCGGAACCGCCCGATCGCCCTTCATGAACAGCACCACGCGGTCGGACGCGATCAACGAGGTGAGCTTGGAACGAGTGGCTTCGGAGAGGCTCATGGGGACTCCTTCTTCTCGGGGCGCCGGCATCGGGCGCCTCCGCGGATGGTGCGCCCGGTGCGGTACTATAGCGGGTCGGACGGAGAGGATCTCGTGCCTGAACTCGATCGGCTCGGACGCCCGCTGCACGACCTTCGCGTCTCGGTCACCGACCGCTGCAACTTCCGCTGCCCCTACTGCATGCCGGCCGAGGTCTACGGAGCCCGTTACGCGTTTTTGCCCAAGCCCGAGCTGCTCACGTTCGAGGAGATCGAGCGGCTGGCACGCCTGTTTGTCGAGCTCGGTGTCGAGAAGCTGCGCATCACCGGCGGTGAGCCGCTGCTGCGGGCCGACCTGCCGGGGCTCGTCCGGCGGCTTGCGGCGATCCCGGGCCTGCGCGACCTCACGCTCACCACCAACGGTGTGCTGCTCGAGCGCCAGGCCCGCGCGCTCGCCGACGCCGGGCTGCGCCGCATCAGCGTGAGCCTCGACAGCCACGACCAGTCGGTCTTCCGCAGGATGAGCGGCGGGCGCGCGGGTCCCGGTCCGGTGCTCGCCGGCATCGAGGCGGCCGCGCAGGCCGGCCTCGCGCCCATCAAGGTGAACTGCGTCGTGCAGCGCGGCGTGAACGACGGGGGCATCGTCGATCTGGCACGCTCGTTCAAGGGCACCGGCATCGTCCTGCGCTTCATCGAGTTCATGGACGTGGGGACGCTCAACGACTGGAATCTCTCGCAGGTGGTCACCGCGAAGGAGATCCTCGAGCGGATCGATGCCGAGCTCCCGCTCGAGCCCCTGGCGCGCAGCTACTCCGGCGAGGTGGCGAGCCGGTATCGCTATCGCGACGGCAGCGGCGAGATCGGGCTGATCTCGTCCGTGAGCCAGCCTTTTTGTGGCGACTGCACTCGCGCGCGCCTCACCACGGACGGCAAGCTCGTGACCTGCCTGTTCGCGACCGGTGGAACCGATCTGCGCGGGCCGCTGCGCGCCGGCGCGTCCGACGCCGAGCTGCGCGAGCAGATCGCCGCGGTCTGGCGACTGCGCACGGATCGCTACTCGGAAGAGCGGGCCGCGAGCACCGACGTCTCCGGCCGCACCGGCCCGCGTCCCAAGCTCGAGATGTATCAGATTGGTGGGTAGCAAGCGGGCAAAGCCCGCGCGCAGGGAGCCGAAGGCGAGCGAAGTTCACTCAGCAAGCGAAGCGCGCAGCGAGCCGCAGGCGAGCGAAGTTCACGCAGGCCTGCCGAAGGCGAGCGAAGTTCACTCAGACCCGCGTGAGGTTCTGCGCGTGACGTATCGGCTCGCGGTCGACGCGGGCCGGGCGGCGGGCCGCGCCGAGGAGGTGGCCCGCGAGCAGACGGTCGAGGTGCCGCGCGCGGCGCTGCACGACCGCTTCCTGCTGGAAGAGGTGCTCGGGCGCGTCGAGTCGCTGCGCCCGGAGCCGTCCGGCAGCCAGCTCGCGACGATCGCGTATCCCGTCGCGGTCACCGCCTTCGAGCCGGCGCAGCTCGTGAACCTGATCTTCGGCAACTCCTCCCTGCACGCCGACGTCGAGTGCGTCGATGTCGACGTTCCCGCCTCGCTGCGCCGTGCGCTGCGCGGCCCGCGCTATGGGATCGAGGGCCTGCGCAAGCTCGTCGGCGTCTGGGACCGACCGCTCACCTGCACCGCCGTGAAGCCGATGGGGCTCTCTCCCTCCGCGCTCGCCGACCTCGCCTACACGTTTGCGTGCGCCGGTATCGATGTGATCAAGGACGATCACGGGCTCGCGTCGCAATCCTTCTGCCCGTTCCAGGAGCGCGTGCCCCGCTGCCTCGATGCGGTCGAGCGGGCGTCCCGCGAAACCGGACGGCGCGCGCTCTACGTGCCGAACCTGATCGGAACGCCGGAAGCCATCGCCAGGGATCTGCGCCTGGCGCAGGAGCTGGGCGCGCGGGCCGTGATGGCCTCGCCCATGCTGATCGGGCTTCCGGCCTTCTGGGAGCTATGCCAGCTCCGGGCCGGGGTGCCCGTGCTCGCACACCCGGCCTTCGGCGGGGCGCAGCGGATCGCTCCCGAAGCGCTCTTCGGCCGGCTGTTCCGGCTGTTCGGAGCCGACGCCGTGATTTTCGTGAGCTTCGGCAGCCGCTTTGCCGCGTCTCGCGAGCCGTGCCGCAGACTGGCCGCGAACCTGCGCGACACCTGGGATGGCGTGATGCCGGCGCTCCCCGTCCCGGCCGGCGGGATCGAGGCCGAGAACGCCGCCGAGGTGGTCGCGTTCTATGGCCGCGACACGATGCTGCTGGTGGGCGGGAGCCTGCAGGCGGGTCCGGGCAGCGTCGGGAGGCGCAGCCGCGAGCTGGTTCGCACCGTCGAGCGCGCGGCTCTGGATCTCCCCCGCCTCACGGAGGCGTGAGAGCCGGAGCCACCTCGATCGCGACGGCGTCGCTCGAGGTGGCACCATCTGGTGTCAAGACTTCGAGCCGCACGTCGTGCAGGCCCGCCGGGAGCTGTGCTTCGGCGCGCCTTCCCGATGCCGAGCCGCCCGGCCATGACCACGCGTAGCTCGCACCGACTCCGCGTGGAACGCGCGAGCGGGTGGCGTCGAGCGCGACGCGCGCGCCCGCGCCCGCGCGCTGCTCGCGCAGGCAGCGGTCGGGACCGGCGTCGGCGCTCGACTCGCTGAGGTAGGCGCTCACCGGGAGGCGCACGCGCAGGGGGCTCTCGAGCACGAAGGCGAGGGGCTTACCGGGGGACGCCTTCCCGAGCCCCGGCGGGTCCGCCACCAGCGGCAGCGGTCGCAGTGCCGCCGGCCGATCCGCGGAGGTGTAGGCGTGGAAGAGCGGTGCGGTGGCGGGAACGCCTCCCGCCACCAGGCGCCGGTTGCCGCAGGCGGCCCCCGACCACCAAACGGGGACGGTCCCCGGCGCGGGCCGATCGTACGCGAAGAAGGCGATCGCCGGGTCGCCGTCCTCCGGGCGCAGCGCCCGCTTGTCGGCGAAACGCTCGGGGCGCCCCGCACTGCCGAGGTCGTAGATCGGGACGGGCAGCTGCAGGCGCGGGTCTTCCAGGTCCAGGCGGTGCATGATCTGGTTGTATTCGTAGCGGGGCGTCGGCGCCGCCGACTCCGAGAAGGCCGCCGTGTAGGTCCCCTCGAAGAACAGCGTGCGGCCGCCGCGTTGGTCGAAGAAGACGTGGTGGAACGGGTTGTAGAAGCTGTGGTTGCGGTGGCTCGCGATCTTGCGCGCAAAGCGCCAGGGTCCCATCGGTGTGTCGGCTTCGGCGTACCAGACCTCGCCGAGCCGTGAGGGCGAGCCCCCCAGCTCGGTGAAGATTCGGACGAAACGGGAGCGATACGGATTCGCCGCCGTCGAGGTGGCGTGGACCACGACGCGCTGTCCGCTCTCGACGTCGCGCACGTGTCCGGAGAGCGCCTCTCCGGGCGCCAGCCGGCGGTCGCGGAGGGCGGTCTCGTCCACGCCGGGTACGCCGGGCCGCCACGCATAGCGCAGCTCGCCGCCCACGCCTCGCTCGGCCGGCGCACCTCGCGCGGGAAACGGCGAGAAGGACTGCCAGCTCGCGGGGTCGCGAAAGCCCTCGGCTCGCGCTGGAATCCGGACGTCGTTCGCGTAGTAGACGAAGCTGCCGTCCGCGCCGTACACCACCAGCGCCGAGCCGCGCGGCTGCACGGGCATGGCATCGTCGAGCACGAGCTCGCGCAGGAAGACCTGCTGCTCCCGGTCGAAGCGCGCGAGGCCGCGCTCGTCGGGCGGGTCGATCCGGGTGTGCTTGCCATAGAGGGCGAAGAGCGTCTCCTCGCCGCGGGCACCGGGGACGTTCACCAGCGCGGTGAGCCAGCTGGCCCCCGGGCCGGGGATCGCCGCCATCGCGCGGACGTTTTCGTCCGGGCCGACGATGTAGTCGAGATCGACGCCCAACGCGGGATCCAGGCCGCCGTCCGCGGGCAGTCGCGAGGTCGCGCCGGTCGTGTGGTAGTTCCAGAGCGGATGCGCGAGCGACGGTGTGTCGCCCCAGATCCAGAAGACTTTGCCCCGGTAAAGCACGGCTTGCGCGGAATCCTGTCCCGCCACGCCGGCGCTGCCGAGCGGGTGTCGGATCGGTACCTCGAGGCCGAGACGCACGCTGTCCCGATACAGGCCGGCCCCCGTCACGCGGTAAAGACGCTCCGCGACGTCGAGCCGCTCGAGCCCGATCACCGCACGTCCGGCTGGCTTCGGCTCGAGCTCCACGAAACCGCTCGGATCCAGCGTTCGGTAGCCATCGCCCCTGACCTCGAAACGCAGGCGCCGGCCCATGCTCGTGAGGTCGTCGAATGCGACGATGCCCTGGTTGTCCGTCCACCAGCTCACGCCATCCGGCGTGTGCAGCTCGATCAGCGGAACGCCGCCGCCGGTCGCCGCGTCGATCACGTCGATGCGGAAGAGCTGGGCGCGACCGGGGACCGGCGCGGCGGCGCGCCGCGCCCCGGCATCGCAAATCGGCGCCGGACCTACCTGCTCGAGGCGCAGCGTGCCGCTCCCGCCGGGCACGACCCGAAGGGCCCTGCCGCGCATCCCGGTCGGATCGGCCGCGTGCTGCCAGCCTTCCCGGGTGGGCGTGAAGAACACCTCCCGCCCCATCAGGCCCGGCTCCCAGAAGTCAGCCACGCCGTCGCGATCGGTGCTGAGGACGATCTGCTGCGGGGTGGTCAGGCGCACGCACGGCACCGGCCGCCCGGCCTCGTCTACCACGTGGATCGCGAAGCGCTCCGCGCCATCGCCGAGCGTCGCGCAGCCGAGCGCGAGCGACGCGAGCAGCGCCCGGCGGGCGACGGTCCGCAGCATCGCCGGAGAGTAGCGGTGGGCGCTAGCTGCGAGGAGGTGTCACGAGACCGCTGGCGGCGAGCGCCTCCAGCAGCAGCGTCTCGATCTCGGGCTCCCAGATGAACGAGACGTGGCCGCCGTGATACCAGAGCGTTCGCGGCTTGCCCCAGTGGCGCCACAGATCGCTCGCCTGGTCCGGCGATGCGAGCCGGTCGGCGAGGCCCGCGTAGAGAAAGCGGCGCGCGTGCGCCAGCTTGGGCTCGAGGGCGAGCGGCGATATCACGCGCAACAGACGCTCGATGCGATCGAACGAAAAACCGGCGCGTTCGGCCGCGCGCACCAGCAGGGCCGGCGCGTGAGCGCGTGCGAGCCGCACGAAGTCGGTGGCGGGAATCCCCGCAATCACGCAGGCGAGCTCGCCCTCGAGCGAGGCTACCAGCGCAGCCGTGTAGCCTCCCAGCGAGACGCCGTAGACGCCCACGCAGGGCGCGCCCTGCGCGCGCAGCCACCCGATCAGGCGCCGGACGTCCCAGACGGCCTGCGTCTGCGCGTGCACCGTGTCGATGAAGTCGCCCGAGAAGAAGCCGTCGCCGCTGCGCCGTCCGACGCGACGGGGGCCGTGCAGCGGAATCACCGGGATGGCGACGTTCACGCCGAGCGTCTGGTGCAGCCAGCGCGCACGGAATCCGGTGAAATCGATGAGCGGCTGGCCCATGCGATAGCCCGGGATGCAGATCAGCCAGGGACGAGGGCGGCCGGCGTGGCGAAGCATCCAGGCGTGAAGGGTATGAGTCGGGGAATAGCCGAGCCAACGCTGGCGGCCGGGCTCGCCCGGGTGCGGCTGGTAGCCGCTCGGCGCACGCAGGTGCAGATAGGGCAGCCGCGGGCGGTAGACACGCGTGAGCGTCACGCGTTCGAGCGCGGGCGGATCCAGGTGGAAGCGGGAGGGATCGTCGACCCAGCCCTGGTTCTCGTAGAAGGCGAGCGCGTCCTCGGTCTCTCCCACCACGCGCCGGTGATCGCGCCTTGCGACGAAGGTGGCGGAGGCGAGCTCGCTGGCGAAGAAGATCTCGTCGAGCACGATCTTGGAGGCGAGCGCGAGGCTGCTCTTGCGCGCCGGCAGCGCGGGATCGGTGGCCGCGCCGACGCGACCGGCCAGTCGGGCGCCCAGCAGCAGCGGCGCCGCGCCCGAGCGCAGCGCGAGCTCGATTCCCTGGGCCAGACGGTCGAGCATGCGGTGATCCCCGTGGACTCGAAGTCTCTCCTGGCGTCATCGGCCGGTCGGGCCTCGCCGCTTAGGAGAGCCTGCATTCGAGGGGGGGACCCCACAGTAGCCGCATTCGGCGCCGCACGCCCGTGACTTTCGCTACGAATCAAGGGGTGGACGGCGTGCAGGATCTCCTCCAGCTGCTCGGCGAGCCCGCCCCATGAGCGAGAGCCGCATCCGCGTCGGCATCTCGGCCTGTCTGCTCGGCGAGCCCGTGCGCTGGGACGGGGGACACAAGCTCGATCACTTCCTGGTCTCCGAGCTGGGACGCTTCTTCGAGTGGCTGCCCGTGTGCCCGGAGGTCGAGGTGGGGATGGGTGTGCCGCGACCCTCGGTGCGGCTGGAGAGCGACGGAAAAGACGTCCGGATGATCGAGAACGAGACCGGCCGCGATCACACCCGCGCGATGCGAGCGTACGCCAGGCGCCGCGCCGCCGCGCTCGCGAAGCAGGATCTCTGCGGCTTCGTGCTCAAGCAGGACTCGCCGAGCTGCGGGATGCAACGCGTGAGGGTGTATCGCCCCGGCGCCCCGGCCGTGCCCGATGGCCGCGGGCTCTTCGCCGAGGCGCTGATCGAGGCGATGCCCTGGCTACCGCTCGAGGAAGAGGGAAGGCTGAGCGACGCGCCGCTGCGAGAGAACTTCATCGAGCGTGTCTTCGCCTGCCACCGCCTGCGGCGATCGGTCGGCTAGACCAGTCCGTAGAAACGCCGGGCGTTCTCGGCGAGGATCTTGCGCCGGGCCGACTCGCTGATGTCGGTGCGCGAGCGCAGTGCGCGCGTACTCTCCGGGAACTCGCCGTCCCAGTGAGGGTAGTCGCTCGCGTACATCACGAAATCCGGCCCGAGCGCGTCGATCACGGCCGGCAACACCGTCTCGTCGGGCTCGCAGGAGACGTAGATCTGACCGCGCTCGATGTACTCGCGCGGATCGCGCTGCCAGCCGTTCGGGATCCAGGAACCCCGCTTCTCCCAGTGCTCGTGCAGGCGGTCCACGAAGTACGGCACCCAGGTGACGCCTGCCTCGAGGAAGGCGACGCGCAGGCGCGGGTGGCGGTCGAAAACGCCCCCGGAGACCAGCGCCGTCATAGCCGTCATCTGGTCGAACGGAAAGCTGACGCAGTGCACCTGGATGTAGTTCGTGAAACGGTCGACGCCGATCTTCGGCAGATGGATGCCGGGCGCGCCGTGCACGCCGAGCGGCATGTCCAGATCTGCGGCGGCGGAATAGAAGGGATCGAGATCCGGGTGGTCGAGGTTGCGCTCCCGCAGCGCCGGCGGCACCAGCGTGGCGACCAGCCCCTGCTTCTTCGCCTCGGCCATCAGCCGAATCGACGACTGAACGTCTTCGATCGGCACGGCTGCGACGCCGTAAAGGCGCCCGCCGGATCGCTTGCACCAGTCGGCGATGAAGGCGTTGTAGAGCGCCGAGAACTCCGCGGCGAAGCGCAGGTCGCGAAGGGTCGGCGCGGCCAGGCCCATGCTGGGATACAGGATCATGCGGTCGATCTTCTCGCGGTCGGCGTCGCGCAGCATGCCCTCGATCGTGTGCGGGTCGATGCCCTTGGCGTCGCTGAGGCCGTGCTCCGGGGGGCAGCCGGCGCCCGGGCCCTCGGGCTCGGGGTAGCGCCGCCCTTCCATCGTGAAGCCCCCCTTGCCGTCCGGTCCGGTTTGGTACTTCACGTGCTCCGGCCAGCGCGCGAGCGCCTGCTTGGCGAAGCTCGCCCCCTCGACCACGTGGGCGTCGGCATCGATGGTCTGCGGCATGGAAACCTCTGTTGCCGGCCTTATGAACTTCGCTCGCCTTCGGCTCGCTGCGCGCTCCGCTTGCCGCCGGGCACCTCGACGGTCTCCGTGTCGCGGCCGGAGCGCAGCACCGTGCCCGGCAGTGCGCCCGTGAACTGTTTGCCTCGCACGATCTCGACCCCATTCACGAGCACGTGCTCGATGCCCTCGGCCTCGGCGTAGAGGCGCGCGGCGCCCGCGGGAAGGTCGTGACGCGTGTGGATCGGGCCGGGGCCGACGCGCTCCTCGTCGAAGACGACGATGTCCGCCCGCCAACCCGGCGCCAGTCGGCCGCGTTCGCGGATGCCGTACAGGCGCGCGGGCACGTCGCTGAGCTGGTGGACGGCCTCCTCCAGCGGGAGCAGCCGCTTCTCGCGCACGCCGGGGCCGAGCAGCGACGTGGTGCAGGTGAAGGTGTCGATCATGTCGAGGTGCGCGCCGGCGTCGGAAGCGCCGATCACGGTGCGCGGATCCAGCCAGACCTTCGCGCGCAGCTGCCAGCTCGCCTCATCGTCGCCTGGGATGAACGGCGAGAACGAGGTGCGCAGATGCTCGGAGAGCGCGAGATCGAGCATCGCGTCGAAGGGAGACTTGCCCTGCTCCTTCGCGATCGCGCCGAGCTTGCGGCCCCTCAGCGCCGCGTTATCGGGCTTGAAGGTCTCTTCGACCGCAACGTTCTCCCAGACGGCGATCGCGCGCATCGCACCCGCCGCCTCGGAGCTGGCTCCCTTCTGGAGCTGCTCGCGCACGGCCGGGTCGCGCAGCGCGTGCATGCGCTCGGGGAGCGGAAGCCCGAGCACGGCGGCCCACCCGGGCAGCGCGTCGAAGAGGAAACCCGTCGCCAGATTGATGCGCAGCTTCATCACCTGCGAGGGAGTGAGCGCGATCACCTTGGCGCCGCGCGCGGCGGCGTAGTCGGAGGCCGCGAGCTGTGCTTCCGAGGCCTTCGGCGCGAACGACGCGACGCCCAGCACGTTCCAGTTGAGCGGCCGGTTCGCGGCCAGCGACATCGAGGCCATCAGGTCCTGTTGCGCTTCGCTGAACGCCCCGACCGTCGGGATGAATTCGAGCGTCGTCCCCGGGAAGTCGCGCACCGCGCGCGCGAGCGCCAGCAGCTCCTCCCGCGTCGCGAAGCGCGACGGCACCGGACGCCCCTCGGAGTCGTTGTGGGTGGGGGCGGCGGAGGAGGAAAAGCCGAGCCCGCCCTGCGCGAGCGACTCACGCAGCAGATCCTGCATGGCGCGTAGCGCCGCGTCGTCCGCGGGCTCGCCGATCGCCGCCTCTCCCATCACGACCCTACGCAGCGCCGAGTGTCCGACCAGGAAGCCCGCATTCACGGCGAGCCGGCCGTCGAGGCGGGCGAGATACTCCCCGAAGCTCGTCCAGTCCCACGGCACGCCGGCCTCCAGGCTCTCGAGCGGCATCCCCTCGACGCGCGCCAGCATGCGCTTCAGGTAGCCGGCGGCGCCCGGCGAGAGCGGCGCGATGCTGAAGCCGCAGTTCCCGCCCACCACCGTCGTCACGCCGTGGAAGGGCGAGGGGCTGAGCGTGCCGTCCCAGAACGCCTGCGCGTCGTAGTGAGTGTGAATGTCGACGAAGCCCGGGGCGACCACCCGCCCGCGCGCGTCGATGTTCTGCTTCGCGGGCGAGTCGATGCGGCCGATCTCGGTGATCCGGCCGCCCTGGATGGCGACGTCGGCCGGCCGCCGCGGCGCGCCGGTGCCGTCGACGACGGTTCCGTTTTTGATGAGGCAATCGAACATCTCGGACCTCGCCGCGCGCAACCGCCCCGGTCCGAAAGCCTACCCCGACGGCAGGCGCTTGCCTACCGAGATTCCATCCGGCGCGATCCCGGCGGCGCGGCTTGACCCCTCTGCCGAGGGAGGCGACGATACGGCCAGCGAGGTGACGATGTCGCAGGAGTTGACGCAGGCGAGCAACGTCGCGCCCGCCGACGAGAGCTGGGACCCCTTCGAGCTGTTCGATCGCGCGACGGGGGCCGACACCTGCCGCGACCCCTACCCGGACTTCGCGGAGATGCGACGCCAGGCTCCGATCCAGAAGGTCGACCTCGCCAAGATCATGGGCGACACGGTGAAGGCGCTCGGCGCGAATCTGCCCGACGTCTACGTCGCGTCCTCGTACGCTGCGGTGTCGGAGGTGCTGCGCGATGGCAAGCGCTTCTCCTCCAGCGCGTACAAGGCGACCATCGGGCTGGTGATGGGCCCGACCATCCTGGTGATGGACGAGCCCGAGCACGGCCGCTACCGCAGCCTGATCCAGATGGCGTTCCGGACCAAGGCGCTCAAGAAGTGGGAACACGAGCTGGTCGGTCCGATCGTGAACGGCTACATCGACGCGTTCCAGGGCCGCGGTCGAGCCGAGCTGGTTCGCCAGCTCACCTTTCCGTTTCCGGTGTACGTGATCGCCGGCCTGCTGGGGCTCCCCAAGGAAGACCTGCCGCGCTTCCACCGCTGGGCGGTGGGACTGATCAGCGTGGGCTTCGACTTCGCGAACGGGCTGGCGGCCGCCAAAAAACTGGGCGATTACCTGACCCCCATCATCGAGTCGCGCCGCGCGCATCCGCAGGCCGACATCATCAGCGTGCTCACCCAGACGGAGCTGGCGGGAACCCGCCTCGACAACGAGCACGTCCTCGGGTTCCTCCGGCTGCTGCTGCCCGCCGGCGCCGAGACCACCTACCGCTCGTCGAGCAATCTGATCTTCGGGCTGCTCACCCACCCGGAGCAGCTCGAGGCGGTGCAGCGGGACCGCTCGCTGATTCCCCGCGCGATGGAAGAGGGTCTGCGCTGGGAGACCCCGCTCACGGGCATCGGGCGCCTGTGCACCGAGGACACCGAGGTCTGCGGCGTATCGATTCCGAAGGGCGCCATGGTGCAGGTGAGCCTGGGCGCGGCCAACCGCGACGAGACACGTTGGGAGCGCCCGGACAGCTTCGACATCTTCCGCCCGCCCAAGCAGCATCTGGCGTTCGCGTTCGGACCGCACCGCTGCCTGGGCATGGACCTCGCAAGGATGGAGACCGAGGTGGTGCTGAACGCGCTGCTCGACCGGCTGCCGAACCTGCGCCTCGACGCCGCCGCCGAGGACGTGCACATCACGGGCCGGATCTTCCGCGCGCCCAGGAGGCTCCCGGTCCTGTTCGGATGAGCCCCTCCGCGCCGCCACGTGCGTACCGACGGGTCGGATCTCGCCCTGCGCTGCGCGCGACAACGACGAGCGCTGGTCGAGGG
>Ga0184637_10000916_pt1 | contig 20890 bp, 22 predicted proteins | sample PLM3_127_b2_FD_133143 | JGI IMG/M metagenome (GOLD analysis project Ga0184637, IMG submission 133143) | Groundwater sediment microbial communities from an aquifer in East River, Colorado, USA - PLM3_127_b2 | ecosystem: Environmental > Terrestrial > Soil > Riparian zone | place: USA: East River... | reverse complement strand
CGCAAGCCGCTGCAGGCCCTGCTCACCGAGATCGAGACGAGCGACCGGACGGTGCGGCAGGCCAAGCGCGAGCTCATGGAGGCCAACCTCCGGCTCGTGGTCTCGGTGGCCAAGCGCTATCTGGGCAGCGACCTGTCCCTGCTCGACCTGGTGCAGGAGGGCAATATCGGCCTCATGAAGGCGGTGGACCGCTTTCAGTACCGCCGTGGCTTCAAGTTCTCGACCTATGCCACGTGGTGGATCCGCCAGGCCATCACTCGCGCGATCGCCGACCACTCGCGGACGATCCGCATCCCGGTGCACATGGTGGAGACCCTGAACCGCATCTCGCGGGTCAACCGCAACATGATCAACGAGATGGGGCGGGAGCCGACACCGGAAGAGCTGGCCCAGCGCACCGGCGTCCCCGCGAAGAAGGTGCGCCTGATCCTCGAGTCCTCGCGCAAGCCGCTCTCGCTCGAGACGCCCATCGGCGAGGACTCGGAGCTTGGGGACTTCCTGGAGGACAAGTCGGCGGGCTCGCCGAACGATTCCCTGCTGACCCAGGACTTGAGCGTCCAGGTGGAACGGGCCCTTGCCACCCTGAGCCCCAAGGAGAAGGAGATTCTCCGGCTCCGCTTCGGAATCGGCGAGGAGGGCGAGCACACCCTCGAGGAGGTGGGCAAGCGCTTCGCCGTCACGCGCGAGCGTATCCGCCAGATCGAGGCCAAGGCCCTGAGGAAGCTGCGCCATCCGCTGCGCGGCCGCAACCTCCGCGCCTTCGTAGAGGGCTAGCCGGTCGATCGACCGGGCGCCCCTGGGGAGGCCGGCATCACGCCGTGGTTGCGCCTGGGGCGCTCGATCGTTGAGATGGGGGACCCAGGCCGGGCCCCCCAAGCCCCCCGCGCTCGTCGCGCCCCGGGAAACCCGGGGCGCTCCTCGATTCTCCCACTAGTCTCCTCTGCGCCAGGTCCCGCGCCCGGATCAGCGGTGGGCGGCCAACTCTGCCACCTGCTCGGGCACCCCGCTCAGGCCTGGCCGCTTCGCGTTGCCTCGTACGTGGCGATTCTGGTGTCAGGCGGGGAGCCGCTCAGCATGGGTGAGCATAGTGGCGATCTCACTCCGATCGTGAGTGGCGTGGTTGGCCACGTGCTGAAGCAGCGGCCCCAGCGGCAGACCAAAGCTCTTGCCCTCCGTGTTTCGATACTCGACCATCTGTGAGAGATCCGCGGTGGTGAGCGCCCCCACGGAGCCCTCCTGCTACAGGGCCCGGGGCGAGGCGGTGTCGGGCCCCCGCTCGAGAGCATCCCACGCCGGGCGCAGGACGGCCAGCAGCGCGAACTGGGCTCCGGGCAGATGGGTCGGCGACGCCCCTTTCCAGCGCTGCAGCCAGAGCCAGTCGGCGCCGTAGGGTATCTGAACATGCGACCGAGCGTGGGATAGCTGAACTGCGTGCCCACCTCGCGCGCCGCCATTGCCTCGCCCCCCGCGACCGTCACGTCGAAAAGCCGGCGATTCGCCCAGCGGTGTAGTCGTAGAGTCCGCGAATCAGGTCGATGCTCATGGGCGCCTCCTACTCGAGGACCGCGATGGTCTCTCCTTCCTGCACGGTCTGGCCTTCCTTGACGCGAATCTCCTTGACGGACCCGGCGCGAGGCGCTTCCACCGGGATCTCCATCTTCATGGACTCGAGCACGATCACGGGGTCTCCCGCGGCCACCGAGTCTCCCGGCTTGGCCGCGATCTGGAACACGACGCCCGTGATGTGCGCCTTGATCTCCTCAGGCATTGAAGGCTCCCTGTTCGACCATCTGGGTGTGCACCTCCCCGCGCCGGAACGCCTCCGAGGCTACCACGCGACCGAGGAAGGCGAGATTGGTCTTCACGCCCTCCACCCGACAGCGGTCGAGACTCGCCGCCATCCGCACCACGGCCTCCTCGCGCGAGCCACCGTGGGCGATCAGCTTGAACAGCAGCGGGTCATAGTGCACCGACACCGTGCTGCCGGTCTCCACACCGGACTCCACGCGCACCCCGTCGCCGGCAGGGAGATCGAGGCGGCCGATCGTCCCCGGCGACGGGAGGAAGCCCTTGTCGGGATCCTCGGCGTACACTCGGCACTCGATCGACGCGCCGCGCGTGGCGATGTCCTCCTGCCGCCAGGGCAGCGCCTCTCCGGCGGCAACCCGCAGCTGCTCGACGACGAGGTCGAGGCCCGTCACTTCCTCGGTCACCGCATGCTCGACCTGCAGCCGCGTGTTCATCTCGAGAAAGTAGAAGTCACCGCGGTCGTCGACCAGGAACTCCATGGTGCCCGCGTTGGTGTAGCCGATGGCCGCGGCTCCCCTCGCCGCAGCCGAGGTCAGGCCCCGTCGTGTGGTCTCGGTGAGGCGCGGCGCGGGCGACTCCTCCACGACCTTCTGGTGGCGCCTCTGGATCGAGCATTCGCGCTCGTGGAGATGCACGACGGTGCCGTGGTGATCACCGAAGAGCTGGACCTCCACGTGGCGGGGGCACTCCAGGTAGCGCTCGATGTACAGGGCCGCCGTCCCGAACGCGGCCTGGGCCCGCCGCCCCGCGGTGGTGAACGCCCCGGCAAGCTCGGCCGGGGCTGTCACCCGGGCCATGCCGATTCCGCCACCGCCGCCCGCGGCCTTGAGGATCAGCGGGAACCCGATCTCCCGCGCCACACGATCGGTCTCGGCGAGATCGCCGAGGGGCTCCAGGCTCCCGGGGACGATCGGCACGCCCGCCGCCTGCATCAGCCGGCGGGCCTCCGTCTTGTCCCCCATGGCGCGGATGGCCGCTGGTGTCGGTCCGACGAAAATCAGCCCCGCCCGCAGACACGCCTCGGCGAAGCGCCAATTCTCCGAGAGGAAGCCATATCCGGGATGGACGGCATCCGCGCCCCCCTCCCGTGCGGCGGTCACGATGCGGTCGATGGCCAGGTAGCTCTCTCGCGCCGGGGCCGGCCCGACGAGGACTGCGGCATCGGCCTCCCGGGTGTGGGGCGCGCCAGCATCGGCCTCGGAGTACACGGCGATCGTCCGCAGCCCGAGCACCCGGCACGCACGGAAGACGCGGCGGGCGATCTCTCCGCGGTTGGCGACGAGGACCGTGCGAAACACTAGGCCGGTGAGGATGACGCCGAGAGGTGTGTCAACGGACGGTCAGGAAGCGGGCTCGACGCGCACAATCTCCGCGCCGTGGAGATGCCACCCGCCCTCCCCTGGCCTCCACTGCTGCTGGACAACAGCGACCCCGGCCGGCCCCTTGAAGGCCAGCTTGATCATGCGGTGCGCGCCGATCCGCGCGACGCCGACGATTTCCGAGCCCGTCAGAGGCAAGACGAGCTTGGCGTACTCGGCCCGCACCTGCTCTCGGCTGCCGGAGACTGCTTGGTGCCCCGCCGCCTCGTGGTCCCCGCCCTCCAGCGCGCGGCGGTGGCGGTCGAGTGCTTCCACCAGATCGGAAGGGAGATCGGGCGTCGTGAAAGCGCTCCCGAGCGCGATGACGTCGTCTGAGGCTCGTGCGTGCCCGGCGAGGGGGGTCGAGACCAACGGGGTGTCGCCGGTCACACCGCCCGCCTCGCCCAGCACCGCGAGCAGCCGCTCCTCCCACGCCTCGGCCCGCTGGCGCCGCTCCCCATCCCCGGCGAGGGCCCGGAGCACGATCTGTCCGGCCGCGGCGTGCCGCCGCTCCTCCTCCACGCACCGCTCAAGAATCCGCCGCGTGGGTGGCTCGTACACCGGATTGGTGCGCTCGAGATGGTCCCGGTACACGGCGAGGAGATGTGGCTTCAGCACGCGATAGATCCCGGCCAAGCGCTCCGTTGTCTCTTGATGGCGCTCACGCCTCTCCAGTAGGTCCATGAAGCGCACCACGCCAGCATTGGCGGGCTCCGACTGTTGCGCGGTCGCCCGCAACTCGGGGAGCCGGCGGCCCCATAGGTCAGCGTGCTGCGCGCAATCCCACACGTGGCGGCCTAGCAGCAGCTTGGCGGGCAGCTCGGGGGTCAGCGCGATCCAGCCCCCCAGGATCCGCATCATCCGCTCCTCGACGTAGCGATAGTGGCGCACGAGCGCCGCCGAGGCCTCGACCGAGAAGTGGCCAGCGAGCGGATGGCCCGGCATCAATAGACGGGCGAGCGCTGCGTCGTCCTGATCAGACGCTCGATCTCCTCGTCGGTGAACCCCGCGAGCCGACGGGCGGCCTTGGCGATGGAGATCTGGACCTCTTCGTGGGCGCCGTCCTGACGCACCCCCCCGAGATTGAAGCGCTCGTCGATGGACTCCTGGAACTCGATGGCCCGACGGCGCCGTTCGGGATCGCCCTCCGTGAGTTTGTTGAGCCACCGCGAGCCCATGCGCACGTGGGTGATCTCGTCGGCCAGGACGTAGTCCACGGCTTTCTCGATGATGGGATCGCCGATCTTGCCCGCGATGTGGATAAGCTGATTGAACACGTCGCAAGCGAGCCCCTCCAGGCCCCGGTTGACGCCGGCCACGCGGGCCGCCGCGTCTTCCGCACAGGCGCACCGCCACAGGATGGTTGACTCCGGGAACTCTCCCACGTAGCCCCCGAGGTGATCCAGCAGCCCGAGATAGATCTCGACGTGACGGGACTCGTCCCAAACCTGGCGCGCCATGTCCAGGCTGAACTCCCACGGCGCGTCCGGGAAGTCGTACACGGTGCGCCCCGCCCCTTCCATGGCCTGCAGCTCACCGACCAGGATACCGTGCACGCGCTCTCGCATCGAATCCCGGCTGGACAGATCCGGGAACGGCGGCAATCCCTGCTCCACTTTCAACGCCGCCGTGTCCCGGGCGCGCATGCGCACGAAGCGATCCTCGCGGGCGAGTTTGTCGTAGGCGATCGGCCGCTCCATTTGGACGCCTCCGGGGAGACTGAACCGCTGTTCAGTGGAGTGTAGTCGAACCACCACCAGGAGGCAACGCGCGGGGTCCGGAGACGATCAGGGAAGGCCCGAGGCGCGGTCTGCCGCCTCGCGGCCCAGCAACGATGCGGGTCGAACCGCATCAGCTCCGAAGCGGCGGCTCAGCCCATCGACCGCGCGAGCCAGCCGTTCACGTTTCACGGTCGCCGGATCAAGCAGCGGCAGCTGCCCGCGGCCGCCGCGCGCGAGCTGAGAGACGGAGAGGCCAATCAGCCGTACGGGCTGGGACAAGACGATGCGCTGCAGGAGCACAGTCGCCCGGCGGTACACCTCCAGACCGTCCTGGGTGGGATCGCCGGTCCAGCTCCGCGTCAGCGTCCGGAAATCGGCAAAGCGCAGCTTCAACGTCACGCGAGAGGCGGCCAGGTTCTCGCGGCGAAGTTCCGCGGCCACCCGCTCCGCCTGACCGCGCAAGACCGACGCGAGCCGGAGTGGATCACGACAATCGCGTCCAAACGTCTCCTCGGCGCCGATCGACTTCGCCGCCACGTCCGGGGCCACTGGGCGCGGGTCACGCCCGAACGCCAGCTCCGCCAAGTGCTCGCCGTGCCTCCCGAAGCGTCGGGCCAGAACCTCGTGCGGGAGCCCCTGGAGCTGGCCGATGGTCTCGATGCCGAAGGCGTGCAGTTCTCTGGTCATGACACGGCCAACGCCCCACAACCGCTCGACGGGAAGCGGGGCGAGAAAGGCGGCCTCCGCGCCCGCGGGCACGACCACGAGACCATCGGGCTTCTGGAGATCAGACGCGACCTTGGCCACGAACTTGTTCGCCGCGAGGCCCGCCGAGGCGGTCAGGCCTGTTTCCGAGCGAATGCGCGCCTTGACCTGGCGCACAACACCCGACACCTCTCCAAAGAGTGAGGTCGTCCCCGTGAGGTCGACGAACGCCTCGTCGATGGAGATCTGCTCGACCAGAGGCGAAAAGTCCTCAAGGATCCCCATGATCTGGGCGGAGACGCCCTGATACTTCTCCATGTCGACCGGGAGGAACACCGCGTGAGGACAGAGGCGTGCCGCTCGGCTGATCGGCATGGCCGAGCGGACACCGAAGGGACGCGCCTCGTACGAAGCCGCCGACACGACCCCGCGGCCGCAGGGGTCGGCCCCCACGATGACCGGCCGCCCCTGCAGCTCGGGGCGGTCGCGCTGCTCGACCGACGAGTAGAAGGCGTCCATGTCGACGTGAACGATTGAGCGCGTCGTGCTCAGCCGTCGCCCTCCCTCATCGGAAACCGCGGCGCCGCGCCTGTCTAGGTCGGCTCGGGGGCCAGACCCATCTCGTCGAGGGCCGCCACGATGAACGCGAGGTGCTCGTCGAGGCTGACACCCAGCTCGACCGCGCCGCGGTGTCGCCCTTCGTGAACTCGGTGAGGATCACCCAAGCGGTGTCCCGATGCATCGCCGCGGCGTTCAGTCGATCCGCTCTGTCTCCGTGGCCCGGCGGAGCGCGTCGACGTCCTGCTCGAGGGCACGAAGGCGGTCGACGAGATGCTCGATGGCCTTGGCCACAGGGTCGGGCAGATCCGTCTGATTGAGGTCGATGCCCGAGGCCACCCGCTGGCCGTCACGGTACGTGACCTTGCCGGGCACCCCGACGACCACGGCGTTCGGGGGCACGTCGCGCACGACCACCGAGCCGGCGCCGATGCGACTGTTGTCGCCCACGGTGATGGCGCCGAGAACGGTCGCGCCGGCCCCCACCACCACGTTGTCGCCCAAGGTGGGGTGGCGCTTTTCGCGCTTGAGGCTCGTGCCCCCCAGAGTCACCCCCTGGAGGAGGGTGACGTTCTCGCCGACCTCCGCCGTTTCGCCGATCACCACGCCCATGCCGTGATCGATGAAGAGACCCGGTCCCAGACGGGCGGCCGGGTGGATCTCGATCCCGGTCCAGAAGCGCGAGACATGCGAGGTGAAGCGGGCCAGCGATGTCCAGCCTGCTTGCCAGAAGCGATGGGCCAGGCGATAGAAGGCGAGCGCGTGCACCCCGGGGTAGCAGAGCAACACTTCGAGTGGCGAACGGGCGGCCGGATCACGCTCCAGCACCACGCGGATGTCATGCCGGATCGAGTCAAACATGGCTCTCCTGGCGTTTGATGTAGTCCCGGGCCGCCGCCCGGAGTGCTCCCGCCACGACGTCTGCGGCGTGCTTGCGATCATCGGGGAGACCTTGGAGGGCGTCCTCGACCGCCGACGCCGGCAGGTCGGCGAGGGCCTCCATGGTGTAGCCCGCCACCAGCTCGCTGGCCGCGCTGGCCGCGGCGATGGTCGGGCCACAGCCGTACGTCTGGAAGCGGACCTCCGAGAGCCGGCCCTCGTGCACGCGCAGGAAGAAGCGGGCGAGGTCGCCGCAGCCCTCGTACTCCTCTTCGCCCACGGCGTCAGGGCCGCGCATCAGTCCAGCGTTGCGCGGATGCAGGAAGTGGTCGACGAGCGTGGGGCTGTACCTCATACCGCCGCGGGCAGAGCCTCCCGCAGCTTGCGGACAAGCGGCTCCGAACACTCCACGACGTAGTCGACATCGGCGGCGGCGGTGCCCCGGCCGAGCGAGTAGCGCACGGCGCCCATGGCCCAGTCGAGGGGCACGCCCATGGCCACGAGGACGTACGACGGCTCCACGTTGCCCGAGGTGCACGCGGAGCCGGCCGATACGGCCACGCCCTTGAGATCGAGCCCGAGGACGATGGACTCGGACTCCACGCCGTGAAACGCGACGTTGGCCGTGCCCGGCAGTCGTTGCGTGGGGTGGCCATTGAGGCGAGCGTCGGGAACCCGCGCGCGCAGGCCCTCCCACAGGCGATCGCGCAGCATTCGCACCCGTTCCGCCTCGCCCACCATGTCACGGGCGCGGATCTCCACCGCCTTGCCGAACCCCACGATCCCGGGCACGTTCTCCGTGCCGGCGCGGCGGCGCCGCTCGTGCTCGCCGCCGTGCTGCACCGAGACCATCTTGGTCCCACGCCGGATGTAGAGGGCGGCCACACCCTTGGGCCCGTAGATTTTGTGCGCCGAGCACGACAGGACGTCGATCCCCCATCCATCTAGATCGATGGGAATCTTGCCGAACGTCTGCACGGCGTCCACGTGGAACGGGATGCCGTGCTCGCGCGCGATGGCCCCGATGGCCGCGACGGGCTGGATGGTGCCCACCTCGCTGTTGGCGTGCATGATGCTGATTGCGATGGTGTCGGGGCGGATGGCGCGCTTGACGTCGTCGGGATCAACCATCCCGTACTCGTCCACCGACACGTAGGTCACCGCGAAGCCGAACCCCTCCAGGGCCTGCCCGGTCCGCAGCACGGCATGATGCTCGATGCGCGAGGTGATCAGATGCCCGGTGCGCCTCGCCCAGGCCAACCCCTTCACCCCAAGGTTGTCAGACTCCGTCCCGCCGGAGGTGAAGACGACCTCCTCGGGGCGCGCGCTCAGGAAACGCGCCACTCGCTCGCGGGCGGTGTCGAGTCCGTCGCGCGCCTCCCGGCCGAACGCGTGGACACTCGACGGATTGCCGAAGCATTCGCCGAAGTACGGCAGCATCTCCGCGACGACCTCGGGATGCACGGGAGTCGAGGCGTTGTGGTCCAAGTACACTCGACGGGTCATCGGGTTGCTCTCCTCTATTCTCGATGCTAGGCTCGGCCCGGATGGATCTCGTCCGGAAAAAGCTCGGTCTCCTGCTCTCCACCGGCCCCCAGCACGGCAATCTCGAAACGGCGATCGGGCTCGCGACCGCGGCGCTCGGCCGCGGCACGTCCGTCTATCTCTATCTCATCGACGACGGCGTCAGGACCCTGACCGACCCGCGTCTGCGCGCGCTGCCCGGGCAGGGCGTCAAGCTCTTCGTCTGCGCCTACGGCTGCCAGAAGCGTCGCATCCCCCTGGAGGATACCGGCGACATCACCTACTGCGGGCTGGTGGTGCTGACCGATCTCATCAACGGCACCGATCGCTTCGTGGCGCTCAACTGCCCCTGCTCCCCGCCCGCGCGTGACCGTGACTGGCCAGGCCCCCGTCCTCGTGCTCATCGGCGCCGATCCGCGGCGGTCCCACCGGGCCAACGAGGCCCTGCGCATCGCGCTGGGAATCGTCTCGGGCGAGAACGACGTCATCGTCATCCTCAGTGGTCCAGGCGCCCATCTGCTCGACGACGATACCGACGAGCTGGTGGACGGCGACGACATCGCCAAGTTCCGCACGAATCTCAGCGCGCTGGGCGTGCCCTTCCACGTCGAGGAGGATTCGCGGCCTCCCGAGCCCGACTGGAACGCCGCCGGGCATCCCGTGACCGTGCTGGACCGGACCGGCATCGCCGATTTCATGCGCCGGAGCCGCCGGACCCTGATCTTCTGATGGCCACTGTCCTCCACCTCCTCGGCCACAATGACGCCGGGCGCGCACTGCCCATCATCGCCGAGCAGCTCGCCGCGGGCGACGTGGTCACGGTAGCCGTGATCGGCTCGGCCGAGCCGTCTCTGCTCCCCGGCCTGACCGTCCACCGCGTCCCCGGCGAGCGGTCCTGGGACCAGCTCCTCGACCTCATCTTCACGACCGATCAGACCTACAGCTGGTGAGCGCCTAGCGGTTCCGGTACTCGTCCAACCAGGCCATCTGGATGGCTTCCAGCAGCTTCTCGTTGGAGCCCTTCGCATCGTCGGCAAACCCGGGCAGCTCGGTCACCCAGCGCTGGAGGTCCGTGAACCGTACGGTCAACGGGTCCACGTCGGGAAACTGCTCGGACAGGGCGATGCCGATATCCTCCGCGTCGCGCCAGGTCACTTGGGAACCTCCACCGTCACGTGACCCCGCACCACGGCCTGACAGCCGAGACGGGAGTGGATGGTCAGCCCGTCCGCCATGTCCAGCCGATCCTCCTCGTCGGACTCCATGGGCGAGAGGTTCTCCTCGCCCTCGCGGACGATCACGTGACACGTGGTGCACGCGCAGCTCCCCCCACAGTTGTGCTCGAGGAGGATGTCGTGGGCGAGCGCGATGTCGAGCAGCGAACCCGGTTTCCCGTGATCGGCCAGCGGATACTTCTCGTCGTCCACCTCCACGGTGACGTCGGCCGGAAGAAAGGTGACTTTGTGCACAGCCATCACGACGACTCCATGATCTCGTTGGTGCGGCGACTGCCGAGGGCGCCCTTCAGGGCGGCGTCCATCATGGCCTCGGCCAGGCGCGCCGTGACCTGGTTCAGTTCGGTCGTCTTGTTGCGGATGAGATCGCGGTCGACACCCGCGCCGGCCTGCCGCAGCTCGCCGAGGGTGCGGGCGATGGTGGCCTGCTCCTCGGGGGTCGCCAACGCCCCGGCTTGTCGGAGGGCTCGCTCGACGTGGGTGATCACCGTGTCCGCTTCCGTCCGGGCCTCGATGAGCAGGCGCGCTTCGACGTCAGCCTCCGCGTAGGTGAACGACTCGTCCACCATGCGCTCCACGTCCGCCTCCGACAGCCCGTAGGTCGGGCGCACGTCGATCGCCGCGGCCTGGCCCGTGCGCAGCTCGCGCGCGGTGACCTGGAGGATGCCGTTGGCGTCGATGAGGAAGGTCATCTCGATCTTGGGCATGCCGGCCGGCATCGGATCGATCCCGCGCAGCTCGAAGCGGGCCAGCGAGCGACAGTCCTTGACCAGCTCGCGCTCTCCCTGCACGACGTGCAGGGCGACCACCGTCTGACCGTCCACCGAGGTGGTGAACAGCTCCTTGGCGCTGGTGGGGATCGTGGTGTTGCGCGGGATCAGTATGCTGACGATGCCCCCCAGTGTCTCGATCCCCAGCGAGAGGGGCGTCACGTCCAGCAGCAGCAGGTGATCGATGCCACCGGCCAGGATGTGGGCCTGGACGGCAGCGCCGAGGGCCACGACCTCGTCGGGGTTGAGCTGACTGTGTGGGGTCTTGCCGAAGAGCGCCTCCACGCGGCGCCGGACGAGCGGTACCCGCGTGGAGCCGCCCACGAGCACCACCTCGTCGATCGCCGCGGGGGCAAGCCCGGCGTCGGCGAGCGCGGCGCGGCACGGCGGGAGTGTCCTCGCCACGAACGGCTCGATCAGCGCCTCCAGCTCCACCCGCGTCAGCTCGCGGTGGTACACGAAGGTCTCGAAGGGGATGGTCACCGACGTCCGCTCCTCCGCGGAGAGCCGGATCTTGACGGCCTCCGCGGCCAGGCGCAGCTCCTGGAAGGCCTCGGCATCTCCGGCGAGATCGATGCCGTGCCGAGCGCGGATGTCGTCGAGAAACGCGATCTGGACGGCTCGGTCGAGGTCGTCACCGCCGAGATGCGTGTCGCCGTTGGTGGCCAGGACCTCGAAGACCCCGTCCTTCACGCGCAGGATGGAGATGTCGAACGTCCCGCCTCCGAGGTCGTACACGGCAATCAACCCGTCGCGCCGCCGGTGCAAGCCGTAGGCGAGGGAGGCCGCTGTGGGCTCGTTCACGATGCGGACCACGTCGAGGCCGGCGATGCGGCCGGCGTCACGCGTGGCCTGGCGCTGGCTGTCGTTGAAGTAGGCCGGGACAGTAATCACGGCCTTCTCGACAAGCTCGCCCAGGTGCTTCTCCGCCCGATCCTTCAGGGTCTTGAGAATGACCGCAGAAACCTCGGGCGGGGTCACCGCTCGATCCCCGACGACCAGCCGGAGCAGGCCGTCGCCGGGAACCACCTGGAACGGAAAATACGGCAGCTCTTCCCGCACGTCCTCGAAGCCTCGACCCATGAAGCGCTTGACGGAGTAGATGGTGTGAGCGGCCTGGCGCACGAGGGCACGCCGGGCCGCCTCGCCGACCAGGATTCCACCCGGCGTGAACGACACCACCGATGGAAGCAGCGGCCGCCCCTCCGCGTCGGGGATCACCCGGGGCAGGCCCGTCGTCTCGTCGACGTAGGCGACAAGACTATTAGTGGTCCCCAGATCAATGCCGATGATGCGCGACATGTGTCTCCTGTCCCTCCCCGAGGACTTGAGCGAGATCGTCGATCACTGTCCTGAGGTAGGCTCGGGTCGCCAGGGCCTCTCTGCAGGCAGCCAGCACGCGCGGACGATCGGTCTGGCTGGCGCCGTCCCAGGACTGGGATAGCGGCCCGCGGATCCGTGCCTCCTCCTCGCGGTACCGGACCTCGAGCGCCGCGCGCTGCCCTTGGAGGGCGACGCGCCCTGTCTCGTCGAGTTCCCCAGCCTTGGCCTCCTGCAACGCCTCCTGGATCTCGAACATCTCGGCCAGGAGACCGGCAGGCGCCTTGAGCGTCACGCTCTCGACGTTCTGGGCCTGCGGGGCGCTCCCGAGCCGGACAAGGTACTCAACCCGCCGGATCGGGTCACGCAGGGTTCGGTAGGCGGCGTTGACGCGAGCCGATGTCTCGAGGACCCGCGCCTGCTCGTCGGGCGATACACCCTGGTGGAAATCAGGATGATGCTGGCGCGACAGCTCGTAGAAGCGCCGCTGTAGCTCGGCCTCGTCGAGGACAAGCCGCCGCGGAAGTCCGAAAACCTCGAAGTGGTCCATACCTCTCTCGTTCGCTTGCGAAAAAACGAACGGGCCCGGCGAAGCGGGCCCGTTCGCGCTCCCCTTGCGTCGCCCGGCTACGCCGAGAACGACGTCCCACAGCCGCAGCTCGACTTCGCCTGGGGGTTGACGAAGGTGAAGCCGCCCGTCAGCCCCTGCGTGACGTAGTCAAGCGTGGTCCCGTTCAGGTAGAGATAGCTCTTGCGGTCGACCACGACCTTCACCCCGTCGATCTCGAACTCCTTGTCGTGGGGGCCGGTCTCGGAGTCGAACTCCAGCGCGTACGACAGCCCAGAGCACCCGCCTCCCTTCACGCCCATCCGCAAGAAAACGGTGTCGGGGAGGTTCTGCGTCTGCTTGAGGCTCTTCACCTGCCTCACGGCAGCTTCCGAGAGCACCACGGCCATACCGTCTCCTCCCTGCTCTGCTCTTTCTTAGTGAGATGCCGCGCCGGCCTCGGTCGGCGCGGGCTTCGCGTGTTTCTCCCGGTAGTCCGCCAGGGCCGCCTTGATGGCGTCCTCCGCAAGGACCGAGCAATGGATCTTGACCGGGGGCAGCTTCAGCTCGTTCACGATGTCGGTGTTCTTGATCTTGCCCGCCTCTTCGACACTCTTGCCCTTGAGCCACTCGGTGGCCAGGCTCGACGAGGCGATGGCGCTCCCGCAGCCGAACGTCTTGAACTTGGCGTCCTCGATGAACCCGGTCTCGAGATTCACCCTGATCTGGAGCTTCATGACGTCGCCGCACTCGGGGGCACCCACCAGTCCGGTCCCCACACCCGGGGTGTCCTTGGCAAAGGACCCGACGTTACGGGGATTGTTGTAGTGGTCGACGACCTTTTCGCTGTAGGCCATGTCTCTCGCCTCCCTTACTCAGCTTTCCACTGAATCGACTTGATATCCACGCCCTCTTTGGCCAGCTCGTAGAGCGGCGACATGTCGCGCAGTCGTCGGATGACTTCGATGGTCCGTTGCGCCACGCAATCCACTTCCTCCTCAGTATTGAACCGATGGAGACTGAAACGGATTGACGAATGCGCCAGTTCCGTGCTCGCCCCCAGGGCGGCGATGACATAGGACGGCTCCAGGGTCGACGAGGTGCAGGCCGACCCTGACGACAGCGCCGTTTCCTTGTTGAGCCCCATCAGCACCGACTCACCCTCGACGTAGGCGAAGGAGATGTTGAGGTTGTGGGGGAGCCGCCGCTCGGGATGCCCGTTGAGAAACGCCTCCTCCACGTTCGACAGGATGGCGTCCTGGAGCCGGTCGCGCAGGCGGGCCAGCCGGGCCCCTTCTTCCGTCATCGACTCGGCGCAGATCTCGGCCGCCCGTCCGAAGCCGACGATCAACGGTACGGGCAGGGTACCCGAGCGCATCCCGCGCTCGTGGCCGCCGCCGTCGATCAGGGGAGCGATGCGCACTCGGGGTCCCTTGCGCCGAACGTACAGCGCGCCGATTCCCTTAGGGCCGTAGATCAAGTGCCCGGTGCACGAAAGCAGGTCGATGCCCATGCTCTCTACGTTGACGGGGATCTTGCCCACCGCCTGCGTGGCGTCGGTGTGGAAGATGATCCCCTTCTCCTTGGCCAGCTTCCCGATGGCGGCGATGTCCTGGATCGTCCCGATCTCGTTGTTGGCGAACATGACCGAGATGAGGATGGTCTTGTCGGTGATCGCCTTTCGGATCTCCTCCACGGAGACCAGTCCGTCAGGCTGCACGGGGACGCGGGTCACCTCGATCCCCTGTCGTTCGAGCCGCCGGCAGACGTCCAAGCCTGCGCGCTGCTCGATGACCGTGGTGACGATGTGGTTGCCCTTCTCCCGGTACATCTCGACGACGCCTTTGATGGCGAGATTGATCGCCTCGGTACCGCCGGAGGTGAAGATGATCTCCTTGGCGTCCCGGGCGCCGATCAGGGCCGCGATCTGCTCGCGTGCGCGGTCGACACTGGCCTCCGCCTCCCAGCCGAACGGGTGGTTGCGGCTGGCCGGATGACCGAACTTCTCGGTGAAGTACGGAAGCATCGCCTCGACCACGCGGGGATCCGCGGGCGTCGTCGACTGCGCGTCCATGAAGATGGGCAACTTCAACGCCATCGGTCGCTCTCCTTGACGCCCGTGATCGACATCATCTCGGGCACGTCGTCGCTCGTCAGCTCGGCCAAGCTCATGCCGTCCAGCATCTGGGTCATGGCGGCCTGCAGCTTCTGCACCGGCCGCCGGAGACTGCAGTGCGAGAGCTGCGGGCAGTCACTCGATTCCTCCATGCAGCTCACGATGCGTACCGGACCCTCCAGCGCCCGGATCACGTCTCCTACCGAGATCTGGGTCGGGCGCTGGGCGAGCACGTATCCTCCCTTGGGCCCGTTCTGGCTGACGATCAGCCCTCGCTTGGCCAACCGCTGGAGGATCTTCGCCAGCAGTTCTGCGGGGATGTGGAATTGCTCGGCGATGCGCTTGGCGCTCACCGGCTCGAGGCCCTCCTGGACAGCGATATAATGAATCGCCATGAGCCCATAGTCGGCACGCTTGGTAAAGCGGAGCATTTATTAGCCCTTACGCCTTCTTCTCCGGAGCTGCCTCGGCTCCCCTACCCTCTCGTCTCGGCGACTGAAAGTATCGGCGACCATTTCAGTCGTAGTTTCGCACCGCTCAGCAACCCAAGTCAACAGGAAAGGGCCGCGATGACGCCACATCCCGAGTTCGAGTCGAATCTGTACCGCACGGCGGTCGCCCAGCTGGACCGTGTGGGAGACCGGATCGCCCTCGATCCTGACATTCACGAGCGGCTTCGCCACCCGCGCCGAGCCCTGGTCGTGTCGGTACCGGTCCGGATGGACACGGGCAAGACCGAGGTCTTCATCGGATATCGGGTCCACCACAACACGGTGCTTGGACCCACCAAGGGCGGCCTCCGCTACGATCTTGACGTCAACCTCGGCGAGGTGACCGCCCTCGCCATGCTGATGAGCTGGAAGTGCGCCCTCATGGGCCTTCCCTACGGGGGGGCCAAGGGGGGTGTCCGCTGCAACCCGCGCACGCTCTCCCTCCGGGAGCGCGAGGGGCTGACGCGGCGCTACACCGCCGAGGTCATCCTCCTCATCGGGCCGGATCTCGATATCCCCGCTCCGGATCTGGGAACCGATGAGCAAACGATGGCCTGGATCATGGACACGTACTCCATGACCCAGGGCAAGACCGTCCCGGGCGTGGTCACCGGAAAGCCCTTGATCGTTGGAGGATCAGCAGGCCGGAAGGAGGCCACTGGGCGGGGCATCGTGTACGTCCTGTATCAGGCGGCCAAGCGTCTCGGACAAGAGCTGCGCGGCCGCAAGGTGGCCATCCAGGGCTTCGGGAACGTCGGCTCAGTGGCCGGTCGTCTCCTCTGGCGGGACGGCGTGCTCATCTGTGGGGTGAGCGACGTGCGTGGGGCCATCTGGAACCCGCGCGGCATCGATTTCAGGGCCCTGGAGGCCCATGTGGCGGAAGCGGGAGGGGTCACGGGCTTTCCCGGCGCCGAGAGCCTCACCAACGCGGAGCTGCTCGAACAACCCTGTGACGTGCTGATCCCCGCCGCGGTGGGCTCGCAGATCCACCAGGGCAACGCCGACCGGGTCCGCGCCACCATCGTGGCGGAGGGGGCCAATGGTCCCACCACGCCCGAGGCGGACCAGGTGCTCCGCGAGCGCGGCGTGACCGTCATTCCCGACATCCTGGCCAACGCCGGCGGCGTGGTGGTCTCCTACTTCGAATGGGTCCAGGGGCTCCAGTACTACTTCTGGCGGGAGACGGAGATCATCGCGCGGCTCCAGGAGGTGATGACCCGCGCCTTCAACCGGGTATGGGCCAGCGCCGCCAAGGAGGGCGTGGATCTGCGCACCGCCGCCCTCATGGAGGGGATTCGGCGGGTCGCGGAAGGCTACAAGGTCCGCGGCCTCTATCCCTGAGGCGCTGCGCTGGCGTCCCAGGCGTCGCGCAGACTGGCCGCCGCCGTTTCGGGGGGGAGCTCGTTGACGTAGATCCCGCCCACTCGGTTGATCCGCTCCAGGTGCGGGAGCACCTCGATGTGCCAGTGGTAGTCATCCTGGATGGTGGCCCAGTCCCCCTTCATCACCCGCGACCGCACATTGGGCGCGTTGTGGAGGACCAGCTCGTAGCTGGGATCGCCGAACCCAGAAGCCAGGGCGCGGAAGAGCCCGGACAGCAGCAGCGCCAGATCGCCCACGACTTCCGGATTGAGGGCATCCTCGAAGGAGCATCCGTGCCGCCGGGGGAGGATCCACGTCTCCAGGGGCGTCCGTGCGGCATAGGGCACGAGGGCAGCGAAGAACCTGGTCAAGTGGACCACGCGCTCCTCCGAGGCCAGTTCCTGCCGCACGACATCGCAGTAGAGGCATCGACGCTTGTACTGGTAGTACTCCCGGGCCTCGCGCAGCTCGCGCCTGGTCGCATCGAACACGATGGGGATGGCCGACACGCGCGAATAGGGATGATGCGGGCCCACGCCGGGCTTGCGGTGATGCCGCGAGATCAGAATGTCGCGGATCTGACCGTCGCGCTTGAGGTCCACGATGCGGTCCCGGTACATCCAGAGGATGGACTCGACATGTTCGGGACCCATCGAGGCCATGGTGTCGTCGTGGCGGGGCGACTCGATGATCAGCTCACTGGCGCCGCGCGGCGTGATGACGTCGAACATGCCCACGCCTTCCCGCACCAGCTCCCACTCGATGCGAAAGTAGGGATCGTGCTCCGCCACCACCCGCACCGTCCATCCGGGACCGTTTGGAGGCGACGCGTCGTGTCGGTAGGCGGCAATCTCAGGACCGGCGAGGTGCTCAGCCCCGGGGCAGTAGAGACAATCGCTCTCCAGCGGTGGCTTCGAGGACGGGCGGACCAGCACCCACCGACCGCCCGTCGTGTCCTTTCTCAGCTCATCCACCGGCCGACGATTTATTCTTTGATCTGGCCCTTCAGCTTCCGCAGGTGCTGGCGAGCCACGTCCACCCAGTCCTTCTCCGACGGGAGCTGCGAGGCTAGGGCGATGTACTTCTCCCACTGGACGATCGATTCCTTCGGGTCGACCTTCTCGTACACGAGGGCGAGATTGTAGAGGGCGCCGGTGTGCTTGGCGTCCAGCTCGATCACCCTCTTGTACTCGTCGATCGCCTCGCGGTAGAGCCCCTTGTCTTCGTACACTTCCCCCAGCCCCATGCGGGCTTCCACCGACTGGGCGTCGAGGTCGATGGCTTTCTTGTAGGCGTTGACCGACTCGTAGTAGAGCCCCTTCTCGCTGTAGTAGATCTTGCCGAGGCTCATGTAGACGCGCGGATTGGCGGGATTGTACGCGAGCGCCTTCTGGTAGGCGCTGACGGCACCGTCCACCTCGCCTTTGGCCGCCCGTGCGTCTCCCAGGCCCACATGGGCATCGGCATAGAACGGACGCAGCTCGATGGCCTTGGTGTACGCCTCCACCGCCTGGTCGAAGAGCCGGCGGGGCGCGGCCAGGAAGAGGTCGCCGAGGGCCTTCATCGGCTCCGGATACGTGGGATCGAGCTGGGCCGCAGCACGGAACTGGGCAGCCGCCTTCCAGCGGTTGTTCAAAGCCTGATGGACGCTCCCGAGCATGTACACGCCGACAGCGAAGGTCGGGTCGGCCTCGGTCGCCTTGCTGAGTAGCTCGACCGCCGCTTCATTGCCCTCCTGGCCGCCGCGCTGGGCCGCCATGACGCCGCGTGCGAAGAACTCGAAGGCTTTGGCCGACTGGGTCGGTCGCGACGCCTTCTCGATCCGCGCGGCCTCTGCGTCGGTCAGGGCTACCTTGAGCGTCCGGGCATACGCTACGGGAAGTGTCCCGAGCCGCACCCACAGCTCCGCTTCCGGCAGCGCGATGGGTTCCAGGGCGACCGAGTCGGAGCCGCTCGCCTTCACTTCCAGCAAACGCGGCTGGATGACGAGATCGCTTCCCTTGCGAACGATCTGGCCAAAGAGCGCCGCGTCGGCCTTGACGCCTTTGGTGGCCTGGAGAACTTGGGCCTCCGTCCAGGCATCTGATTTGGCAAAAGGCCGGAGGCGAGCCCGATCGACGGGCACGAGGGCTGGATGCTGAGCCAGACCCAGAGCCAGGAGTTGGGCGACGCCTTCACCCACCCACTGCTTGTCGCGGTCGAGCGTTTCGACGTTGTAGGGCAGGATGACGATGACGCGCGGTTTCACTGCCGCGCCCGCCGAGGTCAGCGCCACCAGCAACCCGCACAGCCCTGCCACGACACCGAGCCGAGACGGGCGACGACTCATCTGCATCATGTCGTCAGACCTCCTGTCTATCCTCTGGAGTCTCCGCCCGGCGCCGCCTGAACCGCACGGCGACGCGGGCTATCCACGCGAACGGACCCGGACCGAGCCGGCGTAGGGCGATCTCGGGAACGATCATGGCGGCCACGATGCCGACCAACCACGGCCAGATCTCCACGGCGATGCGAGACTGCCGGCGCGCCTTCAGAAAAACGTCCTTGGGATCGTCGACAGCGCCGCCGCCGGTCAGCTCCGTGATCTCGCGCAGGAACGTGTCATCGACACCCAGGTCGCGCAGCTCTTGGGCATACGGTACCACCAGGCCGGCCAACTGCGACCCCACCACGCGGTCGCTCCGCCGCTGGGCCATACCAACGAGATAGACCCCCTCCTGCGGCGCAGGGAACCGGCCGCGATAGCGCCCCGGCCCGATCTGCTCGAGGTCGATGGCCGTCCGCTCCCGGTTGGGAGCGACGATGCCGATCTGCGAGTCGAGGAAGTTGATGAACTCGCCCTTGCCGTCCACGGCATCGACCATCACCTCACCGATCCCGTCCCGCCGCTCCACCGTGGCCAGGGTGTCGCTGCGGGTCCCGCTGCGCAAGGTCCACCGGGTCAGCTGGGCCCAGAACTTGTTGAAGTCCCGCCAGCGCAGCCACAGAAGACCCCACTTGGCCTTGGCGTCGGAGGTGAAGGCCGCTGACCGGCCCAGCCCGAAGCGCCACGTGGCCAGCACGGGGTCTTCCTGGTGGCTCATCAGCACCAACTCGGCCGTCCCCTTCACCGTGGCGGCTACGTATCCGCCCAACGGAGGGACGCCCTTCCAGTCGATGTCCTGCATGGCTTCGTGAGCGGGAGCCGTGAGGGTCGGCTTGAACGGCTGCTCAACGAGCGATGCCTTGGAGGCCAACTGGGTCTCCAAGGTGAAAATCCGGGGAATGGTCTGGGAATCTTCGGTGTAGTAGAAGCGGCCGCGCCCCCACTTGGCGATGTCGACCATGAGCTGGACGTCGGCGTCCTTGCCGATGGCCACCGTGGAGATGGTGATCTTGTCCTTCGACATGCGGCGCAGAAGCCCGGCGAAGTCGCCGCGGGTCATCTGCCCATCGGACAGGAAAATCACGTGCTTGAGGAGGGCCGGGCGGTCGAAGAGGACGGCGTAGGCCTCCTTGAGGGCGGGATATCCATCGGTGCCTCCGCCCGCCTTAATCGTCGCCACGGCATGGTGCGCGGCGGCCCTGTCGCGGGCGGGCTTGACCGGGAAATCCCAGATGAACTCAGTGTCCCAGCTCTGCACCCCCACCTCGTTGCGCTCGTCGAGGAGGTCGATGACGAGATGCGCCGCCTCCTTGGCCAAGTCCAGCTTCGTCACCTTCTCGTCGGTGGACATCGCCATGGAGCCGGAACGGTCGATCGACAACACCACGGCCAGGCTGGGAATCTCGATCTTCTGCTTCACCTCCATGGTGACGGGCAGCGCTTCCTCGATGGGCGTCCGGTAGTAGCCGCCGAGTCCGAAGCTTTCCTCGCCGCCCACCATGAGGAGCCCCCCCCCGTGGTCGCGCACATAGTCGCGGATGTTGGCCATCTGGTCGCGCGAGAGCTTGAGCGACGAGACGTTCGAGAGGATGACGCCGTCGTATTTCTGGAGGCCTGCCATGTCCTTCGGGATCCCGGCGGGCTCGACGACCGTCACCTCGATGTTCTGGGAGCGCAGGGCGCCGACCAGCGAGGCGGCATGCCCCTTGTCCTTGTCGGCCAGCAACACCTGCGGCCGCCCGCGCACGACCACGGTGCCCACCGCGCGGTTGTTGTCTTCGATGGTGTCCCCATCTACTTCCACGGCGGCCTGGTACACGTGGATGCCGCTCTGATCGAGTGACTGACGGTAGCTGAAGACGTTCTTGCCCGCGCTCAGCCGTACGACCTGAGAGCCGAGGAATTCTCCGTTCCGGAAGAGCGCGATGCGACCCTGGGTGTCCTTGTGGCTCCACGCCACCACCCGCGCCTGGAACGGCTCGCCGAACTTGACTTCCTGGGGCAGCACCATGGACTCGGCCACGACTTCCTGAGTGAAGGTCAGCGGCGCCCGCACGGAGGAGAGGTCGATCCCCGCGTCCTTGGCAGCCTGGGCAGCGGCCAGGGCGCTGCCGGCATTCTGCCTGCCGG
>Ga0184637_10000914_pt1 | contig 20910 bp, 21 predicted proteins | sample PLM3_127_b2_FD_133143 | JGI IMG/M metagenome (GOLD analysis project Ga0184637, IMG submission 133143) | Groundwater sediment microbial communities from an aquifer in East River, Colorado, USA - PLM3_127_b2 | ecosystem: Environmental > Terrestrial > Soil > Riparian zone | place: USA: East River... | reverse complement strand
CAGGGGTTGAGGCGGTCGTCACTGGCGACGACCTGGACGAGAGCCTGAGCATCCGCGCGCCTACGATAGTGCCCGGCATGCGCGTGCCCCCACACCCGGTGCTGGCGCGTGGCGCGGTGCACGCGGTTGGTGTCCCGGTCGCGGCGGTAGTGGCGCGGAGCCCCGCCCTTGCGCAGGACGCCGTCGATCTCATCGAGGTGGAGTACGAGCCTCTGCCGTCGGTGGCCAACGCCGAGGCGGCGCTGCAGCCGGGCGCACCCCTGGCGCGCGAGGAGCTCGATAGCAACGTCTGTTACACGGCGACGAAGGAAGGTGGTGACGTCGACGCCGCGTTCGCGCAGGCCGAACACATCACGCGGCTGCACATTGCCAGCCCCCGACAGGTCGCGGTCGCCCTCGAGCCCCGCGGGGTCGTGGCGAGCCCGGATGCGATGGCCGAAGACCTCACGGTGTGGCTATCCAGCCAGGGCCCGCATCGTGTCCGGGCTGACCTCGCGGTCACCCTCGGCTTCCCAGAGCACCGGATTCGCATGATTTCGCCCCACGTCGGCGGCGGGTTCGGGAGCAAGGGGCCGCTCTATCGTGAAGATGTGCTGGCCTGCCACCTTGCCCTAAAGCTGCGGCGACCGGTGAAGTGGGTCGCAACGCGTCGAGAGGACTTCGTTACGACGATCCAGGGCCGCGATCAGGCCATGACGTCCGAGCTCGCCCTGAAGCGCGACGGGACGATGCTGGGCCTGAAGGTCCGCGTCGTCGCCAACTGCGGCGCTTACCTGCAGTCCAGCACTGCCGGCCCGCCGCAACGCATGATGGGTATGGCTCCCGGCTGTTACCAGATCCAGAATGTGCGCGTGGAGATCATGGCGGTGTTCACGAACACTGTCCAAACCGGCCCGTATCGCGGTGCGGGCAGGCCGGAGTCTGTCCTGAATATCGAACGCCTTGTCGACCAGGCGGCAAGTGAGCTCGGCATCGACCGGCTCGAGATCCGACGCAAGAACTTCATTCGGCCGGAACAGTTTCCTTACCGGACTGGCGTGGGTATGGAGTACGACTCGGGTGATTACGGGCGCTCGCTCGATGAGGCGCTGCGGCTGTCCAACTACGACGATCTGATTCGACAGCGCAACGAAGCACGGGCGCGCGGCGAGCTGGTAGGCGTCGGCCTATCGACATTCGTGGAGCCGAGCGGTGGTGCAGGCTTCGAAAGCGGGACCGTCCGCGTTGAGCGCACGGGGGAGATCACGGTGCTCACCGGATCGCACTCCCATGGCCAGGGCCACGAGACGAGCTTCGCCCAGATCGCGGCCGAAAAGCTTGGCGTTGCCATGGACCACGTGGTCATCCGCCACGGAGACACTCTGGCGGTCCAGCAGGGTGTCGGCACGTTTGGCAGCCGGAGCGCCGTTATGGGTGGTGGAGCGCTGGCGATCGCGGCAGACCGAGTTATCGAGAAGGGCCGGCGCATCGCCGGGCACCTCCTGGAGGCATCGTCCGCAGACATCGTCCAGGTGGATGGGGGATTCGGTGTGGCGGGCGTGCCCAGCCGGAAGGTCACGTGGCCCCAGGTTGCCGCGGCAGCTCACGGCGGGCGCGTCCCCCCGGGTGATGAGCCCGGCCTGCAGGAGACAGCATTCTTCGATCCCAAACGCGAGGCGTGGGGGTTCGGGGCCCACGTGGCCATCGTCCGAATCGACCGGGAAACCGGGACGCCGACCGTCGAAAAGCTGGTAATGGTCGACGATTGCGGCGTCGTCATCAACCCGATGATCGTCGAAGGCCAGGTTCATGGGGGCGTTGCCCAGGGACTAGGCGAAGCGTTTCGGGAGCAAATGCGCTTCGGTGAGGACGGCCAGGTTCTCACTGGCTCGCTTATCGACTACGCGATCCCTCGAGCGAGCGAGATGCCACCGCTCGTCCTCGGTGAGACGGTGACGCCCAACCCGTTCAATCCGCTGGGGGTGAAGGGCGTTGGAGAAGCAGGCACCAACGGCGCGCCTCCGGCGATCGCCAACGCTGTCATGGATGCCCTTGCTCCCCTCGGCATCGAGCACATCGACATGCCGTATACGCCACCCAAGCTCTGGGAAGCGATTCGCCGGGCGGAGAACCTGCGCTATTAACTACTGGAAGGCAGCTATAGGCTACGCAGACGTGAGGCAGTCCTTGAAGATGGCGTAGTTCTCGAGGGCGCGGCCCGCGCCGATGGCAACGCACGATAATGGGTCCTCCGCCACGTACGCCGGCACTCCTGTCTCGCGAGCGAACAACGTATCCAGGTTGCGGACAAGGGCGCCGCCTCCGGTGAGGAGCATGCCGCGGTCCACCACATCGGCCGCCAGCTCGGGCGGCGTCTGCTCCAGCACCGTCTTCGCGTTGCCGACGATGAGCGACAGAGTCTCAGCGAGTGCCTCGGTGATCTCCGTTGAGCTGAGGGTGATGGTCTTCGGGAGTCCCTCCACCTGGTCGCGACCCCGGACTTCCATACGCAGCTCTTTGTCCAGCGGCAAGGCGCTCCCGATCTGGATCTTGATTTCCTCAGCGGTCCGTTCCCCGATGATCAGATTGTGGCGGCGCTTCACGTAGGTGGTGATGATGTCGTCGAACTTGTTGCCGCCAACTCGGATCGAGCTGCTCACCACGATGTCGTTCAGGGAAATGATGGCTGCCTCGCTGGTCCCACCTCCGATATCGATGATCATGTTGCCGCTCGGGCCTGCGATGGGTATGCCGGCGCCGATGGCGGCGGCGAGCGGCTCGGCGATCAGGTGCGCCTCACGTGCCCCCGCCTGAATCGTCGCGTCCAGCACCGCCCGACTCTCAATGCCGGTGACTCCGACGGGAATGCAGATCATGACTGTGGGTTTGAAGAGGTTGAACCGCCCGCACACCTTTCGAATGAAGTAGCGCAGCATCGCCTGGGTGATCATGAAGTCGGCGATCACCCCATCGCGCATGGGGCGCGTCACGATGACGCGCCCCGGCGTGCGGCCGAGCATCTGCCGGGCCTCGGTGCCGACCGCCAGCACCCGGGAATCGCTGGCGGAATAGGCCACGACGGAGGGTTCGTTGAGGACGATGCCTCTGCCCTTCATGTAGACGAGGACGTTCGCGGTCCCCAGATCAATGCCTATGCCCTTGCCAAACATATTCAGTGCTCAGATCTGAGGGCAGAGACAGGCCCAGACATCGACCGCGCGCTCTTGGTCCTCGCACGGCGTATCTCGACATGTCCCTGGCGCTCAGTCCTCAGCACTCAGTCCTTCATGCCTCGTAATATGTCCTCCCAGGAGACGCAGCATGTCGACGAACTCTTCATATCCTCGGTCCACGTGCTGGGCGGCGTGGATCGTCGTCTGTCCGTCAGCCGTGAGGGCCGCGAGAACGAGGGCAGCGCCCGAGCGGATGTCGAGCGCATTAACGTGCGCACCGTGGAGGGGCGTTGGGCCGTGGACATAGGCCGTCTGCGCGGTCACTTCGATGTCTGCCCCCATGGCGTTAAGCTCGTGGGCGTACAGGAGGCGGTTTTCAAAGACGCGCTCGTGGATGGTGCTCGTCCCTTCGGCCTGAGTGAGCACGGCGCCGAAGACTGCCTGCAGGTCGGTCGGAAACCCTGGGTAGTGGATGGCCTGGATATCCACTGACGAGAGGGGCCCCTTCCAGGCGCACCTGATCTCCCCATCAGTCACTTCGACCGCCGCCCCCATCTGGCCCATCTTGAAGACGACGGGGTCCAGATGCTCCGTGATCACGCCCTCGACCGTTACGTCGCCGCGCGTGATGAGGCCCGCGGCTGCAAACGTGCCAGCCGTGAGGCGATCGGGCATAACCGTGTGATCGGCGCCGTGCAGGCGCGTGACCCCCTCGACGACCACCGTACTCGTGCCCGCGCCTCGGATGCGGGCGCCGAGGGATGTCAAGAACTGAGCGAGGTCCACAACCTCCGGCTCCATGGATGCGTGCTTGATCACCGTCTCACCCTGGGCGAGACACGCCGCCATGAGGAGGTTCTCTGTCCCAGTGTGGCTGGGATAGTCGAGGTATATGCGGGCGCCGATGAGACGCTCGCACTGAATCCGGTAGGCTGCGTCATCCGGGAGCACGGTGGCGCCCATCGCGCGGAAGCCGTCCACGTCGACGTTCACCGGCCGAATGCCGATCTCGCAGCCGCCCGGGTGCCCAGCCTCCGCGCAGCCAAGGCGAGCCAGCAGCGGGCCCATCACCAGGAACGAGGCCCGCATTTTGGCGACGAACTGCGCCGGCGCACGGGCAGAGGTAAGGGCGCTGGCATTGACAACCGCGGTGTGCGGCTCGGGGAACTCTACCGTCGCGCCCAGGGCGCGGAGCAGTTCCGTCAGCGTAGCGGTGTCCTCAATGCACGGCACATTTCGGATGACGCAAGTCTCGGGGGTAAGCAGAGCGGCGGCCATGATGGGCAGAGCGGCGTTCTTGGCCCCGGCGACGCGCACGCGACCTCGGAGCGGAGCGCCGCCATCGACTCGCAAGCACCCGGCAGCAGGCGGTTGGGTTTGCGATCCGCCTTGGTCGCGCGTCCGTCGTACGCTCGCGGCGCTCAAGGCTGCGTTCTCCGCCGCCGGCGCACGACGTTCAGCCGAGCGAGCGAGAGGCGTAGGGCTGCCCGCGCCGCCTCCGCCTGAAGGCCGTCGGGGTGCAGTCGGGCTTCCTGGAGCGCGGCTTCCGCCCGCTCTCGCGCCTCGGATGCGTGCTGCTCGTCCACTTCCTCGGCGCGTTCCGCGGCATCCGCGAGAATGAGGACGCGGTTGTTGCTGACCTGAAGAAAACCGCCGGCCACCGCGAGCGCCTCTTCATCGCTACCGTGCTTCAGCACCATAACTCCCGGACTGAGGCTCGTCAGCAGCGGGGCGTGCCTCGGGAGGATCCCGACCACACCCTCGGTCGCCGGCGCGATCACCATGTCGGCTTCGGTGCTCAGCACGTGCCGCTCAGCGGTCACGATTTCGACTGTGAGCCTTTGGTCAGCCACGATTTCTCCGTCTGCAGAAATGGTAACGGACTGAGCTATGGTGTTAACACCTGGGCCAGTTTCACCCTGCCAATCGAGTAATAGCGAACATTCGCCAACTGCCTGTCAGCCGCAACCCCAAGATCAACGAGTCGATCGAGAGCGTAAGCGAACTTTTTCTGTTCCAAAGGCGAGATCGACATTGCGCTGAAGGGTACAGATGCTGGCTCTCCAAACACGCTCTGCCACAATTCGTCCAGCGTATAGGCTTCGTCAGGATGATATTCCAGAAAAGTCGCCACGTTCCGCATATACGTTTCGATTTCGGAGTCAATTCCTAGCTCAAACTGCTGTCGCGTGATGGGCAACGTTGCCTCCTATGGACGGAAACCGATGCGTCTGGCGTAAATGTAGCAGGTCGTCCCCAACAGCAACCTGGCGTCCACCCTCCCGTTGGCGACCAATTCAATGAGTGCCCGATCGATCATGGCGTGGTCGAGACGCGCGCCTTCAGCAAGCAGCCCTTCGGCAATCTCGTCGGCAGTGAAAGCGAGCTCGCTATTGCTCCGGAGGAAGTCGAGCAGGACTTGAGCAGCGTCGCCCGCACTCTCAAACAGCTGGCGACTGAACGGCATTTAGTGGTTCCCGGCACCTCCGCTGACTCAGACGTTGGCAAGCTCTTCCGCCTTCGCGACGGCCTCGTCGATATTGCCGACCATGTAGAAAGCTTGCTCCGGCAGTGCGTCGTGCCTGCCCTCGAGGATCTGCGCGAACCCTGCGATCGTCTCGGTCAGCGGGACGAACTTTCCCGGCGTACCCGTGAACGCTTCGGCGACGAACATCGGCTGCGAGAGGAATCGCTGGATCCGTCGCGCACGCCCAACCGTTAGCCTGTCATCCTCGCTCAGCTCGTCCACGCCCAGGATAGCGATGATGTCCTGCAGGTCCTTATAGCGTTGCAAGACGCGCTGGACCTCGCGCGCCACACGGTAATGTTCCTCACCGACCACCTGCGGGTCAAGAATCCGCGACGTCGATCCCAGCGGATCGATAGCCGGATACAGGCCCTGCTCGGCGATGGACCGCTCCAGGGCGATAGTCGAGTCCAGGTGGGCGAACGTGGTGGCCGGCGCGGGGTCTGTGTAGTCATCGGCGGGTACATAGATTGCCTGAAGCGAAGTGATAGACCCGCGTTTGGTCGAGGTGATGCGCTCCTGCAGCTGGCCCATCTCCGTTCCCAGTGTGGGCTGATAGCCCACCGCCGACGGCATGCGACCCAGGAGCGCCGACACTTCGGAGCCCGCCTGTACGAAGCGAAAGATGTTGTCGATGAACAGGAGGACGTCGCGCCCCTCGTCGCGGAAGTACTCGGCCATGGTGACTCCGGTCAGCCCAACCCGGAGGCGGGCGCCGGGTGGCTCGTTCATCTGGCCGAAGACCATCGTGGTCTTGTCGATCACCCCCGATGCCGTCATCTCGTGGTAAAGGTCGTTACCCTCGCGCGAGCGCTCGCCCACGCCGGCGAACACGGAGAAGCCCCCGTGCTCAGCCGCGGTGTTGCGGATGAGCTCCTGGATGATGACCGTCTTTCCGACACCCGCCCCGCCGAATACGCCGATCTTGCCTCCCTTGCGGAACGGTGCGACGAGATCGATGACTTTCAGCCCGGTCTCAAAGATCTGCGGCGTCACCTCCTGGTCTTCGAGTGAGGGCGCCGGCCGGTGGATCGGATAGTAAGTCTGAGCCACCACGGGCTCTTTCAGGTCAATGGGGTTGCCGAGCACGTCGAAGATCCGCCCGAGCGTCTCGTGCCCCACGGGCACGGTGATGGGTCCGCCTGTATCGTACGCGTCGATGCCCCTGCGGAGGCCGTCGGTGGTCGTCATGGCGACGGCGCGGATCCAGTTGTTCCCCAGATGCTGCTGCGTCTCGGCCACCAGCTTGGAGCCGTCCTCGCGGGGGATCTCGATGGCGTTATAGATTTTCGGAAGCTGATCTGGCGGGAACTCGATGTCGACCACCGGCCCGATGATCTGGACGAGGGTTCCCTTTGTTCCTGCTGGCAAGACTTCTCCTTTCGGTTCCGAGTTCCTGGTTCCGAGTTCCTGGTTCCGAGTGCCGGGGGCCTACGCCTCGGAACTCGGAGCTAGGAACTCGGAACTATCGTGTTGCCGCCAGCGCCTCCGCCGCGCCCGAGATTTCCGAGATCTCTTTGGTGATCGCCGCCTGGCGTGCCTTGTTGTAGGTCAATGTCAGCTCTTGGACCAGGTCCTGCGCGTTCTCCGTGGCGTTCCTCATGGCTACCATGCGCGCGCTGTGCTCGCTGGCCACCGATTCCAGGAGCGCCTGGTACAACTGCACCTCGACGTACCGGGGAAGCAGTGCGGCCAAAATCTCCTCTGGGCTCGGCTCGATGATGAACTCCAGCGCGGTGCCGTACTCCTCGAGCGGCGCTACGGGCAGCAGACGCATCACCGTTGGCTGCTGGCTCAGGGTGGATATGAATCGAGGGTAAACGATGCGGACCGCGTCTACTGATTCGCTGACATACGCGTCCATGATGACGCGCGCGAGGGGGATGACGTCTTGATAGTCGGCCCGCTCGGCCAGCCCCGTGAAGGTCGCAGCGAGTCGTCTACCTCGTCGCGTGAAGAAGTCCTGACCTTTCCGGCCGACGGTGATCACCTCCGGCTCCGCCTCCTGGATTAGGATGTCCTCGGTAGCCCGCCGCAAGACGTTACCGTTCAGCGCGCCGGCAAGGCCCCGGTCGGAAGTGAACACGACGTACGCTGCTCGTCGCTCCGGCCGCGGCCGCAGCAGCGGGTGCACGGTCGCCGGGTCAGTCCGTTGCTGGCTCAGCTCGCCGAGCATCGTCCGTGCGGCATCCGAGTAGGGGCGCGACGCGAGCACGCGCTGCTGGGCACGCCGCATACGCGACGCCGCCACCATTTGCATGGCCCGCGTGATCTGCGCCGTGTTTTTGATGCTACGGATGCGCCGACGGATGTCTCGAAGCCTCGCCACTATTCAGTCCCAAGTCCCAGGTCCCACGTCTCAAGTCCGGGCCCCGACTTGGGACCTGGGACTTGGGACTACTTTGGTAGCGTTTGCTTGAACTCGTCCACAGCGGCCCGCAGCTTTTCGACTGTGCCGTCGGTAAGCTGCTTCTCCGCCGCGATGGTCTCCGCGATCTCGGGGTGCGTATTCGCCATGAAGCTATGAAAGGCGTCCTCCCACGCCCGCACGCCCTCAACAGGTACGTCGTCGAGCGGGCCATTGGTTGCAGCCCAGAGGATCATGATCTGCTGCTCAACGGGCATTGGCCGATACTGGGGCTGTTTGAGCACCTCCTGAATACGAAGCCCGCGCTCCAGTTGGGCCCGCGTGGCCCGGTCCAGATCGGAGCCGAACTGGGCGAAGGCCGCCAGCTCGCGGAACTGGGCGAGGTCCAGCCGCAACTTGCCAGCGACCTGGCGCATGGCCCGGATCTGCGCTGCGCCCCCCACGCGGGAGACGGAGATGCCCACGTTCAGGGCAGGGCGGATGCCTGCGTAAAAGAGGTCCGACTCCAGGTAGATCTGGCCGTCCGTGATGGAGATGACGTTCGTCGGGATGTAGGCCGAGACGTCGTTCGCCTGTGTCTCGATGATCGGAAGCGCGGTCAACGATCCGCCTAGCGAGCCATCTTCCCTGTCTTTCAGTTTCGCGGCGCGCTCCAGCAAGCGAGAATGGAGGTAGAACACATCTCCGGGGTAGGCTTCGCGACCGGGCGGGCGGCGAAGCAGCAGCGACACCTGCCGGTACGCCCAGGCGTGCTTCGAGAGGTCGTCGTAGACGATGAGGCAGTCCTTGCCAGACTCCATGAACTCTTCGCCCATGGCGCAGCCCGCGTACGGCGCGATGTATTGCATCGGTGCGGGCTCCGTGGCGGTTGCTGCTACCACTATCGTGTGGTCCATCGCGCCGTGACGCTCCAAGAGGTCGACGATCTCGGCGACCTGAGCGCGCTTCTGGCCGATGGCCACGTAGATGCACAGCAGGTCGGCGCCCTTCTGGTTGATGATCGTATCGATGGCGATGGCGGTCTTGCCGGTCTGCCGATCGCCGATGATGAGCTCGCGCTGACCACGACCGATCGGGATCATGGAATCCAGGGCCTTGATTCCCGTCTGCACGGGAGTGTTGACCGACTGTCGGTAAATCACTCCCGGCGCGATGCGCTCGACTGGCCGCGTGGCTGTTGTGGTGAGGGGTCCCTTACCGTCGATGGGCTGGCCCAGGGCATCTACGACGCGGCCGATGAGCGCGTCGCCGACGGGCACCTCGATAACCCGGCCCGTGCTGCGGACCTCGTCGCCCTCCGAGATGTCCGTGTAGGGCCCCAGGATGATGGCGCCCACCGTGGCCTCCTCGAGGTTAAGCGCGAGCGCCATGACGCCGTTCTGGAACTCCAGCAGCTCGTTGGCCATGGCGTTGGAGAGGCCCCAGATGCGGGCGATGCCGTCGCCGACCTCCGTCACCACACCGATGTTCGTGGCCTGGACGGCTTCATCGAAACCTTCGATCTGCCGGCGAAGAATTGAGCTGATCTCTTCAGACGAGCGAACTGCCATGTTCCCTCCGGTCGTTGTCACCCTGAGCCGCAGCGATCCGAGTAGTCGGCCAAGCCGACTTCGGATTCCGAACCATCGGAAAGGGTCTCCCGAGAGATGCTTCGCTGTCGCTCAGCATGACAGTTTCATGAGTGCCGTCACCCGCTTCGTGCTCCTACCAGCCTTTTGCGCAGGCTCTCCAGCTTCCCGCGGACGCTCGCGTCGAAGAGCTGATCGCCCACGCGCGCCATGACTCCCCCGATAATCGCAGGGTCGACGCGCGCTTCCACCTCGACACTGCGGCCCAGCCGCTGCTCGAGCCGCTCTGCGATGAGCCGCCTCTCGGACTCGGCGAGCTCCACGGCGGTCGTTAATTCGGCCAGCGCGATCCCACGGTGCGCGCGCAGCCGGTCCACGAAGGCCTCGGCCACTCCCGGGAACAGCTCGATGCGCTTACGTTCGAGCAGGATTCGCGTGAGTGAAACGACCTCCCGACTGAGAGGCCCTGCCAGCGACTCGATGACACGACGCTTCTGCTCGAGGCTCACTCGGGGGCCAGCCAGGATGCGGAGGGCGGTGGGATCTTCCGCCACCGCGCGAATGCGCTGGAGCTCGCCAGCCCACGCATCGAGCGCGTCGCGCTCGACGGCGAGCCCGAACAGGGCATCGGCGTAGCGGCGAGCCGATCCCGACTGCCTACGCACGCCTACCTGCGAGCACCGTCTTCGCTGGCGAGGAACTCACGGACGAGCTCGCGATGGGCCGCGTCGTCCAGGGATCGACGGACGACGCGGCTGGCGGCGGCGACGGCCAGGTCAGCCACCTGCTCGCGCAATTCCTGGAAAGCCTGGTCGCGCTCGCGCCCAAGATCGGCTCGGGCCCGCTCTGCGATCTGCGCGCTTTCGGCCCGGGCCTGCCGCCGCGACTCTGTCAGGATCTGTTCCGCGTTCCGGTTCGCTTGTGCGAGGAGCTGCTGCCCATCTCGGCGCGCAGCATCAAGAATGCCGCGCGACTCCTCCGCGAGCCGGGCCGTTTCGGCGCGCACCTGGTCCGCTTGGGCAAGGCTGTCACGGATGCGGGTCGACCGCTCGTCCAGCATGCGAAGCACCGGGCGATACAGGTAGCGCTGCAGCACGAACAGCAGGATGAGAAAATTGACGGTGTGCCAGACTACGGCCGTGACATTTATGCCCAGCGAATCGAGAATGGCCATAGGGCCCTCCGTGAGGCGCCGACGCCGTCCTGGCCTGTCTAGTGGATGCGGCCGAACAGAAGGAACGCGACGACCAGCGCGTAAATGGCTATCGCTTCCGTGAACGCCATGCCGCTGATCATGCGGAGGAAGATGGTATCGCCTGCCTCTGGATTCCGACCCATCGCCTCCATCGCCTTACTGCCCAGGATGCCAATGCCGATCCCTGGACCGATGGCTCCCAATCCGATGGCGAGGCCGGCCGCCAGTGGTGTCGAGTCGGGCATAGCGTGTCCCCTCCCTTTCTGTTATCTACCGTTTGCCGAGGGCCCGGCGCAGCGTCACGCACCCGCTTCTCATGAGGCGTGGTGCTCCTCGGCGTGGCCATGCGACGACGCCATGGACAGAAACGCGAGCGTGAGCATCGCGAAGATGAGTGCCTGAATAAGGCCAACTCCCAGCTCCACAGCGAGAAAGATCGCCGGCACGCCGATGGGCACGATCTGGAGCATGACCTCTACCAGGATGAAGCCGGCCAAGATGTTGCCAAAGAGTCGGAGCGCGAGCGACAGCGGCCGAGTGAACTCTGTCAGCAACTCCAAGATCGGCACAGGCCAGACGAACTTGAGGAAGTAGGCCTTGGGACCCGCGCGCAGGCCAGCGACCTGCACCCAGAAAAAGACAACGAGCGCCATGGCTGCCGTGATGCTCAGGTCGCTGTTGGCGGAGCGCAGGGCAGGGATCGAGCCCACCCCTGGGAGGACGCCGATCCAGTTTGAGACCCAGATGTAGAGGAACAGCGTGGCCACCAGCGGGAGAAAGCGTCGAGCGTTGGCGCCGCCGGTCTGCTCCGCCAGCGTGATCAGCACCTCGATGATGGACTCGCCGACATTCTGAATGCCCGACGGAACCAGCCGCATGTTGCGGGTGATGATGAAAGCAAGAAGGATGAGGAGCGCGACTGCAATCCAGGAAGTGAGAAGGGTATTCGTAATGGAGAGCCCGCCCGGCGTGAAGAGCACCTGTGGCTGGATGGGGACGTGGATCTCCAACGGTCAGGCTCACTCCTTCCTGCGGAGGGCGAACTGCACAAGCTGGGCTGAGCTGTAGACGCCGGCGGCTAATCCGAGGAGGGAGCCGAGGATCGTGAGAACGGGTACCGTGTTCCCCAATCGCTCATCGGCGAAGTTGCCGATCAAGAGGCCCATCACCACCGCAGTTGCGAAGGCTGTCCCCAGCCCGGTGGAGATCGCGACCGCTCGCCAGACGTTGAGGTTCCGCACTGGTGCCCCGTTGCTCCCCGCGGTAACCGGAATCGAGTATAGCATAGCGACAATCCGGGTCTCTGCTCTGGTCGAGGGCTCGGCCTGCCAAGCCCTATGAGGCGTGAGTCATGAGGCCTGAGCTGCGAGTGATGCGCTCCGTTCCCCTCACGCCTCGCATACTCAGCTGCGAGTGATGCGCTCCGTTCCCCTCACGCCTCGCATACTCACGCCTCACGACTCCAAGGGCTCGGCCTGCCAAGCCTGTTGGTAATACGTGCAGCCGCCCTACCCACGGGGTTGCCGGCCACCCATGTCACGGGCCACGACGATGCCCCAGACGCCTTCGGCCCCGGCCTCGAGAAGCGGCAGCGCGCTCGCAGCGAGCGTGGCGCCCGTCGTGCACACGTCGTCCACCAGGAGCACTCGTTTCCCTGCTACGCCCGATGGGTCTGTCACCTCGAAAGCTCCCGCTACGTTCCTCAATCGCTCGCGAGCGGGGAGCTCGGTCTGTTGCTGGGTCTCGCGGACCCGGCTCAGCATCGTCGCGCCGAGCGACCAACCGTGCTCTCTCGCGAGGGGCCGGGCTAGCAGTTCGGCCTGGTTGAATCCCCGTGCCCGCAGTCGGTCCCGGCTGAGAGGTACCGGCACGACGAGATCGATGGTGATTGGCCGGACCACGAGGGCTCCGCTGAGGGCCGACGCCAGAAATGGGGCGAGACGCGTACGGCCGCGATACTTGAAAGCCAGGATCGCGGACCGAATCGTGCCCTCAAACGGATACCGCGCCAGCACCGCACGCAATGGTGATTGCCGCCCGACGCAGCGGCGGCAGATGCGGCCGCCGGGAGAGGGCATGCTGCATCGCGGGCAAGTGCCGGTCCCGAGCGTGCGCAATGTGGTGGTGCAGGGCTGGCAGATCTCAGCTCCCCGCCGACCGCACCCGACACACCGAGGCGGAAGCAAGTGGTCGAGTGCCGTCTGCCACCAGGGATCGCGGGGCAAATGTGCCTCAAGCAACTCGCGAGTTCGTGTCATCGCCTCGTCCCTCATAGTCACGTCCGAGGGAACGGATCGTATTTCTGCTCCGAGATTATGGACAGAGACAGCCGTGCTAGAATCCCGAGATGCGCCCCCCCGCCATTCTGAGCCGCAGGCGAAGGATCCGGTGCCTTGCAGACCCGCATGCTTCGCCCCGCGCGAAGCATGGCGTTCACGGGCATGGATCGACCATATGGATGATCTAGAAATTCAACGGGTGCGCGGCACCAACGACGTCCTCCCTGAGGAGCGCCTGGTTCAAGAGGAGGCCCGGGCGCGCTTGGGGGAGATCTTCGGGCTGTACGGGTACGAACCCATCGATACGCCCGTCCTGGAGCCGACGGACCTGTTCCTTCGAAAGGCGGGCGAGGAGATCGCCGCCCGCATGTACTCGTTCACGCACTGGAATCGCAACCTTTGCCTCCGCCCCGAGTTCACCGCGTCGATCATCCGGGCATATGTCAACCATCTGCAGGACAGACCCATACCCGTGCGCCTCCGCTACGCCGGGCCCACGTTCCGCTACGAGAAGCCGGGCCTCGTGCGCCATCGCCAGTTCACGGAGGTCGGCGTGGAGTGCATCGGGGCCGAGGGTGCTGCCGCCGACGCCGAGGTGCTCGCCGTTGCGCGGCATGGGCTCGAGGCGATGCAGGTGACCGGAGCGCGCTTCGTTGTGGGACATTTGGGGGCCGTTTTCGAGCTCCTGTCACAGCTGGGCATGCCGAGCCGTGCTCAGTCGCTGGTGATCGGCGTGATGGAGCATGTGTCGCGGGCGCCTGGCGAGGCGGAGCGGGTTGTCACGAGGCTCGCAGCCATGTTGGGGGCGGCCGAGGAACCAGACAGCGGCGAGGATGGCGCCCTGGGTGAGCTGCTCCACTCTTTCGGACCTGAGCGGGCGGCCCGTATCGCCGGCGACCTGCTCGAGCGCGCGAACTTCAGCCTCAGCGGTGGCTCCCGCTCCCCCTCCGAGATCGTGGAGCGGCTCCTTCTCAAATGGTACCGGCCGGATCCGACACCTGCTATCCGCAGGGCGGTGGATTTTATCGGCGAGCTGCGAGCCGTCGCGGGACCACCAGTGGAGGCGCTACCTGCGCTCCGTCGCGTGCTCGCCGACTTTGGCCTCCACGATGGGCCGGTGCTCGAGGTGGAAGCTGCTCTCGAGTATTTCGACCGGTACGCGGGCGTGCCCCTCGACATCCGCGTCGACCTGTCGCTGGCGCGTGGCCTTCGCTATTACACGGGGCTGGTCTTCGAGGTCTATGACGACGAGGGCAACCAGATCGCCGGGGGCGGCAGGTACGACGATCTGGTGCGGGCGCTCGGAGGTCGAGGCCCCACCCCTGCTTGCGGGTTTTCGTTCGGCCTGGAGCGCTTGCTGGCTGCCGTGCAGCGAGCCGGCACCGTCGCGTCGCCCGATCGATCTGTTCGTGCTCTGGTCGTTCCCGTCGAGTCCAGCGATTATGGTGAGGTTGCCACCCTGGCCGCGGAGCTGCGCCGCGGGGGGGTCCCGGTCGAAGTGGACGTGCGCTTCCGAGGTATGAGGGCTAACCTCCGCTATGCGGACCGCCGTGGCATTCCCTTGGTGCTCGCGCTGGGCGAGCGGGAGCGAGCGGAGGGAGTTGTCGCGCTGCGGGATATGTCCGCCTTCGAGGAGGCTCGGGTAGCAAGGGCCGACGTGGTGCGCGCCGTGCTGGCACGGGTGCGCGCAGGCACGACGCCGGAGCCAGCGTGAACGCGCCGTTGCGCATGGCCCTGCCCAGCAAGGGGATGGAAGACGATACCGTCGAGTTCCTCCGGGCCTGCGGCCTACCCGTCGATCGCTTGAATCCTCGCCAGTATCGAGCCCGCGTCCGGACGCTGCCTGACGTGGAGGTCACCTTTCAGCGAGCTGGCGACATCTTCGCCAAAGTGGACGAGGGCAGTGTCGATCTCGGCATAACCGGCTATGACGTCGTGGCCGAATTCCGCCGCGAGGACGACCAGGTCAGTGTGCTGCTTCCCGAGCTCGGGTACGGGCGCTGCTCCCTGGTGCTCGCCACTCCGGAGGCGTGGATCGACGTGTCGAGCGTCCACGATCTTTCGGAGATCGCGGCGTCCACCAGGGCCGCGGGCCGCGACCTGCGCATCGCGACAAAGTACCCGAATCTGACCCGCCAGTTCCTGTATGACCACGGAGTCAACTATTTTTCGCTGCTCGAGAGCAGCGGGGCGCTCGAAGCAGCGCCTGCGCTGGGCTCTGCCGACCTCATTGCCGACATCACCTCGAGCGGAGTGACGCTGCGGGAGAACCGGCTCAAAACGGTCGCCGGGGGCACCATCTTGCATTCCGAAGCGTGCCTCATCGCGAACCGAGCTGAGCTAGCGCGAAGCTCGCACAAGCTGGAGAACGCGCGGCTCATGCTCGAAGCTATGGAGGCCTACCTCCGCGCGCGCCCGTACCTCTCTGTGACCGCCAACGTGGAGGGCGGAACCGCCGAGACCGTTGCCCGCCGAGTGATCGCCCACACCGATCTCGCCGGTTTGCAGGGGCCCACCATCGCCCGGGTCTATCCCAAGTCCGCCGACGACGATGCCGACTGGTACGCCGTGACGGTGATCGTATCGCGTGATCGGCTCCAGGATGCCGTGGACACGCTCCGGCGGGCTGGGGCCGCCGACATTACGGCCACGCAGCTCTCCTACGTCTTCCAGAGCAAGGCCTGGAGCTACGAGGCCCTCCTTCGCACCATTCAGGCCCCCGATGAGTAAGGCTAGCACTGAGCTCATCCGGATCTACCGCACCGTGCAGCAAGCGCGCCAGGAGGTGCTCGGCCGCCGCGCTGCCGAATCGTTCGAGATGGCTCCACCTGTCCGGGACCGGATTCGGTCGGTGTTCGGCGAAGACCTCCCTGCGCAGCACGTCGTGGCCCGCATCCTGGACGATGTCCGAGCCGAGGGCGACGCCGCGGTGCTCAGGTACACACGAGAGCTGGACGGCGCCGACGTCGGCGATTCCCTGATCGCCGACGCTGACCTCGACGCTGCCCTCGATTCCATCTCCGGGGAGTTGCGGTCGGCGCTGGACGTCGCCGCGGGCCGCATCCGCGCCTTTCACGAGCGATGTCGGCGTAACTCGTGGATCGACTTCAGCGGTACCGGGGCTCTGGGGCAGCTCGTCGTGCCCGTCGACCGCGTGGGTGTATACGCGCCGGGGGGACGGGCCGTCTATCCGAGCACCGTCCTCATGGCTGTCGTGCCCGCGCGCGTCGCGGGCGTGCGCGACGTCGTGGTCGCAACCCCGCCGGGTCCCGATGGAATGCCCAATCGCACCATCCTGGCGGCGGCGCGCATCGCCGGGGCAGATCGCGTCTACCGCATGGGTGGTGCTCAAGCCATCGCTGCGCTCGCCTTCGGGACCGGTACTATCCCGAAGGTGGACAAGATCGTGGGGCCGGGGAACCTGTTCGTCGTGCTGGCGAAGCGGGCTGTAGCGGGCTATGTCGGCATCGATGGGTTCCCTGGGCCGACCGAGACCGTTGTGGTGGCCGATGCAGATGCCAACCCGTCCTGGATCGCTGCCGATATGCTCGCTCAGGCAGAGCATGACCCACTCGCCCAATCGATCCTCATCTGCACGGGTGAGCAGACAGCGCACCTGGTACTGGATGAGATGGAGCGCCAGCTAGTGGAGGCGCCGCGGGCCGCGGTGATCCGGGAAGCCCTCAGCACGCGTGGGGCGATCGTCGTGGTGGATTCGGTCGAGGAGGCCATCGACTTCGCGAACGAGCACGCTCCCGAGCACCTATGCCTGTCCGTTGCTGATCCCTGGAAGTACCTAGGGCGCGTTCGCAACGCGGGTGGCGTGTTCGTGGGGGAAGGGTCGGTGGAGGCTATCGGCGATTACACGGCCGGCCCGAGTCACGTGATGCCGACAGGCGGTACCGCGCGATTCGCCTCCCCGCTCAATCTCGACGACTTCACCAAAGTGATCTCCGTGTTCGGGTTCGGCCCCGCGGAGCTGGCGGATCTCGGAGAGCCCGCGGTCGCCCTCGCTCGCGCCGAGGGGCTCGCGGCGCACGCCGCCGCCATCGAAGCGCGGCTCAAGCCAGGACTAAGGGCCCAGGGCTGAAGACTGAGTGATGGGTAAAGAACGCTCAGTCCTCAGTCCTCAGTCCTCAGTCCTCAGGCCTGCCCCCTGGGTTGAAGGGATGGCGCCCTACGCGCCACCGGAGGACCCGGAGGCGATTGCCGCCTCCGCCGGCCTCCCGCGCGAGGCGCTCATCAAGCTTGATGCCAACGAGAATCCCTATGGCGCCTCGCCCCTGGTCCGAGCGGCGCTCGCTGACTTCGCGGGATACCACCTGTATCCAGACCCTGATCAGCGCGCGTTGAGGGCCCTGCTCGCAAGGTACGTGGGAGTGGACGCGGGCCGCCTGCTCGCGGGTAACGGTTCTGACGAGCTGATCGATCTCCTCTGCCGGATCTACCTGGAACCGGGCGACGAGGTGATCGACTGCACCCCGACGTTTGGCATGTACCGATTCTCAGCGGAGTTTTGCGGAGCACAGGTGCTCGAGGCTCCGCGGACGAGCGACTGGAGCATCGATGTCGACGCTGTGCGGTCGGCCCTCACGAGGCGCACGAAGCTCGTCTTCGTGGCCAGCCCGAACAACCCCAGCGGCAATCTCCTCGACGAGCGCGCGCTGATAGCCCTCCTGGACACGGGCCGGATAGTCGTTGTGGACGAGGCCTACATCGAGTTCTCGGAGAGAGAGTCCTGGTGCGGGCGGGTCGACGGGCACAGCAATCTCGTCGTGCTACGGACGTTCAGCAAATGGGCAGGCCTCGCAGGACTCCGCCTTGGCTACGGAGTGTTTCCCGCGGACGTGCTGAGGCACCTTTGGAAAGTGAAGCCGCCCTTTAGCGTGAACCTCGCCGCCGTGGCCGCCGTGCGGGCCACCCTCAGCGACCTGCCTAGCGTCGAGTCCAGCCTGAGGCGCATCGTGGAGGAGCGGGCACGAATGGCGGCGGAGCTGGCCGAGATCGATGGCCTGCGCGTGTGGCCATCGTGCGCCAACTTCATGCTGGTTGAGGTCGAGCGAGGACTCGCCTCGGACTTGAAGGAGTTCCTGGCGAGCCGAGGGATCGCAGTTCGCGCCTATGGCCACCCGCGACTGCGCGGCGCCATCCGGATCAGCGTAGGGCTGCCGGAGCACACCGATGCGCTGGTGCGCGCCATCCTCGACTGGCGGGCGAGGGGAGGCTGAGCATGGCTGTTGCGGCCCGCGAGCCACGCATCGGGCGAGTGCATCGACAGACGCGCGAGACGGATGTGGCGCTGACCGTTGTCCTGGACGGCCACGGCCACGCGAAGGTCGCCACCGGCGTGGGGTTCCTGGACCACATGCTGGACTCGCTCGCCCGCCACGGGCTCTTCGACCTCGAAGTGGAGTCGAAGGGAGACTTGCACGTCGACGACCACCACACCGTCGAGGACGTGGCGATTGCGCTCGGCCAGGCCTTGCGTGAAGCGATAGGCGAGGGCCGCGGCATCCGCCGTATGGGTCACGCCATCGTCCCGATGGACGAGGCGCTGGCGCTAGTCGCCGTCGATGTAAGCGGCCGCGGCGTCGCGGACGTCGAGGTTCCCCTCGACGGACCGACGGTGGGCGGGCTCAAGGTTCAGATGGTGCCCCACTTCTTCAGATCGTTGGCGCTGGAGGCGAAGATGAGCCTCCACGTTCAGGCGCTGAAGGGCGCTAACGATCACCACAAGGTCGAGGCGTGCTTCAAGGCGCTGGCGAAGGCGCTGGATTGGGCAACGCAGATCGACGACCGAGCTGCTGACGAAGTGCCCTCGACGAAAGGCATGCTGTAGCGGCCATGCGCGCTCGTCCGCTCATGGTGAGCCTGTCGAACCATGAGCCCGAAGGTGCGCAACCTCGGACCGGTCCTTCGACAGGCTCAGGACGAGCGGTTCCGGATCAAGACGAGCAGGTCCAGACTCAGCCTGTGGGGCTCACGTCCTGGCGGCGGCGATCTCGCGCCCGTGTGAGCGCACATGATCCGCGACCTGTTGGCTGACCTGCTCGATTGTCCTGAGGCCGCGGGTGGGGTGCTGGTAGGTCCGGTCCAACTCTTCCTCGCGCAGACTGTCGAAGAGCGCCAGCGTTTCCGCGTGCTCCCGCGCAAGCTCCTCGCGGAGCTGGGCCGGCGTCCAGCCCCTGCGCTCGGTGACCATGCGCTCGTTGTATAGGTTGACATCTTCCGCCGACCACGGCGTTCCGTCGAGGGCGCTTCGAATCTGCGCTCGCTGGCGCTCCTCGATGGTGCAGAGGTGAGCGAACATATCTTTCGCGGACCACCCCTCGTTGGCGGCGCGCCCCCAGTCCTCCTGGCCGAAGTTGTCGAGCGTGGCCAACAGCTCCTGGTGGGCGGAATCGATCCCGGCTCTGATCGCGCTCTTTCGATCCAGCACGGACCCCCCCGATTGAGACATAAGGAACGGCCCAATAGTAACCGAGGGCGATGCGCTATGCTGGTAATCCAAGGGGTGGTTGGTGTTGGACGTACTCGACACGCTGAGGGAACGAGGCTTCGTCGCCCAAGTATCCGACGAGGCCGGCCTGCGCGCGGCCCTGAGCCGCGGGTCGGTGACCGTGTATTGCGGCTATGACCCGACGGCCTCGAGCCTCCACATGGGACATCTCGTTTCCCTCATGATGCTGGCCCACCTGCAGCGCGCGGGGCACCGGCCCATCGTCGTCGTCGGCGGTGGAACCGGCATGATCGGCGATCCGACCGATAGGATCGAGATGCGGCGGCTCCTGTCGCTCGAGGACATCCGAGCCAACATGGATGGGATGCTCCCCCAATTCGGGCGGTTGCTCGAATTCAACGGCGGGCCGGTGCCAGCGTTGATGGTCAACAATGGCGACTGGCTCCTGCCCCTGGGCTACGTCAAGTTTCTGCGGGACATCGGGCGCCACTTCAGCGTCAACCAGATGCTCCAGCACAGCACCTACCGCCAGCGCGTGGAGTCCGTGGGCCTCAACTTCATCGAGTTCAACTATGTCCTGCTCCAGGCTTACGATTTCTTGCAGCTGTATCGCGAATACGGATGCAGGCTCCAGATTGGCGGCGAGGACCAGTGGTTCAATATCCTGGCCGGCGCCGAGCTGATACGGCGCATAGAAGGCGGCGAGGCCTACGCGCTCGTGTCGCCCCTTCTAATGACCGCCGGCGGCCAGAAGATGGGCAAGACCGCCCGGGGCGCCGTCTGGCTGGACCCGGCGCGGACCTCCCCCTACGAGTACTACCAGTACTGGATCAACACCGCCGACGCGGACGTCGAGCGCTTTCTGGGGCTATTTACGTTCTTGCCGATGGAGCGGGTGCGAGAGCTCGGGCGCCTCCAGGAGGCGGAAGCGCGCGACGCGAAGGAGGTGCTCGCGTATGAGGCAACGGCGTTAACCCATGGCGAGGAGGCGACCCGGGAGGCGCAGCGCGCGAGTCGGGCGCTGTTCGGCGGCGAGGGCGAGGCCGAAGGCGCACCGACGACGACGATCCAGGCCGCTCGGCTGGCGGAGGGGGTTCGGCTAGCGACGCTGCTCGTCGACACAGGCCTCGCCCCATCGGTGACGGCGGCCGCACGTCTGATCGACCAGGGCGGCGTTTCTGTGAATGGGGAACGCGTGGGTTCGCCGGGCGCGCGCATCGACGAGGGACACCTGCGCGACGGGGCAGTGCTGCTCCGCGCGGGGAAGAAGCGATTCCATCGGATCGTCGTCGAGTAGCAGGCAGGTTGGCGCCCGCCGCGGGAGGCTGAAGCTGCCTCGAGTCACACGAGTACATTACTGT
>Ga0184637_10000913_pt1 | contig 20939 bp, 37 predicted proteins | sample PLM3_127_b2_FD_133143 | JGI IMG/M metagenome (GOLD analysis project Ga0184637, IMG submission 133143) | Groundwater sediment microbial communities from an aquifer in East River, Colorado, USA - PLM3_127_b2 | ecosystem: Environmental > Terrestrial > Soil > Riparian zone | place: USA: East River... | reverse complement strand
TTGGGTGGCAACTCTCGTGCCAAATGAGAAAACAAGAGATCGCTTTTCTGCTGGCACGTAAACAGGCAGAAAACCCTTATATGTAGCATCATTTCCTAGCTCGCATCCAGGGCAATCATCTCCAATGCAAGGAAATGAAGGGCTCCATCCACCTTTAACCCAAAGTGTATGATTGTTAATTGCGACTAATCCATCTTCTAGAGACTTCAAAACAATCAATTCAACGCGAGTGTCTGGCGGAATTTTGACAAATGGACCACTTCCACGAGGGCCAGCATCAAGACCACGTCGAATAATTGGTGTTCGCTTAATCGCCATTTTTCAGCTCCTTATAGGAATAGTGAAATCGATAGTGCAGTAGTGACATGATTCTCAGCGTTAGTTCTTTTTTGATATTTTTCTCCTTTGAAAAGTGAAGTCGCATGTGGCAATCGTGACATAAACAACACATATTTTCAATCTTAAAAATAGTGCTGCTTCTTAAACTGCTATGGGACTTTGGAATAATTTCATGCACACTTCCAGCATGTGCTCCGCATAACACACAATGGAAGTGATCACGCTCTCTTACTTTTTGCTTTAAGTTTCTGACTTCTTGAACTGTTAATCTCATTAAGACACGCTAACGTTACAGCTAATGAATCATAGATACCCTCCTTAGTTAATTTAGAGTAGGCCTCAATTGGATAATCATCACACGAAAACTTTGTCTTCTTTTTTACAGCAGCGGCCACCTCACTTTTCTCCGCATAACTATTTCCAGTCAACGTCTTTTTTACTGTTGTAGGGGTTACAAAGTAAAAGTGACCATTAGGAATAATTAGGGGTAGAGTAAGCACAATGCCTTGAACAAGAGAAAGTGCTCGAATAGCTTTTACGCTTTTCGAGCCTACTGGAACCTCTGCACAAAGAATAGAAATTGAAAAACGGTCAATTATAGACTTAAGGCTAGCCGCAATGAAGCGGCCTCTTACAACATAGTTCTCTGTGACACTTATGCTTTTATCCAAAGAAGTTTGAATTGTGCCCACATCAACAACAGAAAAACCCTTATTATCAATAAGCATGATCGACCAACCTGTCATTGATAAAGAGGGGTCAAGGCCGAGAACGAGAGCGCCGCTTGAAGAGCTTGTTGACATTTTTTTTCTTGTCTCCATCCTTTGAGCCATAACATAGCTCGTAAAAGTCGCAATAGTTACAATGGTCACCACGATTTGCAGGATAAACACCTGTGTTCAAGTAAGCAATGGCGCCTTTTGTTGTTTCTTCAAATTCCTTAAGCAACCGTTGATCGACCTTAACACCGACAACTTGAATTTTGGGCGACTTAGCTTTTGTCACAATAAGAAAAGCAGCAAAGTCAGGGGGCTCTTCACTCAGATATGAATAGCCACTTAACTGAATTGATCGCCGTGCTGCATGTATAGGATATTGTTGGGCAGCAGTCTTTAAGTCAAAGATGACACTGCCTGAAATTTTCTTTTCTACGCCCCCTATAATCATTGGAAATCTTTTGACTTTAGCTCGTGCATCAACTCGATAGCTAACAGTCATTTTATCTATTTCTTTAGTACCTGGAATTTCAAGCCCCCTTTTGCCATTCACAATTTCAAGATCATTTTCATGTAAAAAGGTCTCCAATCCTTTCGACATGACTCTGCCTTTCTCCATACAACCATCCCAATTGCCTAGCAGCCTATCATCATACGTAATCGACTTATCACCACGAAAGCCAACCCACGACAACGCAAAGGCATTTTTGCGACCCAACCATACTGGCGTTGCCCCAGAATGAAAAGCGGTGCCAAAGGCAAAACGAACAGATTTCTTCTTTTTCTCTATTCGTAAAACATTCGAAAAATAAATCTTACGGGGACAAAGCAGAAAATCTTTCAACCCTGTTATGCTAATTCGACTAATCATTGATCGTAGCCTTCTTGTCAAGATAAGCTTGGATTGCCTTCGAAACCATTTGAGCTGACTTTCTATCCTTGCTGATTGATTGGTACGCATCAGAAAAAGTCTTGCCAATAAACTTGTTGCCCAATTTGAATCCATTCGTCGCTTTTGAAACAACCTTTGCTTCTATAGCAAGGTGAATAAGCTCATATTTACGATCAAAACCTCGACCAAAAATAATGGGCAATTTAATTGTCCGAAATGGAGTGGCGATTTTATTTTTTCGCGTCGTCAATTCAGTATAGAAGCCAATAGGATTGCCACTCTTCATAATCTTATCACGTTTCTTTAGATAAATTCTGACTTGAAGAGTATGACGAAGGGCAAGCCCTCCACCCGTTTCCTCTTGATATCCATAACCTGAAAGATTAGCCCTTACTTGATTCGTAAAAACCACACAAGCTTTTGTTCGCTTAAGACGAGGAGAGATCCTTCTCATCTCCTGAGAATTCATTCTTGCTGCAAGCCCCATATATCGATCACCAACTTCGCCATCTGCTTCTGGTTTAGGAGCCATAGCTGCGAGACTATCAAGAACGACAATTGAAAAACGCTTGTCAGCTAGCCAACTTTCAAGAATTGAATAAGCCTGTTCCCCATAATCAGGTTGGGCTAACACAAAGCGGGAAAGATCAACCCCACAGCGAATAGCATACTTCGGGTCAAAAGACGTTTCCGTATCAATGTATCCAGCTAAACCGAACCTTTGGCAGGCCCGAATAAGCTCATAGCACAAGGTTGTTTTGCCACTAGATTCCGCACCAAAGATTTCAACTAATCGACCTTGGGGCACGCCCCCTACTCCAAATAGCCAATTCAGACTAATAAGTGAGGTCTTAATAAATGGGACATCTTTGCGAGCATCTATAGAAAGCAAATTCCAAAAAATACCTTTGCCAAATTGTTTTTGGTATTCAGCTACTACTTGTTTGATGGCAGATGTTCTAATAACGTCAGTGGATTTAGGCGACAATTTCAATACCCGCCTTTTTGGCTAGCGACTCGATGAGCAATCGTGTCTCTGGATTTTTAAGCGAGTAACTCAAGAAACCCAATTCAACGATTTTTCCATTTGTAAGGACTCGCAGCGTTCCAGATTTTGCAATCAATTGGAAATGTCGTTGCGATTGTCGCTGTTTAAGCGTTTGGCCACGACCAAGAATTTGAGAATAAACTTGTTTGCTGGTCAGGCTTTCATCTGCTATGATTGACCAGATTCTCTTAGTTATTTTTTTTCCGCTTAATGAGAACTCAACAATGAGATCAAGGCGACTACCACTCAGAGAATAAAGATCAACAAATGAGGGAACGATTAATGACTGAGAACCACCACTCATAAAGACAAGCCAACGATCAGCCCAAGCATGTGCAGTACGGGGCGTCAGCATATATTGATCTCGAACGAAATAATCAAATGTTTCATACTGAGACGTAAATGATTCAGGAAATGATTCCCAGCCAGATCGAAGAGCATTCAGAACTTGACCTAGCATAAATTTCGAAGCTTGAGATGTTTTAGCCCACCCTTTCCCAAATTGAACAACATCATGCAACAAATTTCCATCAACTTTGCCTGCTTTAATTTCTTTTTGTAGACGTAAGACGATTTGGCCTTGGAGCTTTGTTGCGACAGCTAATTCTCGCTGAACGACTAATTGTGACATAAGAGCTCCTGGGCTGCTAGGATTATCCTAGCAGCCCATAGATTGACTAGGATTTAGAGCTTGCGCTTAACTTTCTTGATAGGGCGCTTAACTTTACGACGAGGCGTCTCTTCTTCCTCTTCCTCCTCTTCAGCTTCTTCTAGTTCAAAGAGGTCTTCCTCTTCAGCCTTAACAACCTTTTTACCTTTTCGTACAGGCTTCTCGTCTTCTTCCTCCTCACCCTCTTCAAAATCTTCTTCCTCAAGCTCCTCTTCCTCTTCAACTGGCTTTCGCTTACTCTTTTTCTTGGGCGTCTCTTCCTCTTCTTCGAGCTCCTCTTCCTCTTCAAGCTCGTCTTCAATATCTTTAGCTGCCTTACCCGCCAATTTTGTCTCAGCCAAATTAACTTGTTTACCCAAAACAGCCAAGAAGTCAGCAAGCTCAGTAACTGACAATTTCTTTTCTGTCAATTCAAGGTCAAGTGTAATAGGCTTATATTGTCCTACGCTTACAGTGATTCCTCGCACAACGACTGATTTTGGCGAACCTTTCAGTTGACGAGCAGCGGGCTCACGCTCTTCACGAACCTTCCGAATAACCTTCCGTACTTTTCTTTTCATTGCCCTTTGTCCCTTTCAAAGATAGATAAGGTTGATATGAATTAACTTAACCAGGCAAATTTACGTCATAGGCTCCTCCTCATCATCTATTGTTACTCCCATAATATTCAAGGCAGCATCAACAGCCACAGCCCCCACTTTTGTTGATATAGCAATACGTTCGAGGAGACCCTCATCTAATGGAATTTTATTCTGATCTGCTTCAGCTGTTTCAGACACAATTCGTTGCCATAATCGAAAGCACCAATCCAACACGATTACGTCACCGTTTGTCTGGTCAGGACTCAAAGATTGAGAGGCTGCTCTCGCCCTCAAAATGAGGTTAAGAATATCATCACTAACTGACAATCCATTATCCAACAATCCAAAATAACCCATTCCCTGAAGTTGCGAATCAGAAAAAATTTTGGCCATCGACTTCTCCGAGATCCAAGTTATATAAAGGTGGAAATGACATTTTTGTATTACGCAGCTTCAAGGCATAAACACTTATACGTTCACGCGTTTCAATAGGAACTATTCGTCTACGATTAAATCGAATGATTCGCCTTAATGACATCCTAACTATGTCTTGGTATAGTAAGATTTGGGCGAGTGCTAGAAGCTCTGTGGGTCTGTTGTTTTGATTTTTGTGCTTGTCTCTCTTTCTCTTTATCGGCATGCCGTATTCCTTTCAATAAGGGGTGCCAGAAGTCTAGAGAGCGTTCAAGCGTATTAACAAAGCACGCTTCAGGTCTCTCTCCATATCTCTTAGCGAAAAGCCGTGCAGCTGATTTAGCCTCCTTTTTGAATGTCGTATCTACTCGCCATCGCCACCAAACTCTCCATTTCGGATCATCTTTGAGAACTTTCACGTATTCTCCTTAATGCCTTGACGTACAACTTTGCCCATTTTACGAGTACTTTCTCTCTTTTCTGAAATGGAATATCTTTGATCTCAGCGAGCAACGTCATTCCTAGCAATCCTTTGAGCTTGAATCTCGGAATTTTGTGTTGGCAGACCAAGACAACACGACCCAAAAGATAAAATACTTCTTCCTGATCGGTTTCGAAACCATAGAGACGCACGATCTGAACATATTTGTCAACAATTACAAACAGCTCGTGGTCAAGTTTCGGATCAGGAATCATATCACCCCTTCAACATGTGCGCTTCTTCAAAATCATCTTCATTAATTTTCGTAGCTGCGAATGTAGGCTTCGTAGGTTTACCTCTTCCTACAATATCTGGAAATGACAATCTAACCTCATATCCAGGATTGAGACCATCCTTATGAGTAACGTCTAGATGACCTTTGATGGCTAAGTCTGCTAATTCAGCCTCTGTAAAAAACATTGTGGGCTCGATATTTTCCCAGCTGGCAAGACGACGAACGACTGCCCCCAACAATAAAGCAAAGGCATCCGTCATATCCGGTTTAATGTCTAAGTTCTTGCTAATACTTAAATCAATAGGCAACAAATTATTCATTTTTCACTCCTGTATATTCTGAATGAACTCGATTAGTTGTTCAGATCGACCGGCTTCATAGCCACACAAGTAATAGAGATATGAAAGAACCAAAACCAAACTTCCAAGCAAAAGCACTTGTCCGACGGGAAGTCTTTGCAAAAGAAATGGGACAAGCAATACACAAAGCAACCCCGGCACCGCATATCTGACTACACGACGCGTCAAGAATTTGATCTTCTTTTGCAAATTTAATTGTGTGAGCTGAGAACGCGTTAGCTTGCTTCTGTAAATTCGCCATTTGATCATTGGATCGTGTGACAAATCTGTAACAGGTCTAATCAACATGATAAACGTCTTAGCATATCCCGTTTCATACCCAGCTAATACTTCTTGTTTTGTCGGTTTTGTTGACGTTCCTACAAACTCAAAACCAGAAATTGGTAGGCCGTCATATCTATCGTATGATTGATTTTCATAAACTTCATGTGACTTCATGGACAAATCTCCGGTGCGAACCACTGGTAACGTCCCGATATTCATGGATGATAACGTTCTCAGGTAACCATTCTAACAAGGGCATAACTTGTTCGCGGGGCAATCCCCCATGCCCCACCCCAGGAAAGTTGATAGACATTTGCTGAAAGTCATGACTAAGCAACCAAATTCGAAGCTTAGTTAAGCTATAACCAATAAGGCCCAAGTCAGCTTTGTCCGACCAATCATACTTGACTTGGAGCAATAAAATTCGTAAGCCGTCGTCATAAGATGAGTACTCGTACAACCCATACAGAAAAACATTCGTGGTCATAGAAAATGACAAATTACTTATCCGTATGGATTTTCCTGCTTTAGCAGGTAGTTCAGGATATCTCTTAGCCGCTTGTGATGCAGCACCTGCACCCATGACAAGTTGGTCGCGATTGTTCAACGTACCACAGCATGTAATGACTTTGACGTCCGACGGATGACTCCACAAATCAGTGTTGACGATTTGCATTAAGACCTCCTAAATCTACATAAGCTCTAATAGCCATTGCCGCAATTTGGATTAACTCAGTTTCCCATTGAATGGCATGTCGATCACTACTTTTCATTTTGACAAATGCCCAAAACTCGTCAAGTTCCTCTTTGATAATTGCATAACCTTCATGCAAGGAGTTTATGTCAGGAAATTGCTGCCGAGTTCTTTTGAGTTCAGCACTAATCATCAAAAGTGCTTGATCATCAGCTATTTGCGTTGATTGTAATACAGGCTTACTCATTTCGTAGCCTCTCGTATAAATCTAGATGCTCTGGTGGGTTCACCTCTATAAACCTGGGGAGCCATAATGATCAATTCATCTTTGGCTCTTGATGCGGCTACATATGCGATTCTCCTTTCATCAACGATTTGGCTTGGATAACCAACGGGAATTTCAGTGATCATATTCTTACGCACGACATACGGCAATAACCCTTCAATCCAACCTATACAAACGACGATCGATCTTTCGCTTCCTTTCATTTTGTGAATTGTGCCCAAAATAACTCCCTCTGTTCTTTCAGTTGATGGAGTTAATTTTTCTATCAATGCTGTTTTAGCTCCGTGCCGTGTTGCCATTTCTCGAATCAAATCAAAATCTACCAGAATGTTGTCATCCGCACCGGCATCTGGAGTAGGACTACCCTCGTTGTACAACCAGTACTCAGAGCACGCTTGACAAACAGCATCTACAGCTTTGTCAAGCGTGATGTCTGTTAACCAACTTACGAACGCTTGAAAGCCTCTAATACTTCTCCAATACTTGCTCAGCCGTTTATCGCTACCGTCTAAGTCAAGTAAAGCCATTGGAGTATATCCGCACGCACGTAATTCTTCAAAAAACCGATAGCCTAACCCACGATGTGGATGACGATTATTGGAGCTGATGCCCACATTGACTGTGTTGATGATATCCTGATCTGTCCCCACACCTGCAGCAAGCCGCAAATAACTCGTTACAGCCAAGACGTGAGCCTTAGAAAAGAAGCTGCCACTGTCCCCAGCAAATACATAAGGGGTTCCAACATGAACCAATTCTGTTTCGATTAGACCCAGCTGTGCGTTCGTACGAGCTAAAACCATGACATCCTTTGGATCGTGGGTCGTGCATATGCCTACAACAGCTTCTGCCTCTAGCCATTCATTTTCTGGATAGAAGATTTCTACGCCATCTGGCATCATCCCATTATTAACCCGAGTCGATGTCATTTTAAAGTCTTCGACCTTCGGATATCGCATAGCACCTACAAGCTTATTACTGAAGTCCACCAACTCAGCGGTTGATCTGAAATTCTGAGTCAACTTAAAGCGCAGAAATCCGGCGTCATCCAAAATAATATCAGGTTGAGCACCTACAAATCCATAGAGGGCTTGATTTTGATCTCCCACAACATATAAATTATCACAGACAGCCCGCAAAATATGAATTGTAAGTGGCATACAGTCTTGAAATTCATCGATTAGGATATACTTGAACCGCTTGCGCGTTTCGTCCAAATGGCTTTTATCAGACTCAAAAAAATCTAAGTACACATCGCGTAACAAATCTGGAAAAGTAAACGTATTTTCTTGTCGCAAAACTTCTTCAGTAGCTTCATAACAAGCCAAAACTAAATTAGCCTGTTCCTCAGTTAATCGCTGCAACAAGAACTCTTTAGCCCGATACGGAGCTATGCCATTATTCTTGGCTGTATCAATCCACCACTGGATATCTTTCCAGCCAATCCACTCTTTTTCAAGCTTACTCAAGACTCCACGGATTGTTCTCTTCAGTTGCCAGGCTTTGGCCTTTTGACGCGTGTCACCCCAAGAAACTAACAGACGCTTACAAAAAGCGTGGATGGTACAAACTGTTACGTCTTCAGACAATTGATGTCCCATCAAATCACGCAAACGAAGTCGCATCTCATTAGCGGCTTTTACTCCAAATGTAAGCATCGCGATATTATGAGGATCAACACCTTTTTCTTTGTTCAGCCAAGCAGCTCGATGTGCAATAACTTTTGTTTTGCCTGATCCTGGGCCCGCTAAAACCAAAACAGGTTCACCAATTATCGCCGTTACAGCTGAGACTTGCTCTTCAGTCAACTCAGACAACACGTCCTCGATTTTAGATATGTTGATTTTCACTAGTCCTCCTTTGGACTATAGATCACCGTTACTCCACTTTTTCCTTTATTCAAGCTAACTGTCACACTCATTTGATCAAGCCTCTCTTGTCCCACATAGAGTTCTTTCGGAAGAAGATTGCTCAAGATCATGTTGAATATATCATAAGCAGCGTCTTCAGCGGAACGATATTCAAAAACCAACTTATCCGCGAACTCTCGGAGTTCAGTTTCAGAAATTGCCGAGGTTGTTTGTTCATGAGCCAAGGCTAGCTCAACACGTATTCTAGCGTTGTTTATTTTTCGTGAACACCAAACAGTTGTTCTTTTCATTTAGCCCTCCTTTAGGCCATCTTGCCATACGTTAATAGGCGTATCTATTCCATGCACAACAGCTTTTGCCATGCGCATAAGTCCTTCGTTACATAAAGTTGCAATATGCTGAAAAGATTTCGGTGAATCTACGGCATATGATAAAAGCCGAGAGACTTCTTCAGGTTCTGTATATAATGACTGTGCCCAGTCTAAACCTATCTCTATTATCTCTAAATGCGGCAGTGTCCTCTTTGCAATGATATGACAACCATAGGCTGCTGCGAAAACAAGCGATTGATTAATAGAAAAATCTTGTGGTCGTGGAACATCAAAAAATATCTTTGAGGACGCAAGAGTCAACCCATATTCTTTCAAGTTACCAACTTGGTTATCTTCGAAAGGAATAGTTGACCTAGCCTTATCAAATGCTTGCACGCTAGCAACATCTTCGAATGACGAGTTAAAGCGAATAACTTTCCATCGCCATTCTGAATGCTTTTGAAGCCAATCACTAGCAACACTAGCAAGAAAGCCTATGGTCCTGAAGTTGTCGTCAGGAGTTAAAACAGAAGTGATAACATTTTGTCGAACTACCTCACCTTCATCTTTAATTTCTGTTACCAAGCTTCCCATACTGATAGGCACCCCCACGATGTTCAAAGACACTTGGGACGGCACTGTATCAATTGGATAATAAGGTGAAACGGGCATAAAGACACCACTCAACCTATCGTCCACTTGTCTATCTTCAGCACCATATCCAAAGACCTGGACATCCAAATTATATCGGCCAAGAGCATCCAAAATAGCTTCTAGTCCGGGCATGAATACATTCTGAACAAAAAGCGTATCTCCGGATACGACTTCTCTATTCATAATACGTCGAATAAAGATCGCAGCTTGTTGCAGACCTGTTAAACCCCAACCAACTTTATGAAAAATCGATAGCGCGTTATCTTCAATCAATACATAGCGATCACGTGGAGACAAGTAATACCGAAGCGCATCCCCGATCCAACTTGTTACCAGTCTATCAGTTCCGGCTAAGTGCCATAGTGTTTTCATTCAACCATCCTTATTGATGTTCGATAAATGTCCCAAACAAATCCCTTACTGCCCTGAACAGTTTCGTAGATGTAACAGATTCGTCGGCCTGGGGTGAGCGTCTCTAGATCCGTAATCATAGTCCTGACATTTTCGATGGCTTGTTCTCTGTTTTCAGTGTCAGACGAGCCGATATATTCAGCACCAGGAAATATCATGATGCTACCTTGATAGCGTTTGACTGCCAATAAATATCCCACTGTCTTCCATTAAATTGCGAAATGACTACAAAGAATTCGTTGCCTTCATTTGTTGGAACGCCAAAGGCCTCAGTTTGTTGTTGGACTGCTGCGTACGAATCTACTAACGAAGAAGATCCAAGAAAGGCGACAGCCTTATCCTGAATGCCAGCCAAAGATGTAGGCGTGACGATCACGACTTTCTCCTTTCAAATAAATCATCAAGGACTCCAAATCTTAAAACTTGGGCTCCCATTTGCAAAGCAGTATCATTTATGATCTTCATGAAATTCTCTTCTTGCCCATCTTTTAATCCATCCACGATGGCTTCTAAGAATTTCTGCTTGACGACCAGCTCGCGTTTTTCCTTTATGCTTTTTGCCACGTTGTTCCTCCTCTAGAACGAGCTGCTTTTTACATCTTGAATCTACCAACAGCTCTGGTGAACTCTCATTGCGACGAAAAACCTGTGCCTTAGATTCTTCGAAGACGTGGCCGCACTTATCGCACATGAAACAGGGTGACAAAAGGCTCATGCATCTGTAACCTCACTGATCGCTAAATCCATCGTATCACTATCCACGATAACGTCATATTTCTTGCCGTTTTGGGTATGAGCAACAAGCAAATCCGCCACTTCCCTGCTCATCCCGGCTCGTAGTACCATCTCAATTAACCATTTCTCATCCACGCCAGCAGCAAGCGATTGCCACGCTTCTTGTTTTCCCAATGTGCGCTCACGAAAAGCAAAAGGATTAGCAATCAATCCATATTGTTGAGCTAGTTTATTATCTTTGATGTTCCTGTTCAACACAAATTGGAGTTTCATGGAATTATTACTCCTTCGCGCGCTCGCGCTCGAACAGAAGTGCGTCCACAGCGGCATTGCGTTCGGATACTGTGACAACGAAAGGAGTAGGCCGATTGTCGCGTCTGAATTGTCGTTCGGCTTCAGTCTCAGCTACGCTCGCCTCCACCACGCGCCTCTCTGCCGCCGTGAGTGGGTCGGGCGCGATGCTATCTGCCATCTCTCGCGTGAGTGTGGGTAGCGTAATCGGGTCGAGCAGACGGGCGGGCGCAAGCGCATCACTCGCGCGGGCGGGGAGCGCAAAGAGTACAGCATTCAAAATACTATTGACGAGACGCTCTTCCCAAGTCAATTGACTTCCATCGATAATGTGTGCGGCTATCGCTTTCCGCGCCGCTTGTGCGGCAGACAATTCAGCTTCGAGTTCAACTGCACGCTCATGGTTGGCGCGTGAAGCTACATAAGCCGCGTCAAGTTCGGATTTCATCTCGCTGTATATGCGCTTTGCTGCCGCCTCAAAGCCCTTCGCTTTCAGTTCGAGTTTGGACAGCGCAGCATCACGCGCAGCCAATTGCGCAGATAGAGGAACCTGACTTTGACCGCTAGCGTTGAGTTCGTCAATCTGATTCATTTGATTCCTCCTCATCAAGAGGCTCAAGTTCATGCTGTTCAGCAAACCTCAAAATATCCTCATCCAAAATAGTTTCTATTACAGGCAAAATGGTCTCCTTGATTCTGAAAAAATACAAGCGGGTTAGTCTCTCTCCCTCTTGAATAACACCATCGATTGACCAAATGACACCCCGTCCGATCAATTCATACTTATTTTCGTCTCGTCCTCCTATGAAGGCGTTTTTATCCGACGAGGCAATATCGTAAACATAAATCAAACCGTCATCAGTCCTGCATTTCGTAATATGCTTCTTATCTTCAGACACCTGACCCCTCCTCATCGTCTTCGTCTTCAAGGTCTTCGTCTTCGTCCCATTCGATGTCAGCTTCCTCTTCACCAAAAACAAAGTCAGGGTCCAACGAGCCAATAGACACTCTTAGTTCTTCTGCCGGCCCACCTAACTTGTCCTTGACGCTTTGAATAGCAGCCTCAAATTTTGATTGGACGGTCAAAATTTCCTCTTTACGAGCTTCATCCAAATCTTTCCAAGCCTTATTATAGGCGTCCACAAAGACATCTTCTAATTCAAACGACTCTTGGCCTTTGCGTAACTTGCCTACACGAACAAGTTGACCATCTTCTAAAAGAATATAAGTATGTTTGATATTTTCCATAGTTTCTCCTTGCGAGGGGTCAAATTGAACATCGGGTGAATAAACCGTGACTAACGGCCCCACATCAACAGTCCTAAGTTCATCGTCATCCTCGGATGTGTCTGCCAAAAGTTCTCGGGCATATTGCGGGCAAGAGTCCGCCTCAATTTCTTGGACGCCATCGATCTCTAAACTACAAATGACGTCCAGCACATCATCATCTTCATCTTGCACAATTTCAGCCTTGATTTTTTTAATACAAGTCAAGCATTGTTCTGATTTGCAAATTTGTATCATGTCGGCCTCCTTAAGCCAATGATTGAACGAATGCGAGAACCACATCCCGAACCACGTCTGCCAACTTGTCCAGCTCGACGTGATATTGTGTAAAACCTTCAGGGATGAGCTCACTCGATTCGTAGTACCCTACGTTCAATAGCAAGCACAACAATCTGCTTGTCCCCCGATCTCGCTGAATAATCGAGCAAGCAGGAGTATCATGCAGCGCCCCATCCGTAATGATGATATTCAACCGATGAGCATTTGAAGACCCCTGTTCTAATTCCCAGCGCATGATCTCCGCTAACAAGGGAGCTAAAAAGGTACCAGCACCTGACCACCCGGGCTCCTTTTCACCGACAATCTTTAACACATCATCAACGTCTGATGTGCTAAAGCGACCTCGCCACGAATTTGGATTGCCATATCCTGGATCAGTTAAACACCAGCACGCTTGGCCCCCCATATAAGGATTGTTGTCGTTGTACCAACTTCCTCGACCTGCAGCCCACAACCACAAATTAGCCCGAAAGACGTACGCGGGCAAACTCTGAGTCACATATTGAAAAGCTTTGTTCAATAATCGTTCTAGCATCGCCCCCATCACAATGCGACCACCCTTACGATCATCGAACATCGACATGCTGACATCTAAACCCACGTGAATTTCCATCCGCGTAGAACTTAGACGGTTCAAATCGTCAGCCATACCACTTCTATCCAAAGCTTGTTCGACGACGTCATCCAGTCGATCTCCCTCGTAGAGATCAGTGATAGTTCGGTTGCCAATAGCACTATAAATCGCCGCAATGAAGTCATCCCCCATTTGCGCGGCGATTTGATCCAACGTGAGTGCACGTCTCTTGATCTTGAGTCTGCCTCGTTGTGCTGTCATTGTTGTGCCTTTCCTTTTAGGCATTCAGCTAAGATAAGCTTTCCATCCTTCAGTTAGTCGCGTATAAGCTCTATCAACGTGTTTCAAGCTTTCATTAACAACAAATCCACATGCCCAAAAATTTATTCTTAATTTAAGATTAAATTTAAGTCTCATCACCCCTATACCAAAATCCCCAAATAGCTGCCCTAAAAGACAATCGTCATAAGAGCCCATAGCCAACGTTTCCAGGTTGATTTTCTTACGCCAATTCTTGGGCAACTGTTTCTTAGCTGCTGCTTCATCCAGAATAGCTGCACCATTAAGAATTCGCTGTGCTGTCATTGTTGGCCCCCTTTAGCCATTTTAGCATCACTCATCATTTTAGCCTTAATAAACACAGGAGCAGTGACATTGTATCCCCCACTAGCATCGATCATCTCCAGAAGTTCCCGAACAGTCATGTCAAGCAGCAAGTCTTCAAAACTGTCAGCTAGTTCTTCGACCACCATATCTTCGACCTTACGCCAACACTGAGACCAATACATATTAGCCCGTTGTTCCGCTAACCACGCTTCTCCATTAGCGAGTCGCATATCATTAGCTAAAGTGATCCTGGCACGATAATCCAAGAACACTTTTCCAAACCCCGCACACTTGGGACAGATGATATGCTGTAACTTGTTAAGCACTGGGGATGCGGGAAGCTTCTTCGGCTCGGCGTAGTCCTCCGGATTGACTTTGGTCACCAGATACACGTTGGGAATATGATATCCACTGTTTCGCTCATCGCCATCCAGCAAATCTTTTCCGCACTCTGTTTGCCAATAACGTCGATTTGCTGTCGCCATACTAACTGCAACGTGCCACCGAACTTGCAAAACCTTGTTGACTGTTTTTACTGAACAAATTGGAAATGGGAACGTTGTCATGCGAGCCTCCTTTAGCTCTTCTTAACTTTAGCGTCCAAGATTCTTAGAACTGCGTTAGCGTCTGTGTTGCTGTCGATGCCCCCAATACAAGAGTTGTATAGCGCCCAGTAGGGACTAATTCCATCTTGCAAATCCGTGTAGGCATCCAATAAACGACGAATCGTAATGTCGAATCCATGCTTCCGCTGATCTCGCTCTTCCGCTACAGCCAAAGCAAACTCAACCATCGTGGCTGAATCTTCATTAACTGGAACACCGTTCGCCTTGAGCATTTTTTCCAAACGAGACCGTGTAGGAAACTTTACTCGAAACGGATACAACCGATCTTTCAAGCTATCGGGTAGAGGTTTTGTACCCACGAGCCCAGGATTGTAAGTCACGATCAACCGAAAATCGGGATGCACGGAATACGAGCGGCCATGAACTGTAATCTCATACGGAGCAGCCAAAATGCTGTTCAAGAAGAGAATAGCATCAGGATCGGCACCGTTCACTTCATCCACCTTGCACCACCAACCGTTGATTACCGCGGCTGCAAACTGAGCCACTTCAAAGCGGCCCAAGTCTGTCATGCCCCCAATCAGTTGACGTCCACGAAGACCTGCTTCAGCTCCAATACTGACCAATGGAATGAACTCACTCGCAGCCAAGTATTCAGGAGCCACACTCTTGCCAATCCCTGGAGGGCCAGCTAACCGAATACTTTTGCTATGCGTAAGCAATTTCGACTTGAGAGCTGGATACCACTCGGGTGGATCAAAATACCAGTATTTCTCTTTCACATTAGGGATCGAGGGAGCAGGAGGCATGACAACTTCTGTTTCTTTCGAAACTGTCCGCTGTTCCGAATCAGATATTTTATCATCGGCTCGCCTGATTGCTTTTAGCGTGGCTAACTGCTTAGAAGACGGCTGAAGAGTCGCGGCAATCAAAGTCGTGGGACTTCCATTCCCTATTGGACGATAGCTCAACTTGAAAGCACCTTCCCGTTTCTGAACTCCAATGTTCGAGAACCACTTCGAAAGCAATCGAAGTGAATGCGCCACTTGGTTATGATTCAACCCTGTAGCGGCTTCAATTTCCTCTAGCGTCATGCCTGTCATCTTTGACGATTGCTGCATGGCGTTTATAACGATATAGGGTGGGGTGCCCGGTTTCAATTCAGTGAGTAGCTTTTCTCCGGTCATTTCGACCTCCTTTAGTCGATGCTTCCTCTACGATCTCTGCAAAATTGATCGAGAGGATAGTGATCTTAGACCGCTTACAGGCCCGCTTAATCTCATTGACATATCCTGCCTTATTGACCAATGTTAACCGAATATCTCGGCTTCCCTCAAGAGCCTCCACTTCGATAAATGGACGAATCAAAATTTTCTTAGCAGTCAAATTGCATTCGATTGTTCCACGTTGACTAATTCGCCCAACACACTTAGATGATGTTGTAGTAAATTTTCCAGATATTTCGTATTTTTCCTTTCCTAATGATTTCAATAGTTGCGTGATCAGCGTTCTAGGTTTAACAATTCGCCGCTGAGGAACTTCGATTGAATCTTGTTCCTCTGGTTCAACTTTCGCTTTAACTTTACTCCACCATCCTGCGGCAGCAGGTTTATCCGATGTTAATTTTCTTGATTCAATATGCATAGGCGCTCGACACTGAACACATGGCCTATATTTCAAGCCAGATCGTTCAAAAAGCTGCTCACCAAAAACAAACTCCTCTGTGTGCCCCTTATCGCATAACCAATATTTAGCGACTTTAACTTTCGACCTAAAGGTCTCTTCCTGCTGAGCAAGTTGCTTGGCTAATTTCTTCGTCAGCTTGAGCTGCCTGTCCATCTTGGTCTCCTTTAACCAATTCTGCGGGCATAATAGGATCATCATACCCGCAGATCAACTAACTAAAGCTTATTTCTTTTTCTTGACGATGAGTTTAGCCTTCACTTTCTTTCCACTGGTATCGGTAGCAGCCGCGGGCACAAGGACTTTAACCGTAGACTTACTCTTTTTCTTGAGGGTCGCCCGAATCTTCTCAATCTCAGATTTCGAAGAAATGAGAAAACTCTTACGCAGCTGAACCAACATTCGGATAGACTGGCCCATCGTCGAAACAAAGCGCTTGACTGCGATAACCGCAATCTTATCACTTACCTCACCACGCAACTGTTTGAACAAAACGTTCAAATCATGATCAGACAACTGCTTAACTTTTCCTTCCTTACTCACAACCGCAACAAAGAGCAACGTATCCGGATGAAAGGTCACTGTAACTGCCGCTGTGTTTCCTACAAACGTATTTGTGAACATGTTGTCCTCTTTCCGGGCTTTACGCCCTAGCTAATTGTTTTCCCCTCGAATGTCCAACCGAATTTCTTCCAAGAAGCTCTTGTCTGTGTCCAAAGCCATTGCGTGAAACAACTGATGCAAAGCCTTGATCACGTTTAACATCGCCCCAACGACTTCAGGTTCAAAAAAGTGAACACGATGACGACGCCCAACAATCATCGTGCCCAATTTACTTCTTGCCACATCAAAGAGACCCACCAAACACTCCAGCAGTGAGTTTACAGTGATAGATGTAAATCGATACAGACCTCCTGTGAATTTTGCGGACTTGGATAGTTTAACTTCGTTTTCAAGTTCCGAAAACAAAACATACTTGCCGTTGATGAATAGGCCGTCCATATCCATAGTCATTGTTGCCTCCGTTGTTAGATGTTAATGTTCTTCAACTTGCCGCGAATGTTCTCAGCTTCTTGGATCTTCGTGGTCAGCTTCTTTTCACGCTGCTTAATAACGTGATCATTGGGATACTCCACCAAGAGATATTGAATTTCCTTGATCTCACGCTCACGCATTGCCAATGCCTTACGACGTCTTTGATCCTTAGTTTGTCGCATGTTCAATCTCCTTAGCGATAATCCTGATAGACTTTGACGAACTTTTGTTCGTCTTGCGTAAGGTTACGGCGAAATTCAAATCGCCGTACCAAAGCCAATCCTAACTTGGTGGTTACGACCTTGTGCCCTTTGCGGGCCATTCGTAATTCTGGAGTAGCTTCGTACACGCCCCGCTCAATGAACCACTTGACGTCCAATGGAACTCGGTACCGCAAGACAAGCCCCAATTCTTGGGCTACCTTATCCTCACGCGCAATTAGCCGCTCTAGTTCACGTTTGACTGTGAACTTCTTACGTCGCTTGCCGCGCGGCTCAACAACTAACGTCACCAAAATAGGTTCAGCAAACGCTTCACGCCGTTGCCGCTTCCATTTTTGGTCCAATTTCTTAGCAACCTTAATGCTATCTTCGAGTGAGTAGAAATCTTGTCCGCACATGTTATGACCCCACCATGAGCTTAACTTTCCCCTTCTTGGTGATTTTGATGCCCTCAAGAACAAGATCGTCGATGCTATTCCCCCCATATACACCATACTTACAAGTAAACACAGCCTCGGCATCTTTTCTGTAGATGTACCGGTAAAGCTTGACGATCTCACTCAGCAATTGTAGACGGGTCCAACCTCCTAAACTATGCCTAACAAATTCAAACTTACCAGAAAGAGGATAATCCACAACAACCACAATTTCAGATTGTTGGATAACCAACTCATCTGGCTTCAACAGCAGTTGCCAAACATGTTGCCAAACTGTGATCCCTAAACAATCATGATCAGCAAATTCCCCTAAATCTTCCTCACCCCCAAAATCGAAATGAATCTTAGCCATGTCACGGGCCTCCTTTTAGCCCTTTAGATATCGTGCCCATCAGTATTCGTACTTATACAATTACAGGCGTCACCGCCACTAGCCGAGTGAGCAAATTACTCGCACACTCATTGCCCACCCCCATTATCATCTTGATTTTATTGATGGTCTCTTGTTCCGTTAACAACCCACCCTCAAACTCAACAACCAGCATAACGACTTCAGGTACCGTCTCTTGAATTACTGTATAGGTACCTGCTTCATCCGCTAATCGTTGAATCAAGGCACACGTTAATGTTCCCAATCTCTGCACCCAAAGTTGCAACTCCAGTTGTAAGGTGTCAGACTCCATCGACGAATTAAGCATATCGATATTTTTCTGCAAAGAATCTGCATACTTCGCTTTCAATTCGTCGTTCTCCGCCTTCAATCGTTTGTTCTCTTCCTTCAGTCTCTGAATGTCGGTGCTCATGACAGCCTCCCACGACAAAAATCTAGCCAGCCTTGTGTTAGTTCTATGTACTTCGGCTCGTGTTCGGGGTCGTCCTCTGGCTCGCCTGCTTCAGCTATCTCAAACCCGTGCTCGATGGTATCTTGAATCGACATGTCCAAGATTTCTTCCCCTACCCCAAATGATCCGAACAACACTCCCAACGAACACCGACACGGATGTCCCATATCAAACATCCCTTTAGCGCTCTCGTCTATAATCTTCTTGGGCCATTCTTTCGGGTCAAACTTTTTGTCTAGCCTGTCGGCCCCTCGTTGTATTCTCTCTTGAATTGTGCCCACGATCCTGCCTCCTTTAACAGTTAAATGTCGTGCCCGTCGTTGTTTGTACTAGCAAGATAGCCCTCATCCTCAAATTTATCTTTCTTCCAAATGCCTCCATCTGTTTTCCGTCTCATTTTCAGCATCGGCAACTGCCTTATCCCATTCCTCATTCGACAGAGGTTCAACATTTATGACTCCAGGAACCATTTCTTTCAGAAGAGGAGCGAAGATCTCAAGCGGATACACGGCATCGATAGAGGCTGTCACATCGATTTTGTTCAAAAACCACCATGCAGCATCCACCTTACCCTCGTTGCTGCGGGTTGGAGTATCGGGGAAGTCAAAAACCTTAACGTGATGACCATCGAAGCTCGTGTTGTTGCAGATCACCGCGTACCTGCCTGGTTTAGTGTAATTCATGTGAGCTTCCTTTAGCTTGTAAAGACGACGCTAATCCGAACCCAGCGCCGCGCTGCCAAGTAACCTAATAGCTTAATCGACGCCTCGATATAGTTGGGGGCCGTGTCAATGACCTCGCCGGTCACGCGGTCGATAATGTTGTACGTCATAACAGATCTCCCAATTCAACAAACTCCCCCAGCATGAATTGTCGGGCCTGTTTGTCGCACAAGCGTGATTGCAGGAGTACGTTGTAAAGGACGGAAGTGAGTCCATACTTGGACAACAGACGCCTGACGCGAATAATGAAACGTGCTGAGGCGGTCATGACGTCGTACGACCACAGCCAGTACTTATATTCCTGGACTAGGACTTCGACCTCGGTGACTACTTTCCCGAGTGATACTTCATGTTCGCGAAGTGACTGTTCCGCAATCGTTCTAAAGATAACACGATCTAAAGCGTTCATTCGTTAGGCCTCCTTAGAGCCCAGATGCCAGCAGTTCTTTCGAGAGTCGGGCCTCTGTTCGTGCTGAACGACTGTGCTGTCGCTCGCATGGGGACTGCTACACAGTCAACAAACCGCCCGACTCTCGAAAGAACTGCTGGCAAACCGTTTAGTACTTCTTGCAACACATAAGCGAATATTCGAACTTGTCTGACCCCCGAATGGGCCAGTGCTTGGCATTGATCCACACCCCTTCCTTGTTACAGGCTTCTCGGAACTTCATGTACTCGTCGTACGTAGCGATGAAGCCGCAAATAAAACAGTTGCTATATTCGGGCACTTGAACGTCTTCTTCCCCAGGTTCATTCGACAACGAGTAAAGCGTCGAATGCAAAACGTGAATGCCAAGTTGTTTAACGTTCCTGAGCACGATAGTTTGGATCTGTTCTGGGGTCATTTCTTCACCCTAATAAGTTTTCTACACTCTGGACAAAAGGGGCGCTTGTGTTTTCTATATGGTACATATTTCAGTTTTTTCTTGTTAAACGTATGGTGACATCCAAAACACGCGCCATTTTCTAAAATGAACTTAGACATCCGAGCATAGTCATTGTTCACGTTAGCCTCCTTATAGCTAACTAAAAAGAAGCTGCAAATTCAGCCTCTCTGTTCGTCCCAGGAAAAAGTTACTTATTCGTGAAGTTCCATTCAAGACCTCTCTCCTGGGACGAAAAGAAAGGCCGAAACATTACTGCTTCGGCCTGCTCTTTGCGTCTCTATGGGCGAAAATGTTTGTTCCGTTCTTTCACTCTTACGAGTCACCATCAACACCGAGCACCTCGATATGATAGTGTGTCTTCATTTTTCCATTGCTAGTGGATAAGAATCGTCTCAGAAGCTTAAACACTAAAGTGACCGAATGGGTCACTTTGCTAATGCACTTCCTGCTCGATTGAATTTTTGCCCCTCAGGCTTTCACGCCTTGCCCTGTTTATTCTTTCGGAAGACATACTTCGGAACTTATGTGCAATTCACTGGGTTCTTTAC
>Ga0184637_10000912_pt1 | contig 20947 bp, 16 predicted proteins | sample PLM3_127_b2_FD_133143 | JGI IMG/M metagenome (GOLD analysis project Ga0184637, IMG submission 133143) | Groundwater sediment microbial communities from an aquifer in East River, Colorado, USA - PLM3_127_b2 | ecosystem: Environmental > Terrestrial > Soil > Riparian zone | place: USA: East River... | reverse complement strand
TGCCGACCGGCAGGTCGACGACGGTCTCGATCGCCTGCTGGGTCTGGGAGTAAGCCTCGCCAGCGGTGTCCTGAGCGATCTCGCCGTTGGTCCTGGGGGTGCTGCTTGCCATCTTGGGCACAACCTTCCTTGTGGTTGGTGGCTTCCTGGTCGAGCTAACGTACTTAGCTCTAAGGAAGTTCGGAATCACCATAGCACCGAACGCGTGTTTGTACCCTCGAGGCCCGTGAGGGTTACATTCGGGCCGAGGTCATGCCCATGCGCGCCATCCATCGCTGGGGGGTCTCGAGCTCGTCCTGCTCTGGCAGCGCGTCAGGGGATCGCCACACTTCGTTCAGCCCCTCGATACCCGATCGCTCGGCGACCGAGTCGGCGAATCCCTTCCCGAGCCGGTACTGCCGCAGCTTGACGTCGAGCCCGAGGAGCCTGCCGACGATCACTTCGAGTGCGCCGCGCCGGTCGCGCTCCGCCTCGAGGGCGTCGCGCAGGCGAGCGTACCCAGGATCGAGCCCGGCGCCGATCGCGTCCATGACGTGCTCGGAGTAGCCCTCGATCACGGCCATCGCCGCCTGGAGGCGGCGCAGCAGGCGCACCTCGCGCGGGCCAGCCAGCAGCCTCAGCAACCCGCCCTCGCGCAGCGGCTCGGTCAGGCGGCGCGGATCCGGGTTCTGAAGCAGGCGCCGCATCGCGTCGCGAAGCTCCGACAGGTCGGCTCCGAGCGTGGCTCCCCGAAGCAGCTCCTCGACCATTCCCCCGAGGTGCTCGCGCAGCCACGGCACCGAGGCGAACTGGAACGCGTGCGTCGCCTCGTGCAGCGAGATCCAGTGCAGGAAGAGGTCGCGATCGCCGCCGAGGCGGCCGTGGGCCTCCGCGAGGTTGGGGCCCACGAACAGAAGCCGGGGCGGGCGGGCCGGGCCGATCAGCGCGACGTCGTACTGGCCGAGCACCTTGCGCCCCACGTAGCCGAGCGCGAGCCCGAGCTCCGCCCCGCCGACGGTGCCGGCGAGCCGGCGAACGAGGCCCTGCAGGGGCTCCGGCATCCGAAGCGAGTCCCCGAGGCGTTGCTCGAGATCCCCGCTCATCTCCCCGAACGCCGTGAGGTTCGCGCGCACCCACTCCGGCCGGTCGACCGCCTCGGGGCGGGGGAGCTCTGCCCGCGGCTCGAGCCGCGTGTAGTCGGCGACGAGCGTGACCGCGCGGTCGGCCGCCCGGCTCACCTCCTCCTGGCGCACAGCCTCCGGCTCGGTGCCCGGGCCGGCGATCGCGACCGCGAGGCGCTCGGCGAGCCCCCAGTCGATCAGCGACGAGCGGTTCGAGGCCGCCTCGCTCACCCTGCCGGCGCCTGCACCTCGAGCATCACCTCGAGGGCCTCCCGATCGAGTCCGGCCGCGACCCGGTAGCGAGCATCGAGGCCCAGTGGGGTTTCGGCGAGCTCGAGGTCCTCGAAGCAGACCAGCGCGCCGGCCTCGCGAGCGATCAGCTGGCCACCCGCCGCGTCGACCGAACGGCACCCCCTTGCGGTCAGCATGCCGTCGAAGCGGCCGGCCGCGACGTAGACGAGCGAGATCGCGATCGCCCCCACCGCGCGGACGCGAAACGCCTTGCCCTGGAGGCTCTCGATCGCCGGAAGGATCCATCCCGGCTCAGCCGACTCCAGCCCGACCACCTCGACGCCGTGTCCCGGGCCTTTGGCGCTGAGCGGGGTGCCGTCGAGCTGCGCGCCCTTCCCGCGGACCGCAACGAACTCCTCCGAGGCGCCGTAGTCGTACACGTAGCCGAACTCGACGTCGGCCATCGTCGGCCCCGAGGCGACCGCGATGCTGAGGCAGTGCGACGGGATCGTGCGGCGGGCGTTCAGCGACCCGTCGATCGGATCGACGACGACGCGGGCGGCGCTCTGACCGGCGCCGAACGTCACTGCGCCCCGCTCCTCCGAGATCGCCGTGAACTCGTGTCCCTCGGCGTGCAACGCCTCCAGCTCGTCGAACACGATGTCCTCGCAGCGCCGGTCGATAGCGAGAGCGCGATCGCCGCCCTCGCCGATTCCCTCGTACACCGTGCGCTCGGCGATACCGGGGTCGCGTGAGAACAGCTCCCGCTGCGCGTCCACGATCCGCCGGCAGGCCGCAGGCCAGTCCGCGGCAGCGAGCCGGGCCCCGTCCGCGCCGGCGGCGCCGACCCGTCGATTGCTCTCTGTGGGCACCGGCTCCTACTATGTCAAGAGCGGCGTTGAGGTCGGCCGCGGCCTACGCGGGGCCGCGCAGAATCCAGAAGCCCGTGATCTGGGTGGGCGGGATGTCCGGCCCGGGGCCGGGGGGCTCGGTCCAGAAGTAGTCGAAGAAGTTCGAGGTGTCTCCGGGACCGACCGGTCCCATCGCCGCCCACCTCACGGTGTCGGGCTCCGGGTAGTCGGGCTGCGAGTCGCGGGCCATCTGGGCCCACGCCTGGACGACCGTCATCGGGTCGGGTCCGAGCATGTTCTCGGCCCAGTAGCGGCCCTCGAGGTCGTTGTCGTAGCTGATCGTGGAGTAGCCCCCGATCATGTGCAATCCCCGGAAGGCGCGACCCCAGCGCTGGATCACGTTCAGCTCGCCGTCCGTCGCCTGAAGGGGGCCGCAGGCCGCGATCCCGATCCACTCGAGATGCTCGTCTCCCCATCGGGCCTCCGTGTAGTCGAGGCCCCCGTTGTCGTGAGTGCCGGGGAACGTGAAGCCCCAGCCGCCGGCGTGCCCGGTGTAGAAGGTCGCGTCCACGTTGTCCGCGTAGCTGACGTCGGTCCCGCCGCCGGGAGCGGTCGGGAACTTGAAGTCCTCCTCCCACGCGGCGAAGTCGCCGAAGTTGAACCGCACCGGGACTCCCTCGGCTTGCATCCGGTCCTCGAACCCCTGCGCGTTTCCCCACGAGCCGCCCAGACCGCCGGAGAGGCCGACCCACTCGGTTCCCACGTCCACGGACCCGCCCCCGGTGGAGGGCGGCGACGGCGGCGGGCAGGGTCCGAGTGGGCCGAGGTTCACGCTGGCGACGTCTGTGAAGTCGTTGTCGTCCGCGATCCACACGTTCAGCCTCTCGTTCTCGCTGGGGTCCCTGGGACGCTGGGTGAACGAGACGTTCGCCGCGGTGGCGACCGGAGGGGGCAGCGTGGTGGTGGACGAGGTCCACACGATCCTGTAGGGCGGGGTCCCACCCGTGATGCTCGCGGTGGCGTGCACGTTGCACTGGATCGTGCCGGGATTGGCGATCTCCACCTGGGGATAGTCGATCGTCGCCGGGGTGTCGATGGGGCGCAGCGTGACATCACCACCGGTCCCGTCCGTGGTCGCCGTGCACTCCCAGTGGGGATGGATCTCGCTCACCCCGTCGATGAGCGGCGGCGCGAGGTAGACCAGCCTCGCCTCGACCTCGAGGCCTGTGCCCGGCGGCGCCTGGGAGGAGTATCGGTCGGTGCACTCGCTGCGGGCCGCGGCCTCGCTGATGATCGGGATCTTGGCGCCCTTCGTCAGGTCGTACATCGATATCGACAGGTCGCTGACCACGTCGCGCTTCTTGGGGCTCTTGTGGGCCCCGAACCCGACATCGAAGCTCGCCCCGGGCCCGACCAGCGGCAGCCCGGCGAGGGTGAGGTCGGCCCGGGCGTGGGTGGCCACGTTCTCACGCCTCTCCCTCTTGCCATCCGGGTCGAACACCTCGAAGGTCGTATGGGCGGTGTCGAACTTGCCCTTGATGCCGAACTCCCTGAACGAGAGGTTGGCCTCGTCCATGACCTCCTTGACCGTCTTCACCGCCTGGCGGTTGCGAAGCACGCCGAGCTTCTTGACCTTCTTGAAGTCGAACGCTCGCGGCGTCGTCGCCATCCCGTCCTCGTCGGGCGCGCCCGCCTGGCCGGGCTTGCTCGGCAGATCGAGGAACCGCTGCTCGTCGGAGTAGTTGAACGAGCCGTCGGCGGCGAGCGGGTTCGCGTCCAGGTGAAGCTCCTTTGTGAGGCGCCGCGCCTCGCTCTTCGACGGTCCCTGATCCTCGACGGTGAAGATCGGCAGGCTGGAGGGTGTGCCCGCGTGCGCCAAGGCGGGGCTCGCGAGCGCCGCGGCACCCGTCAGGACTGCCGCCGCGACGATCGAGCTGAATCTGATCCTCATCCGTACCTATCCCTGCGCATGCTCGGCATCAGCTCCCTCGGTCGTTTCGGGTTGCCAAGCAGCATCGAAGGTAACGCGACCGGGCTCCGACGTCAAGGCGGGAGCCGCCGGCCCCGGGCTACGCCGGGCCGCGGACGACCCAGTAGTCCGTGATGCTCCCGGCTGGGATGTCGGGGCCGGTGCCGAACGGGGCCCGGCCCCAGAAGTTGTCGAAGTAGTTGGACACCCCTCCGGGGCCGATCGGCCCCATCGCCGCCCACATGACCGTGTCGGGCGCCGGCAGGTCGGGTTGCGAGTCGCGGGCCATCTGCGCCCACGCCTGGGCGACCGTCATCGCGAAGTCCCACCACAGGAACCTGGTTCCGAGCATGTTGTCGGCCCAGTAGCGGCCCTCCACGTCGTTGTCGTAGCTGATCGTGGAGTAGCCGCCGATCATGTGCAGTCCCTGGAACGCGGGACCCCAGCGCGTGGCCACCGTCCGCCCGGCGCCATCCGTGGCCTGGAGCGGGCCGCAGGCCGCGATCCCGATCCACTCTGCGTCCCCCTCCCCCCACCGGGCCTCGGTGAAGTCAAGCCCCATGTCGTCGTGGTTGCCCGGGAACCAGAACCCCCAGTCGCCCGCGTGCCCGGTGTAGAAGGTCGCATCCACGTTGTCCGCGAAGCTGGGGTCGGTTCCACCCCCGGGGGCGGTCGGGAACTTGAAGTCCTCCTCCCACGCGGCGAAGTCGCCGAAGTTGAACCGAGTCGGGATTCCCGCGCTCGCCATCCGATCGACGAACCCGTTGGCGTTCCCATACGAGCCGCCAAGGCCCCCGGACAGCCCGGCCCACTCGGTCCCCACGTCCACGGGCCCGCCCCCGGTGGAGGGCGGCGAGGGCGGCCCGCAGGTGCCGAGCGGACCCAGGTTGACGCTTGCCGTGTCCTCCAGCCCGTTGGCGTCCCTGATCCACACGTTAAGCCTCTCCGCCTCGGCAGGGTCCCGGGGGTGCTGGATGTAGGCGATGCTGGGCATCGTGGCGAGCGCCGGGGGCAGCGTCGTGGTCGAGGAGGTCCACACGTAGATGAATGGCGGGGTCCCGCCGGTGATGGTCGCGGCGGCACTCACATCACATTTGTCTGCGGCGGCGTTGATCTGCACCTCCGGGACAATTCCGCCCGCGGGAATGACTACGGGGCGCAGGAGGAGCTGCCCGTTGGCGGAGCTGGCGGTCCCCTTGCACTGGTAGTGGGGGTAGAGCGCGTCCACGCCGAGGTCGAGGGACGGTGCGTAGTAGACAAGCCTGGTGTCCACGTCGAGGTTAGCCCCCGGTGACGCCTGCGAGGAGAACCGGGCGGCGCACTCGCTTCGGGCGGTCGCCTCGCTCATGATCGGGACTTCGGGGCCCTCCTTGACGTCGTACAGCGAGATGGAAAGCTCACTGACCACGTCGCGCTTGTTGCGGTTCTTGCTGGCGCCGAACCCGACGTCGAAGCTCGCCCCGGGGCCGATCAGCGGCAGCCCGCCGAGGGTCAACCCGGCCCGGGCGTGTGTGGCCAGGTTCTCATGCCTCTCCCTGTTGCCATCAGGGTCGAGTACCTCGAAGGTCGTATGGACGGTGTCGAACTTGCCCTTCAGCCCGAACTCCTTGAACGAGAGCTTTGCCTCGTCCATGACCTCCTTGACCATGTTCACCGCTTGGCGGTTGCGAAGCACGCCGAGCTTCTTGAGCTGCTTGAAGTCGAATGCTCGGGGAGTTGTCTGCATCCCCGACTCGTCCGCAGTGCCGCCCTCTCCGGGCTTGCTCGGCACGTCGAGGAATCGCTGCTCGTCGGCGTACACGAAGGCGCCGTCGTCGGCCATCGGGTTCGCATCCAGGTCGAGCTCCTTGGTGAGGCGGCGCGCCTCCTTCTTCGAGGGCCCCTGGTCCTCCACCGTGAATGTGGGCAAGCTGGAAGGCGTACCCGCATGGGCCGCCACGGGACTCGCCAGCGCCGCCAGAACGACCGCTACGAGGATCCGGCTAAGCCCCATCCTCATCCCTCCATCCTTGCTCCCTGTACCTGGCATCAGCTCCCCTCGGTCGTTTTGGGTCGCCAAGCGACACCGAACTTAACCCACCCGGGCCTCGGCGTCAATGCGGGGGGCGTCGGCTAATCGGTCGCTGCCCGGCGCGGGCGCTAGCGTGTTGGCGATGGCCGACGCATCGGATCCCGGGACGCCCGCGCCGACCGAAGCGCAGCGGCGCGCGATCCGGCATCGGGGCGGTCCGCTGCTCCTGGCGGGCCCGGCCGGGTCGGGGAGGACCGAGACGATCGCCCGGCGCCTCGTCCATCTGGCCGAGGACGGAGTGACGCCGGAGCAGGTGTTGGTGCTGACGCGCTCGCGCGCGGCCGCGGCGCGGCTTCGCGAGCGCGCCGAGGCGCTGATCGCGGGGCCGTTCGAGGAGCTGTGGATCGAGCCGTATGCGGCGCTCGCCGAGCGCCTGCTGCGCGAGCACGCGATCGACGCGGGACTCGATCCCTTCTTCGAGACCGTCGGCGCCGCCGACCGGCTGGCCATGCTCCTCGACCGCGTTGGCGACCTGCCGCTTCGCCGGCACGAGATCCGCGGCAACCCGGCCGGGCTGCTCGCCCGGCTGCTGCAGCGCATCGACGCATTGAAGGCGGAGGCCGTAACCGCGACCGCGCTTCGCACCTGGGCGGCGGAGCGCGAGCGCGAGGCGGGCGGGGAGGCCGAGCGGGAGGCCGCGCGGCGTGAGCTCGAGTTCGCCGACCTGTACGAGCGCCACGACCGCATCCTGAGCGAGGCGGGAAGCCTCGACACCGGAGAGGGGGTGCTCATCCTGACGCGGCTGCTGCGCGACCGCGCCGACGTCCGCGAGCGGCTCGGGACGCGCTTCCGCGAGGTGATGGCTGACGAGTACGAGGACGCGGGCGTGGCTCATCGCGCCCTGCTCCAGGGCCTGGCGCCTCACGGAGCCCTGCTCGTCGCCTGCGACGACCGGCAGGCGATCAGGCGCATCGCGGGCGGGGCGAGCTCGACGGAGTCGTTTCGCGACCGGCACCCCGACTGCGTCCAGGTCGCCCTGGAGGGCCCGCTGCGCGGCGGGCCGGAGATCGCGCGCGCGGCCGCCGCGGCAGCGGGGTCCGAGCCGGAGCCCGAGGCGGGCGAGGCGAGCGGCGTGGTCAGGTTCTGGCGCTCGCGCAACCGGCGCGCCGAGGCCGAGGCCGCGGCACGCGAGATCGAGCACCTGCTCGCCACCGAGGAGGTGAGGCCCGAGCAGGTGTGCGTGATCGTCGAGGCGGCCGAGCGGGAGGGCAGGCTGGTCGCGGCGGCGCTCGACGAGCGAAGTGTCCCCTTCCGGCTCGCCGGCAGCGCCGCCTTCTTCTCGCGACCGGAGGTGCGCGACGCGATGGCGTGGCTGCGGGTGCTCGCCGACCCCAACGACGCGCCCGCCGCGGTTCGCGCCCTCACCCGCCCGCCGGTCGAGCTTCGCTCGGTCGACCTCGCCCGCTGCACGCTGATCGCGCGGCGCCGGAAGCTCGACATGATCTCCGCGGTCGAGGCCGCCCTGGAGAGCCCTCAGTTGCCCCAGGAGGCGCGGGACCGGATCCAGTCCTTCCTCAAGCTCTACCGCGCCGCCGTCGCGGCGCTCGACGAGATGCGGGCGGACGTCTTCGTCCGCCGGCTGATCGAGCGGATCGGGCTGCGGCGCCATCAGCTCTTCGCTGCCTCGCCGGAGACCGCGTACCGGCTGGTCAGCCTGTCGCGCCTCGCGGATCTCGCAGCCGCGTGGGCGAGGCGCGAGCCGCGCGGGTCGACGCGCGACTTCGTGCGCTACCTGACCGCGGTCGCCGAGGCGGGGGAGCTCGGCGAGGACCCGCTGGCCGAGCCGCCGCCGGCCGGCGTCCTGCTCGCCGAGGCGGAGCAGGTCAAGGGGATGGAGTTCGACCACGTCTACGTGCTCGACCTGCACCGCGACGCCCTGGGCGGAAGACACCCGGGCGAGGGGGGCTGGATCCCGGAGGAGCTCGCGGAGCCCGGAGCGAGCGCCGCGGCGGAGCCCGGCGCCTCCCACCGGGCGCGGCTGGCGTACGTGGCGATGACGCGCGCGCGGCGCTCGCTGGTCCTCGGCTGGCCGGAGGAGATCGGACGCGGCCCGACCAGCCCCTCGCCGCTGTACGAGGCCGCCCGCGCTGCGGTCGGCGGCGACGAGGAGATCCACGAGGAGGAGCTGTTCGGCCCCGCCGAGGGGCTCCACGCCACCTACCGGATGGTCCGCGACGAGGTGCTCGAGGCCTCGTGGCGCGCTGGGGGCGTGCTGAGCGAGATGCGGCTCGACACCGCCGAGGACGTCGACCATGCGGTCGCGCGCTTCCTCGAGCTGGTGAAGCTGGCGGCGCTGATCCAGCGGCCTGGCTCCGAGCCGGCCGCCGAGGCGCTGGAGGTGCTGAACCAGCTCGTCGCGCAGGCGGCCACCCCGGAGCAGCGCGCGGTCCTCGAGGCGTCGGTGCTGGATGAGTACCTCGTCGACGAGGAGCGCGAGCGGCGCCGCCGGCGCGAGCTGATCGCGGAGCGCGGTGAGCCTTCGCTGGAGGCATTCATCCCCACGCGCGGCCAGGGCCTCGCCCTGTCGGCCTCGGACATCGACCTGTACCGGATCTGCCCGCTGAAGTACAAGTTCGCCCGCGTCTTCGCGATCCCGGAGGAGCCGACGATCAACCAGCGCTTCGGGATCCTGATCCACCAGGTCCTGGAGCGCTTCCACGCGGATGAGCTCCACGGCGAGCGCGAGGGCGAGGCCGCCGGAGAGGAGGGCGCGAGCCGGGGCCTCGAGCGCCTCCTGTGGCTGTTCGAGGCGGGGTGGCGCCGGGCGGGATTCGGCGCCAGCGACGACGAGCTCCAGTACCGCGACCGGGCCGTCGCCGCCCTGACCCGCTACTGGGAGCGGCACGTGCGCTCGGAGACCACGCCGATCTGGCTCGAGCGCGCGTTCTCGTTCGAGATCGGGCCGCACCAGCTGCGCGGCCGGATCGACCGCGTGGACAGGCTCCCCGAGGGTGGCTACGAGCTGATCGACTACAAGACCGGCGTGCCGAAGAGCGCCGGCGAGCTGACCCGCGACCTGCAGCTACCGCTCTACCGGCTCGGGGCCCGGGAGTCGTGGCAGGTCGAGGCGGAGGCCGGAAGCTACTGGTACGTGCTGGAGGACGAGAAGGTGGCGGTCCCGGCCGCGTCCGACGACCGCGAGCGTGTCGAGCGCACGGTGATCGAGGTCGCCGAGGGCATCAAGGGGCAGGACTTCGAGCCGCGGCCCTCGTACGAGATCTGCAGCTGGTGCGACTACCGGCTGATCTGCCCGGCGTCAGAGGCGTAGAGCGCGCCGCCAGCTCACTTCTTCCCGCGCTTCTTTGCCTTGACCCTGACTTGTTCAGTTGCGGTGCCGCTCTGAAGCGGCGGGCCGGTAACGGTCAGGGTGGCGTTGGCCTTCACTTTGCGCTTGCGCTCGAACAGCTTGCGGCCCTTCCTCGGGACCTTCACCTTCACCTTCTGTGTCTGGCCGGCGGGGATCGAGAAGGTGGCGCTGCCGAGTTGGACGATCTTCTTCTTGGCCGCCGCCTGGGCCCTCACCTTCACCGGCTTCACGGTCTCCAGCTCCACCTCGTCGTCGTCGCAGGCGGCTGCTCCAGGTGCGCAGTCGACAGGGAGCTTGATCTTCTTCTTCTTGAGCTTCGCCTTCTCCGAGCCGAGCGAGGGAACAGCGGGCTCGACCGCCACCCCCCCAGGCTCGATGAAGCTCGGGGCGCCAGGGGGCGCGGAGTTCTCCGACACCGCCGTGCGGGTCCCCGTCGCGGGGTCGACGCGGATCACGCCGCCGCACCCCATGCCGCAGCCGCCGCCGAAGGCGTTGAAGTCGGCAACGAGGATCGAGCCGCCGGCGTCGAGCGCGATGCCGTTGGGATCCGCGAAGCTCGGCCCGCCCGCCGGCGAGGAGTTCTCCGACACCGCCGTGCGGGCGCCGGTGGCCGGGTCGACGCGGATCACGCCGCCGGTCATGCCCGCGAAGGCGTTGCGATCTGGGACGAGGATCGAGCCCGTGGCGTCGAGCGCGATTCCCCTGGGATCCGCGAAGCTCGGTTCGCCCGCCGGCGCGGAGTTCTCCGACACCGCCGTGCGGGCCCCCGTCGCGGGATCGACGCGAATCACGCCGCCCCCTCCGCCGAAGGCAGTTTGGTCGGTAACGAGGATCGAGCCATCGGCCGTCACGGCGATGCCCTCGGGATCCACGAAGCTCGGCCCGCCCGCGGTTGAGTTCTCAGACACCGCCGTGCGCGCGCCGGTGGCCGGATCGATGCGGATCACGCCCCCGGTCAAGCTGAAGGCGTCCTCGTCGGGACGAGGATCGAGCCGTCGGCCTCGAGCGCGATGTCCCTGGGAGTCACGAAGCTGGGCCCGCCCGAGGTTGAGCTCTCCGAAACCGTCGTGCGAGCCCCGGTAGCCGGGTCGACCCGGATCACGCCGCCCGGGCCCCCGAAGGCATCCTGGTCCACAACGAGGATCGAGCCGTCGGCGTCGAGCGCGATGCCCCTGGGAGTCACGAAGCTCGGCTCGCCCATCGGCGCGGAGTTCTCCGACACCGTCGTGCGGGCCCCGGTAGCCGGGTCGACGCGTATCACGCCGCCGGGGAGGGGGCGTCTGCGTCGGCTACGAGCGCGTCGCCGCTCGCCGCCGCGGCCGGGGCGGCGGGTACGAGCAGCAGTGCGGCGCAAATCGCGCCCCCTGCGAGCGCCCCTGTGCATCTCTTTTCCCTGCTCAAGCCCGGCCGATGCTACTCCTGGCGGGCGGGCCCGGCAAGTCGAGCGCCGGCGCCCTCAGCCGCCGTTGCCCTGCTTGCCGCGCTGGCGCAGGAAGCGCTGGAAGTCGCCGGCGATCGTCTCGCCGGAGGGGATGTCGTCCGCGAGCTCGACCGCCTCGGCCTGCTCCTGCTCGAGGCGCTGGACCAGCTCCTCGATCTCGGGGTTGGCGGCCACCGCGCGGTCGATCTGCTCGTCGAAGCGCTCCGATGCCTCCTCCAGCTCGGACGCCTCGATCGCGACTCCGGTCAGCCCCTCCAGCCTTCTCAGCAGGGCGAGCGCGGCCTTCGGGTTGGGGACCGCGGCCACGTAGTGGGGTACGGCGGCCCACAGGCTCGCGGAGGTCAGACCGCGGCGGCGGCAGGCATCGTGGAGCACGCCGACGATCCCGGTCGGCCCCTCGTACTTCGACCCGCTCATCCCGAGCTGCTCCACGAGCTCGGGATCGGAGGCAAGCCCCGTGATCGGGACCGGGCGCGTGTGCGCTACGTCGGCGATCAGAGCACCCAGGGTCACGACCGTCTCGACGCCGAGCCGCTCGGCCGCCCCGACGACCAGCTCGGTGAAGGTTCGCCACCGCAGGCTCGGCTCCGTCCCGCTGAGCAGCACCAGGTCGCGCTCCGCGGTCGGAGCAGGGGCGCTGATCAGCGTGTTGGCGGGCCAGTCGATCCTTCGAGTCTGTCCCGCGGTGAGGCGGATCGTGGGGCGGTTGTCCTGGAAGTCGAAGAACTCCTCGGGGTCGATGCGGGCGACGACCTCGGAATCGACCGACACGGCCACCGCCTCCAGCGCGGTCGTGGCGGCGCTGGCGGCGTCGTTCCAGCCCAGGAACGCGGCGACCAGGGTGGGGGAGCGGAGCTCGGGCGGGTCTCCTTCCCAGATCAGCGGGTCCACACGACGAGCCTAACGGGTCGCTGTTCCCGTCCGGGCCGGAATGCAAGATCGAGGTCGTGGAAGCCGCGACAGCGAATGGCCGCCCCGCCGTTGCCGAGCTGCGCCCCGGCCAGAGGTTCGAGGGGCGCTTCGCGTGCGTGCGCAAGGACCGGCTCACCGCCCGCAACGGCTCTCCGTACCTCGCGCTCGAGCTGCGCGACCGCACCGGAGCGATCCCGGCGCGGGTCTTCCGCGAGGTCGACCGGGTCTCGGCCCGGTTCGAGGCCGGCGACGCGGTGCGTGTGCGCGGCCGCGCGGAGCGGTTCCGCGGCGACCTGCAGGCCGAGCTCGAGGACGTGCGCCGGCTCGAGCCCGATGACTACGAGCCCTCCGAGTTCCTCCCCGCCGCGTACCGCTCGGTCGAGGAGCTGGAGGGCTTTGTCGAGCACCTGGTGCGCGAGGTGCACGATCCGGCGCTCGGGACGGTCGTCGAGGCGGTTCTGTTCCGCGGGCCGGCTGCCGCCGACTTTCGCCGCGCCCCGTGCACGCGGGCGGGACACCACGCCTACCTCGGCGGCCTGCTCGAGCACACGGTCTCCGTCGCGACCCTCGCCGGGGAGCTCTGTCCGCTTCACCCTCGACTCGACTCCGACCTGCTGATGGCGGCCGCCCTGCTCCACGACGTCGGCAAGGTGCGCGAGTTCACCTACGGTGCCGAGTTCGGGCTCACCGACGAGGGTCGCCTGCTGGGCCACCTCGCGATCGGGGCCGAGATCATCGGCGCCGCCGCAGGCGAGCTCCCCGAGCAGCGGCGCGTGGCGCTGCTCCACTGCGTGCTCTCGCACCACGGCGGCGACCCCGCCCGCCCCGGCGGATCCGGTGCCGCGGGGAGGGGCCTTGGATCGCCCGAAGCGCTCGCGCTTTACCGGCTCAACGCCCTCGACGCGTCGGTCAAGGGCGCGCTCGAGCACTAGCTGCCGCTTGCCGCTGAACCGCCCCGTGGCTACGGGCGTCTAGCCGTCGAGCTCGGGTCGGCGGCGCTCGCGCTTGCGCTGCGAGCGAGCCCGCTTGTCGTCCAGGCGGCGCTCCTTGGCGCCGCGCGATGGGCGGGTCCGGCGCCGCTTCCTTGGCGTTGCCAGTGCCGCCGCGAGCCTCTCCCGCAGCCGCTCGAGCGCGAGCTCGCGGTTTCGAGCCTGGCCGCGGGCATCCTGCGCCACCGCGGCGATGCGGGGCCCCGCGCGCTCGATCATCCGGCGCTTCTGCGCCTCGGTCAGGGTGCCCGACGCCTCCACGTCGAAGCTGGCCTCCACCCGCGACGCGGTGACGTTGGCGTGCTGGCCGCCGGGCCCCGAGGAGCGGCTCGCGCGAAGCTCGATCTCCGCAAGCGGAACCGCGACCTCGGGTGTCACGACCATCGGGTCCTCCACGCTGATCAGTGGCGATACTAGAAGCCGTGCATGCCGCCACCCCGCAAGCCGGCAGCCTGCCGGAGCTGCTCGGCCCGCTCCGCGCCGACCCCGCGGCAGCGGCGATCTTCACCGACATCGACGGCACGCTGGCCCCGATCGCCGAGCGCGCCGACGAGGCCGCGGTGCCGACCGACGCGCGCGAGGCACTGGTTGCGCTCGCCGGACGCTACGCGCTGGTCGGGTGCCTGTCGGGCCGCCGCGCGGCCGAGGCGCGCCGGCTCGTCGGACTCGATCAGCTCGCCTACATCGGAAACCACGGCTTCGAGCGCCTGCTGCCCGGCGCGGCGGAGGCGCAACTCGACCCCGCGGTCGCGGGACATGAGGATGACGCGGCGGCGTTCGTCAGCCGTTTCGATCAGGCCGAGCTCGCCTCTGTGGGCCTGAGGCTCGAGGACAAAGGGCCGATCCGCGCGCTGCACTGGCGCGGGTCGGCCGACGAGGCGGCGGCGGAGGCTCGGGCGCGCGAGATCGCGGCCGAGGCGCTGGGCAGGAACCTCGTTCCGCACTGGGGCCGCAAGGTGCTCGAGATCAGACCCGCGGTGCACCTCGACAAGGGCACCGCGCTCGCGGAGCTGCTCCAGGAGCGAGGCGTCGCGAACGCCCTGTACGGCGGCGATGACCGCACCGACGTCGACGCGTTCCGCCGTCTTCGGGACCTGCGGGCCGCGGGCGAGCTGGAGGCGGCGGTGTGCGTCGGGATCGGCTCCGACGAGGGCCCACCCGAGCTGGCCGACGAGGCCGACGTGCTCGTCGACGGGCCGGCCGGGTTCGTCGAGGTTCTGCGTCTCTTGCAGGAGAGCTAGTTGCTATTCACGGATCTGCTTCGGCTCACCGTGCTCCTGGTCGCGGCCGAGGCGACGGCGCTGGGGGCGGTCGCGGTCGTGATCGCCAACCGCGACGGCGACACCGTGACGCTGGTCGTGGCGGTTGGCTGGTGGGTGGTTGCGGCGATCGCGGGGGTGGTCCTCGGCCGCGCCGAGCGTGCGGCCGGCGGCATGTCGCGCGCGCTGGCGGGCGCCCGCGTGTCGCCCAGCCTCCCCCCGGAAAGCTCGCTGCGGATCGCGCTCGTACGCCTGTGGCCGCTCGGCGCGTTCGCGCTCGTGGCGGGTGGGCTGGCGTGGATCTGGCCGCAGGTGGCGGCGATCGGCGCCGGCTACGCGCTGCTGGTCGCGCTCATGTGGCGCAACCGCGAGGCGGCCGTGACAGGGGTCGAGGACCGCGACGGGGTCCGCTTCTACGTCGAGCCCTCCTCGGCGCTCGAGCCGATCAAGCTCGTGCGCACCCCCGGCCTGGGACGCGACCGCCAGCCCGCCGGCCATCCGCCTCCGCCGCCACCCGAGCGGGAGCGCGCGACGGGCTAGCGGGCACGCTTGCGCAGCTTGGAGAACTCGCGCCAGGGGCGCGTGTTGGCGATCTGATCGACGCTCAGCCAGGCGCGCCGCGCAGTCGCTACGCCGTAGCGCATGTTGTCCAGCGTCGCGACTCGGTGGGCGTCGGTGTTGATCACGATCCGCGTGCCGATCTCCGTCGCGAGCCGCGCGTGGTGCTCGGAGAGGTCGCGGCGGTTCGGGTTCCCGTTGATCTCCAGCATCGTGCCGGTGCGCGCGGCGGCCTCGGCCACCCTCTCCACATCTATCTCGTAAGGCCGGCGCTTTAGGATCATGCGGCCGGTCAGGTGCCCGATGCAGTCGACGAGCGGGTGCTCGATCGCGCTCAGCACCCGCTCGGTCATCTCCTCCTCGCTGATCCGGAACGACGTGTGGACGCTGGCGATCACCCAATCGAGCTCCTCGAGCACTTCATCTTCGTAGTCGAGCGACCCGTCGGGGAGGATGTTGGCCTCCGTTCCCGCCAGCAGCTTCAGGCCTCGGGTGCGGCGGTTGAGCTCGCGCACCTCGTCGATCCGCGCGGCCAGCGCATCGGGCTGCACGTCGTTGCCGAACCCGTGCGAGGCGGAGTGATCGGTGATCGCCAGATAGGAGTAGCCACGCGCCCGCGCCGCCTCGGCCATCTCCTCCAGCGTGTTGTGGCCGTCGGAGAGCGTCGTGTGGCAGTGCAGGTCTCCCCGGATCTCCTCGCGGCTGACGAGCGCGGGCAGCGAGCCGTCCTCGGCGGCCTTGATCTCACCGCCGCCCTCGCGCAGCTCGGGCTCGATGTAGGCGAGCCCGAGCCGCTCGTACACCTCGGCCTCGGTCGCGCACAGGGTCACCTCCCCGCTGTCCGTGTCCGTGATCCCGTGCTCGGAGACCGAGAGCCCGCGCGCCACGGCGCGCTCGCGTAGCTTCACGTTGTGCTCTGCCGAGCCGGTGAAGTGCTGCAGCAGGTTGCCGTACTCCTCCGGCGCCGCCACGCGGAGGTCGACGGCGATCGCGTTGTGGGTGACGATCCGGGCGCCCGCGTCGCCCCCGGCGCCCGGCTCGGCGGCCAGGGAGTGCGAGCCAAGCGCCTCCGCGAGCGCCTCGGGGTCGGTCGCGGTCGCGATCAGGTCGATGTCCTTGCACGTCTCGGCCATCCGGCGCGCGGAGCCCGCGACCGTGACCTCTCCGCTCGCCGGGCTCTCGCGCAGTCCCGCGGCGATCTCCTCGGCGACCGGGAGCACCTCGGAGAGCAGCCTGCGGTCAGCGACACCCTCTTCCCCGAGCCGCTCGGCGGCGGCGAGAACGTTTTCCTCTGCCTTCGGCCCGAGTCCCTTGACGTCGCGCAGCCGCCCCGCCTCCGCTGCCTCGCGGAGCTGTTCCAGGCTCGCGATCCCGAGCTCGTCGTACAGCCGCCGCACCGTCTTGGCTCCGAGGCCGGGAACGTAGGTGACCTCGATCAGCGAAGGAGGGAAACGCTCCTTGAGCTTGTCGGCGGCCGGGATCGAGCCACCCTCTACAAGGGCCAGGATCTTCTCCTGGAGCGTCTTCCCGACCCCGGGCAGCTCGGTGGCGCGCCCCGCTCGGGCGAGCTCCTCCACGGAGACCGGGCTGTCGCGGATCACCCGCGCGGCCTCGTGGTAGGCGATCACCCGGTAGCGGACGGCGCCGTCGAGCTCGTACAGGGTTCCGAGCTCCGACAGCGCAGCCGCGATCTCGGCGTTTCGCATCTCTCTAACTTATTGCGGCCGTGAGCGTCGTTCCCGCCACCTGGGTGGTCGTGCCCACCTACAACGAGGCCGAGACGATCGAGCCGCTGGTCGAGGCGGTCCGCGACGCGCTCCCCCAGCCGCGCCGCGTGCTCGTGGTCGATGACTCCTCGCCCGACGGCACCGGGGAGATCGCGGACCGCCTCGCTGCGCAGCACGCCGACGTCAGCGTCCTGCACCGCCCCGGGAAGCGCGGGCTCGGTCCCGCCTACCGCGCCGGCTTCGAGGCGGCGCTCGAGGGGGGAGCGGAGCTGGTCGTGCAGATGGACGCCGACTTCTCCCACGACCCGGCCGAGCTGCCGAAGCTGCTCGCGGCGGCGGGGGGAGCCGATCTCGTGATCGGCTCTCGCTACGTCTCGGGCGGGCAGGTCACGGACTGGGGCCCCGGCAGGCGCGCGATCAGCCGCTGGGGGAGCGTGTACGCGCGCGCGGTGCTCGGCCTGGCGATCCAGGACATGACGAGCGGCTTCAAGTGCTGGCGCCGTGCGGCACTCGAGGCAATCGATCTCGCCTCGGTGGACTCGCAGGGCTATGCGTTCCAGGTCGAGATGACGTTCCGGGCGCACGCGGCCGGGTTCAAGGTGGTGGAGGTACCGATCACGTTCCGCGACCGGCGCGTCGGCGACTCCAAGATGACCGGCGCCATCGTGCTCGAGGCGGCGTGGCGAGTCCCGGCGCTGCGGTTGGGCACGCGCCGCTGACCGCATCCCATCGCTACTATATTTTGTATAGTGACCCGTCGGCCGTAGGCGACCACCGACAGGAGAAGCAATTGCCCGGACAGCTCCCCGACGTGACGGACGCGGACTTCCAATCCGAGGTGCTCGACTCCGAGACGCCCGTGCTGGTCGACTTCTGGGCCCCGTGGTGCGGTCCCTGCCGCGTCGTCCACCCGATCCTCGAGGAGATCTCCAAGGAGCGCGACGACCTGCGGATCGTCAGCCTCAACGTCGACGAGAACCAGCAGACCGCCGCCAAGTACGAGGTGCTCTCGATCCCCACCCTGATCGTGTTCAAGGGCGGCGAGGAGGTCAAGAAGGTGATCGGGGCGCTGCCAAAGAAGCGGCTCGAGGCCGAGCTCGAGCCGGCCCTGGCGGCGTAGCCGCTCAGCGGGTCTTCGCCACCGCGATCGCCAGCTCGCGCCCCTCGATGCTCGTCCTGCTCGCCTCGCCGGCCTCCTCGTAGGCGACGGAGGTGGCGAGCGTCTCGCCGGTCACGTAATCCTCGTGGGCGCGGGCGGCGTCGATCAGGTCGGCGTCGCCGCCGAGCCGCAGCTCGATGCGGTCCGTGACCTCGAGCCCGGCGTCCCTGCGAGCGTTCTGGACAGCGTGCACGACCTCGCGGGCGAGGCCCTCGCGGCGCAGCCCGTCGTCGAGCTCGAGCGCCAGTGCCACCGCGCGCCCCGACTCGGCCTCGACCTGATAGCCGTCGAGCGGCTGGAGGACCAGAGACACGTCGTCGGGGTCCAGCTCGTGCTCGGTCCCGTTGACGCGGATGCCGACCTTGCGCTCGCCGGCCACAGCCTCTGCGACGGCGGCCGGGTCCAGCGCCTTCACCGCGGCCGCCGCCTGGGGCATGTGGCTTCCGAATCGCGGGCCCAGCGAGCGGTAGTTCGGCTTCACCTCGTAGCTCACGAGCTCCGCCTCCTCGGCGACGAACTCGAGCTCCTTCACGTTCAGCTCGCCGGCGACCAGCTCGGCCAGGCGCTCGATCTGCTCGCGCTCGCGACCCTTGGCGACCACGACGGCCTTGCCGAGCGGCTGGCGCACCTTGACTCCGGCCTGGGCGCGGGCGGCACGGCCCAGCTCGACCGCGCGGCGCGCCGCCTCCATCCCCAGCTCCAGGTCCGCGTCCTCGAGCGCCTCGGCAGGCTGGGGGTAGTCGAGCAGGTGCACCGAGTCGGGCGCGGACCCGAGCTCCTCGGCCTCGCCGCCGGCGAGGTTGAGGTAGACCTCGTCGGCCAGGAAGGGGACGAAGGGGGCGAGCAGCGCGGCGACGTCCAGCAGGCAGCGTCGCAGGGTCCCGAACGCGGCCCGGTCGCCCTCCCAGAAGCGTCGCCGCGACAGCCGCACGTACCAGTTCGACAGCTCGTCCACGTAAGCCGCGATCGCCCGCCCGGCGCCGGTGGAGTCGAAGCCCTCGAGCCGCTCTGTCGCCTCCTGGATCGTCCCCTGCAGCCGCGACAGCGCCCAGCGGTCCAGATCGCTCGCGTCGGCCGAGCTCGGCTCCGCCGGCGGGTCGCCCGCGTCCAGTCCCTCGGCGTTCGCGTACAGGACCCAGAACGAGTACGTGTTCCACAGCGTGAGCATGAACTGGCGCACCGCCTCGCCGACCGTCTCGGCCGAGAAGCGGTACCCGGCCCACGGCTGCTGTGAGGTGAGGTAGTACCAGCGGAAGGCATCGGCTCCGTGGCGGTCGATCACGTCCGCGGGCTCGACCACGTTGCCCTGGCTCTTCGACATCTTGTGGCCCTCGGGGTCGAGGATCAGCCCCAGGCACACGCAGTGCCGGTAGCTCGAGGTGTCGAACAGAAGCGTGGAGACCGCGAGCAGGGAGTAGAACCAGCCGCGGGTCTGGTCGATCGCCTCGCAGATGAATTCGGCCGGGAAGCGCTCCGCGAAGGCCTCCTCCCCCTCGAAGGGATGGTGGAACTGCGCGAACGGCATCGCGCCCGAGTCGTACCAGGCGTCGATCACGTCGCCGACCCGTCGCATCTCCCCCCCGCACGCCTCGCAGCGGAGTGTGACCTCGTCGATGTAGGGGCGGTGGAGATCATCGGGGACCTCGCCGCCGCGCTCGCGCAGCTCGTCCATGGAGCCGGCGCAGGCGCGCTCCTCGCAGTCCGAGCTGGTGCACTCCCAGATCGGCAGCGGCGTCCCCCAGTAGCGCTCCCGCGACAGCGCCCAGTCGACGTTCCCCTCAAGCCACTTGCCGAACCGGCCGTGCTTGATGTGCTCGGGATGCCAGTCGATCTCCTCGTTCGCAGCCAGCATCCGGTCGCGGACCTCGGTGGTGCGGATGTACCAGCTCGACTTCGCGTAGTAGAGCAGCGGCGTCTCGCAGCGCCAGCAGTGGGGGTAGGCGTGCTCGTATGCCTCGGAGCGCAGGAGGCGGCCGCGCTGCTCGAGCGTCGCCACGATGTCCGGGTCGGCGTCCTTGACGTAGCGGCCGGCGAAGTCGGTGATCCGCTCGTCGAAGGTCCCGTCGGGGCGCACGGGGTTCTGAAGCTTCAGCCCGTACTGCTCTCCGAGCCGGAAGTCGTCCTCGCCGAACGCGATTGCGGTGTGGACCAGCCCGGTGCCCTCGTCCGTGGTCACGAAGTCGGTCTCCAGCACGGTGTGGCCGCGCTCGCCGTAGTCGGAGATGTAGGGGAAGGGCGGCTCGTATGCGGTGCCCGCGATCGCCGAGCCGGCGAAGCCGTCGAGCACCTCGGCGTCCTCGCCGAGCACGTCCTCGACCAGCTCCGCGGCGACGACGAGCACCTCCGAGTCCGTGCGGGCCCTTACGTACTCGATCGCGGGCCCGACCGCGACAGCGGCGTTCGAGATCAGCGTCCAGGGCGTCGTGGTCCAGACGAGGAGCCGGTCGCCCTCATCCACAGGACCCTGCGGCACCGTCACCGGAAACCGCACGTAGATCGACGGGTCCTCGACGTCCTTGTAGCCGAGCGCGACCTCGTGCGAGCTGAGCGCGGTCCCGCAGCGCGGGCAGTACGGGACGACCTTGTGCCCCTGGTACAGGCGCCCGTCGTCCCAGATGCGGCGCAGCGACCACCACACCGACTCGATGTACTCGTTGGTCAGCGTGACGTAGGGATCGTCGAGGTCGATCCAGAACCCGATCCGCTCGGTGAGCCGGTTCCACTCCTCGACGTAGCGGAACACCGACTCGCGGCAGCGGGCGTTGAACTCGGCGATCCCGTAGGCCTCGATCTCGGCCTTCGAGGACAGGCCCAGCTCCTTCTCGATCTCCAGCTCGACCGGGAGCCCGTGGCAGTCCCAGCCGGCCTTGCGCGGGACCCGGTATCCGCGCATCGTCCTGAAGCGGGGGTAGATGTCCTTGAACACCCGTGAGAGCACGTGGTGGGACCCGGGCTCGCCGTTCGCGGTCGGCGGGCCCTCGTAGAAGCTCCACACCGGCGCGCCCTCCCGCCGGGCGAGCGAGCGGTGGAAGACATCGCGCTCGCGCCATCGTTCGAGCACCCGCTCCTCGAGCTCGGGAAAGCTCTGCCTCGGATCGACCGGGCGGTAGCGCGCCATCGCGGCGGATTCTAGGGACGGGTTACCCGTCCGCCGGCCATAGGATGAGGTCGTGCGCCGAGCACTGCTGCTGGTGGCGGGACTGTGCGTCGCCGGCCTTTCCGGGTGCGGCTCGGAGGACGAGGCCGCCCCGGCGGCATGTCTGGGGCCGGCGCGCGACTACCTGCGCGCGCTCGAGGCGGCGCCCGGGGAGGTGCGGCTCGACGGCGCCACCCCGATCAGCGGCTGCCTCACGCCCGGGCAGGCTCCGGCCGA
>Ga0184637_10000911_pt1 | contig 20957 bp, 24 predicted proteins | sample PLM3_127_b2_FD_133143 | JGI IMG/M metagenome (GOLD analysis project Ga0184637, IMG submission 133143) | Groundwater sediment microbial communities from an aquifer in East River, Colorado, USA - PLM3_127_b2 | ecosystem: Environmental > Terrestrial > Soil > Riparian zone | place: USA: East River... | reverse complement strand
CCGATCATAGTCAAACAGAGACTCGCGCTGCTGGTAGTAATTCTCAACCTGCATCACGACTTCAGGCGGCGCCCACTCGATAGGGTACGGCCGTGCGGTCTCTGGGTCACCTGGCACGGTCTGACCAATCGTCGCTGCCCAGCGCTGAAGTTGCTCTATAGGAATGGCGTCGATGTCCCGCGTCTCTTTGTCGAGGAAGTAAAAATCGAACTCCGGGCCGAGGGCCTGCTGCAACTGTGTGTGGTAGACGGTCGGCGCATCCATCCACCACCCCCACATCTTATCCGTCAGGAAGTTGCGCATCCGGTCTTCGGGCTTGGCGTTCAGCGCCAGCCTCGCCTTATACTCCGGGTACTCATCGAAGAAGCGGGTAAGCGCCTCAGTATCTCCATTGTTTTCGGCCTGCCATGCTGCGTTGTACAGGGGCTGCAAGGCGCGCTGGCGACGCTCCCCTTCAGGGAAGAACTGCCAGGTCCCGAACGGCGAGCCGAACAGCGTACCGAGCGCCGACTGCTGTGCCTCTCGAAGTTGTGCCTTCTCGTAGATCGGCCCGCTCTTCTCAAGCATAGCGATGCGCGCTTCGTCTGCCGTGATGAGTCCTTCAGCGGCCATGTTCGCCAGCTCTCGGTCGATGCGGTAGTCGGCCCACTCGTCGAGAATCGGCAGGCCCAGCGACCGGCGTAGCGATTCCTCTAGGTTGACACCGCCTGGCCCCCCGATTCCCAGCATGGTACTCAACGCTCGAATGTACCGGGTGGGCGGGAGTGGTGAGACATCTGGCTTCTTGCCTCGTAGCGCGTCGAGCGCCCACTTCAGTGGCATTGACGGGGCAAAGAGGGATGTACCCAGATCTACGCCGTCCATCTCCAGGTTCTCGTCCTGCGCGACCACGCTCTGCCGCGCCTGGTCCCACACTGACCCCGACTTAGACTGAAAGGCCCCATTGTATTCCTCATCGGTTACTTCTCCTCTGTCGCGCATGTCCTGAAGTTCTCGCACCGTCTTCTGCTCAATGCGCGACTCCGACTGCATGTAGCGTTCCCACGGTGCTATCCAGTTCTGGAACGGGAACATAACGCGCAGCGGGTCAATGAAGATTTCATCACCCATCCAGTCGGGCAGGAACGGAGCCTTGATGCGTATCTTCCCGGTCATCCGGCTGGGCAGGCCCTCGCGCGTAACCTGCGTGTTGAGAAACTTCTGCGCCCGGTAGTAGCTGGCCAGCACCGCCGGCCTGTCCAGCGTGCGAAGCGCCCACTTAATCATTGACTGCGTGGCCCAGAACTCGTAAGGCGCAACCCATCCCAAATACGTGTTGTATCCATAGCGTCGGCTGTAGTTGAGCAATGCCGCGTCGCGCTTGAACTCGCCGTACTTGGTCGCCATGTTCTTCATCGCTGGCATCTCGCCTATGGTTTCGTCGTGCCATGAGCGCAGCGCCTGCTGCATGTCCGGTGCCAGATTCTGCGCGCCCTTGACCGGCCCTAGCGTAACGCCCTCTTCCATCGATTTCTGCAACTCATCGAGGATGGGCAGCAGACGCGAGTCGTAGGTGTCGGCCATCGCCTCGGCGACCGGCATCGGTGACATACCCAGCTCATCTGTCGCGCCCGGCGGCATCAGCGGCTCGCCCCGAGCCAAGATAGAAATCTCTTGAGTTTGCCCATTGGCATCGAGTACCGTGACCTTCGTGTCATCCAGGCCCTGCACCGTCACGTCGCCCATTGATGTGCGAACCACCATCGCGCCCGACTCATTCTGATAGAACGTCGCTGGCGCGCTCGGCTGCACCTCACGGGAAATCGGCATGCCCGCCGACTGCCACGCCTGATAAGCGGCCTCCACTTCCTCCCGCGGCCGGTCCAGTAAACGCAGGGCTTCGGGGTCTGCTGGCATCTTGCCCGCCGGCGTCTCCATCCCATCGGACAACTGCTCCAGGATGACCTGCTTCAACCGCTCTATCGTCAAGCCCTGGTCTTCGCCGTGGTCGCGTATGATTTTCTGCAAGCCGTTAAGCACTGTCTCTTTCTTCGCGCCATAGCGGTTGAGGAAGGCGCCGTACCATGCGGGGTAACTGGAACCGTAGCCGCCGATGACCTGACCCTCCTCAAAGATGCGACCACCCGGCGCACCGCCCGTTATCTCGTCATACATCTGCCGCGCCAGGTACTCTACGTTCTGTGAAAGGTTGCTCGGCAAATCGTGCCGGAACAGGCGCGACGGATCCAGCGCGACATCCCCCGCCAGTTCGGGCGAGCCGGCCAGCAGCCGCTCGTACACGCCGCGCATCGCGTCGGGAATGTCCGGGTCTATGGTGCTGCCCCGCAGCCGTTGATACAGGTTAGCCAGCCAATTCTTGAACCGCTCGAAGACGCGCTCCAGTGCTGGCGTCGGTGCTATGCCGTCCGCAAGATAGCGCTCGAAGCCGCGTGCGAAAGTCTCCTCAGCCTCCAGCGTCCAGAGGTGTCCGCCTTCCGCCAATCGCTCAGCCCCGGCCCACTCTGCCGACACGATTAAATCCTCGGCTGCCTGCGAAGCGCCCGGACCGGCCGATAGCGCTGCGTCCTCCAGGTCGCGGCGGAAGACGTGGCCCAACTCGTGTACGGCCGTACTCACATCTGGCGCTTCCATCGCTCGCATCACCGCCCGTCCATCATCCAGGAACGTGACTGAGCCGCGCGCCCCCATCGCCCTGCCGCCGGTCACCACACTCGAACCATCAAACAAGCGCACAACGTACCGGCCCGAGTCCGCATCAAGCGCACGCTCAACCACGCCGCGCGCTCCCCTCATCACACCACCTACTTGCACCGTCACCGCGTCGCCGACGCGGAATCCCGGCGCTGCCTGATATAACGCCTCTCCCGCGCCCGCTTCGGTTGTGAACCGGTTGAAGTAGTCGTCAATGCTCCGTCCCGTCTGCTTCGCCCAGATCTCGGCTCGCGCGTCGGCGATGCGTATCAGGTCGTCGAGTTGGTCGACTTCGTCTGGCGCGCCGGCTACGAACGGGCGCATCATCTCAAGCACCTGGTCGCGCGGCGTCTGAATGATTTCACCTGCCGGACGCGCGATGCCTCTCAAATCCTGAGTTGCTCTCTGCACGTCCATCTCGCGCCGCACCACGTCGGCCACATCGTTCGCTATTGCTGGCGACACAACCTGTGACAGTCGCGTATTCATCGCCAGAAGCGCCACACCCGGATCGGCCTCGGCCAGTCGCTTCAGCGGCTCAAGTCCACGCGCCGCACGGTGTTCGTTAATCGCACTCAGCAGCCCCTTGCGCCCGGTCGTCCAGCCGCGCTCGAGCAGCTGGGCGTTTGTAATCCTTCCCGGCGTGAAGGGACCAGCGGCCACGCGCCTGATCAGCCGCGACTCGTACAATGGGCGCGAGGCCATGATGCGCTCGCCTTCTGGTGTCGCCCAGATGCTTACCGGCCCCGGCGCTTCGGGAATGGCGGCGACGGGTCGCGCCGCCCCAACACCTTCCCCTGCGACGGCGACAGCGGGTGCAGAGGACGGCGTCTCCGCGGCAACGAATGGGCGGCGACTCTTCAGCCGTGCCAGGTCCGCCGGCACACCTCCTCCCTCTGCAATGGTGGGGAATGGGGTAACAGCGCCGACTTCGACCATCGGTATACGCTCACTCACCACCCGGCGCGCGGCCAGGGCCAGTCGCTCACGCTCCGCAAGGCGTGTCAGACGCTGCTTGTTGAACTCTTCCCAGGACGTCGACGTGGCTCTGTCACGCACTGCCTGCCGATACCCCATCACATCCTGCATGTCTCGTCTCGTCAACTCGCGCAGCTCGCCCCGCCAATCCCGGATCAGATTCCCCGTCTCCTCACCGAACTGTCGCGCGTACTGCGCCGCGATGTATTCGTCAACGCGAGTTTGAATGATGTTCTGCTCGTCGCTGAGTTGAGTGTACAGCCGGCCGTTATCATCCAGCACCGCCGCCCAGCGCTCTTCCGTGCGCGCCTCGTCAGGCAGGTCGAAGAAGGTGCGCAGGTTGCTGCGTTTCTGCTGGAAGAAGCGCTGTGTCGCTTCGCGGCGCAGCCGGGTTGCTTCGGCCCAGCCGTCATCCAAAATCATCCCGCTCTGCCGTAGGCCGTCGTCCATGCTCGAGTACATCAACTCTTCAAAGTCGAAGTATCTGGCCCACTGCTCGTCGGCCTCCCTGTCCATCACCCGGAATGCCAAGTCGCGCAGCGCCCGGTTCTTCTTGGGGATGCGACCCACTTCATCCCATGACCGCCGCAGGTTCTCCATGTGAGTCTGGAAAGTCTCGAAGCGCCGCATCTCTATCTCATCGTGCAACTCCAGCAGTTTACCTGCGTCGCCCGCCTTCGCTATCTCGCCGGCGTGCTTCGCCCGTTCAGCATTCTCCAGCGCGATGCGTTTGTTATGACTGGCGCGCGCCTCGTCGCGCATCTCGGCAAACATCTTGCGTACGTGCCCCGGCTGTGGATTCTCTGGCAACTTGGCAAGTGCATCGTTCAACCGGCTGTCTAGGCCATCCTCAGCCAGCAGCCGGGCCACGTCGTCCGAGCCTATCCCAAGCCGCGCAGCGACCCGCTCGTAGTGCATCTGCGCCACAGGGCGCGGGGCCTTGTCGAATATCTTCGCCGCAATGTCTGTCGGGCTGTACCCGGATGCGGTTGCCGCGTAAATCGTTTCCGGTAGGCGTGGGTCTATTTCTCGTAGCGCGCTCTCCAGCGCCGCCGGCATCTTCTTGAATCCACGGCCAACCTTCCAGTTCTGAGAGAAGTATTGCTTGAAGCCGGAATAGAACGAACGAGCCGACTGCGATTGCTCCACCATCTGGCCCGCCTTTAGTGTCGGCATCTTGCCCGCGAAGCGCGCCGCCGTCTTGCGCCACTCGGCCAGCGCGCCGGTCGTCTCCAGTTTCTCGTCAATGACTGCCCGTGCCTCTTGCATTGCTGCGCTGCCCCAGGCCATCGGATGGTTCTCATCGATTGCGGCTAAGGCGCTCTGGCCAGCCCTGCGGGCCTCCTCCAATGCCTCGCCGGCCAGTGCCCCCTCTGCCAAACGCGCTGGAGCCACACCGTACTTCGCTAGGTCTTCCTGAATGTCGGCCAATCGTCGAAGGCCCCATGCTCCATCAACTGCCATCGTCACTTCACCGTTGATCAGGTTGTTGATGACGTAAGCCGGGTTCATGCCCAGCAGGACAGAACTCTGCGTAGACTTAACCGCACCGCTCAACTTATTGAGCCACCGGTTATCCGGTGCCAGACCGAATGTCTTGCCTGCCCAATGCGCCATGTGCGTCAGTTGCGATTCCAGCATCGCGCCCTTCAGGTGGTCGAGCGTGTACGGAATCTCCTTGTCCTTGAACACCGTGAAGATGCCCTTCAGGTCTGCCTCGGTCGCCTCGCGCCCAGCATACATCAGAGCCTGCCCGGTCCGTGTTCGATACTCGTCCAACACACGCGCCGCGCCCGACTTCGCGCCGGAGATGGCATCCGCGTCCAGGCCCAGCCGGCCCAGCGAGCGAGTCAGGTTGTTGTCGTCCAGCGCCCGCGCGATTTCCGCCAGGGCCGCCTGCTCGTTCTGCGACATCTTCACTGCTTGCGCAATGTCGCTCAGCTTTTCCGGGGCCAAGCCTCGCCGTGTGATGCGCCCTTCAATGGTGTTCGATATGCGCGCCAACACATCCGCGTTGCCCACGCCAGCCGGCACACGCGCAGGGTCAGCCTTCGCCAGCGCCTCACCAATCGCGGCCATCCTATCGGCGTTCTCGGCCAACGGTAGGCTCTCGTCTATAGCCTGCGTCAGACGCGGCTGCAAGAGGTTGCTCGCCTGAGTCACCAACTCACGCGCCTCACTCTCAGGCGTTACCTTGAACAGGCTCAGGATTCCGCGCGGCCTGGTGTATGTCCCCGTGTCAGCGAGTTGGAGCATACGCTTTCCGATCAGCAACTTCTGCAAGCGGCTGAGGTCGTTGGCGGCCTCCACGCCGGGGCGGACTAACTTCTGAGCGACGAGCAAGTTGCGGTATTCGTGCAACGCTTCCACGATGCCGCCGCCCTGGTCGCCGCCAAACACCAGCCGGCCACCTGTGCCCAGCAAGCCTTTCGCTACGCCCAGCGGCCTAAACTCGCGCGCGCTGTCAATGGCACTCTTGAACGCTCGCGCTGACTTCACAAACCGGTTGCCTTCCGCGAAGCTCGGCGTGACGTTTGCGACTGCTTTCAGCAGCAATTCATCTTTGGCTACTCTGCCGATAACTCGCAGCGCTCCTCTTCCGAGAGGCGCGGTCAGGTTCAGCGGATCTGCGGCGATACCCGCCAGCAACTCGCGTACCTGGCCGGGCGCACCGAAGCGAGAAGTGATGTCTCTCCAGACGGAGTCGTAGTCCTCACCTGCTGCAAGTCTCTTGCGCGCCTCCGTGATTGTGGTCATCCCGCCTTTGACGAAAGGCAGGTCGTAATCCACAAACATCGCGTCCGGGTCTTGAAAACCGGGCAAGTAGCCGGGCGTTGAATAGGCCGACGTTCCAATGCTCCACGGAGTAGACTCGAAGGTCACGCCAGATGCAAGCCAGGCGTTCCACAAGTCGAACTCTCCCAGCCGGCCGTATTCCTGAAGTGCATTGCTGCGGCCCAGGATGCTGTATTCAACCTCACCCGCCGCTGAGCCGAGTAGCTGCGCGCTCGTTCCTGCAATCCGCTCCACTAGGTCAACGCCGGCACCCAGCAAGCGAACGCCAGCGCCAAGCACTGGTATCTTTTCGACCTCGGCAAAGAAGTTGCCCACCCCCTGCAGAAGTGGACTGCCCGCGATGGTCTGCGCCAACTGCCCGCGAATCGTCTTGTTGGGGTCGCCGGGTGGTAGGCCAAACTGCTGTCCCTGTTTCAGGTAATCCGGCAGTTGCTTGAGCGGCTTTGCGCCCGTAACGATTACCGCTTCGCGCCGGCCGTCTTCGCGCGTGCGGATGTTCCAGTCCTGTCCGAACTGGCCGGGGTCGTACTCTTGTGCTTGCCCCCCGCCCTTCGGCGTGACGGTGAACTTGCCGCTCTCGTTCAGCCTGAAGTTGTATGCAGTCGGAGATGGGGGTGTGCGCCGCTCCGTGCGCGGGACGTTCTTAACGTTGATGCCGTACCGCTCGTACAGCGTCGTGAACTTCGATGGCTTGGGGGTAGGCGCATTTGAAGGCGTGCGCGTTTGACGATAGCGCGGCGTGACACCACCAGGCGGCACAGGACGGGTAGGCCGAGCCGATGGTACGCGCGTCGGCGGATAGCGCGGCGTGACCGGCGCGGGCTGCGGTGGCTGTTTCGGTTGCTTCGGTTGTTGTGGGTTCGGGTTCGTCGGCATGGTGCAATCCCCCTGATTCGGTCAGTGCTACGTCTGGTCAGCTCGTTTTAGTGCGTCCTCGGTCGCCCTGATGAGATCGGAGACCGCCATGTAAAAGGTCAGCGGGAGTGTGTAGGAGACCAGCCACGCGCCCAACTCAATCGAGCTGGGCGGCTCTGCGCACTGCCCGCGCATGCGCGCCTCCAGAGCGTCACGGTACGTGCGATAGACTTCGAGACGTTCTGATAGTTCCCTTGTTGCGTTCATGGTGCCTTCGCCACCTAACCCGATGTTCCACCGCGCCGCTGCCGCTCGTCGGCTCTCTCTGTCGCGCGTCGTTGCTTATCAGCGAAGCGTCACGCTTCGTCCACCTCAGCAGCTTTCCACACATCGGGCTTCGGCTTCTCAATGCTCTGTTCTGCTTTCCAGCCGCGCCCCAAACGTTCCTGTCGGTCTTGCATTTCGCGATTGGCGATACCTTCCATCATGGCCTTGCGGCTGTCCAGCCGGGCTTGATTCGCCTCGCCTTTCTGCACACGCGCAAGCCTATCCCCGACCAACGCGATCAGCTCATCGAGCGCCGTAAGCGTGGCGCAGTTCGCCGCCCACTTCGTGAGCGCGCCGATTTCCGCCACCGGCAAATCCTCATCGGGCGAATGGGTTAGCTCCGCCTCCAGCGAAGCGCGCAGGGCGCGATACTCAAAGAGACGTTGGCGTAGTCCCTTAGCGTTCATGATCCTCTTTCTCCCTTCTCCTCATCAACCAGGCTATCAATTCGAGCATGGCCCGGCGGAAATCAAGCCGCGCTTTCTTCGCCTCGCTCTTTCGCGCAGCTTCAAGCCGCTGCTCGACCAACGGGATTAGCTCATCGAGCGCAACTAGCTCGCAGCATCGTTTGACCCATGCGGCCAGCGCGCGGATTTCTCCCGCCGGCAAGTCAGCATCGGGCGTCCCGTTCAACTCCAGCTCCAGCGCGGCGTGTAGACCGCGATACGACTGAAGAAGCTCGGACAACTCTTTTGCGTCCATGTTCATCTTTCTCTCTTCTCACAATGTCAGGCCCAGCGCAGCGAGTGACCAGAACCTCGTTCGCCCCCGTCGCCTTGCTGTTCGCTTCTGCTTTGCTTCCAGCCGCGCCAGTGCTGCATCTCTGCTCAACGCCCGGCGTGTTCGTGGCGATAGTTTGCTCAGTGTCCTCTCGTCGCTCAACGTCGCGTCGATCAGCCGGGTTACGTCGTCCATGCTCACCATCCGGGGTACGACCTTGCCGGTCACACGCGCCACCACCCAACGGTGAACGCCGCCCCGTCGCCTTGCGTCCGTGCGCTCGCCGACGCGAGCTGGCGAATGGATGAAACAGTGCTGCCCGCCGCGAAGTGCTGGAATCCCGCACGACTCGCCCATAGCTGTTTTGGCCTGACATTTCACGATGTTACCTCGCGCCTCCGTCGAGAAAATACCGGAAAATTCGGGTGTCAAAGCTGGCCATCGTTCAGCCTCGATTCGAGTGCGGCTATCCGCGCTTCAAGGTCGTATAGCTCCTTAAGCAATGGCCGCTTCGTAAGTACAACCTCAGCCGCACGGATCTTCGTCGCGGGTGGTGTCTGTTCGTCATTCATCGCAGCGCTGAGCGTATCGACGGCCAGCCCTGACAGTTCGGCCAGGCGACGAATCGCGGCGTCGATAGCGCGCGTCTCGGCGGTCTTGAGTTCAGCCTGAAACGCCGGGTCATCTAGCCAGCGATGCAGCGTGCGCTCGCCGACGCCGGCCTTCTTCGCCGCCGCCCGGATGTCACGCTCCGAAAGCAGAGCTGCAATTGCGCGTTGCTGTGTGGTTGTCAGTTCGTCGGACTTGCCACTTTGCGCCATTGTCTGCCTCAACGCTTGTCGGCCTTCTCGCGCTCGGCCAGCTTCTCGACGATCTCCTTCATGCCGCCCTTGTCGATGAAGTTCACGATTGACCAGGACCCGCCGCTATGCCAGGGCACCTGCAGTCGTGCGGCGACTTGAGCCGCCTCGATACTATTCATCCATTGAAGCGAAGCCGGGTCGCCGTCTTTCGCCGCGGTGAGCGTTTCAAGAAAAGCCTGCGTGATGTCGTCCATGTAAACCCCCCTTCAACTCACTTTGCTACCGTCGCATCAATTCCGTTTCAACCCGATCAGCTCGGACAGCGGTAAAAGCACAAGCTGCGACCTTCCAGAGAATCCGCCGAACTTCACATGCCCAGACCGGCGCCGATATTCCTTCACCAATTGGCGCAACCGCTCAGTGCTCAACGCGATGAACAGATCCGGGGAGAGCACGACTATCCACCAGTCAGCCTGCGTAACCGATATACCCGACGGCCGTCCGGCGTAGGCGACTTCAACGGCGACGCGGCCCGTTTCAACAGCAATCAGGTCGTGCTTAACTTCGACCTTAGAGCCGTGCCCGACCGCGCGCAACACCAGCGATTCGCCGGCTGCGCCGGTGGAGAAATCAATGTCAAAAGTTGGCTCGTAGGGCATGACTATCACACCTGCTGCTCACTGGCTGGCGTCTGCTGCATCCGAACGGCCAACCGCCGCGCCCGCTCAATCGACGCCGGCGAGATGCGCCGCGCACCCTGCGAGCGATGCCGACGCAACCGACCGCGCCGCAACACCGACACGCACAGACCATGTGCCTCTTGCACAACGTACACGGCACGTCTTGTCACGTCAGCACCACCCAGCTACAGGACAGCATAGCATCGTCAGGCCCCAGAAGGGATATATATCGGCGCATTTTGTCCACTACCATTCTAAGCCCATGACGCCCCACAGCAGCGAGCCGTCGCGCGTGTGGCGCTCAATCCGTTGTTGCGACTTGCCGCGCCCGGTGATGAAGGCACGATAGAATACAAGACCCGACTCCGAATGGCGATAGGCTGTTACTGCGCGCTTCTGGTCTGAGTGGTAAATGCGCCGTTGCCCCTGCCCTCTCCCCGATGCGCCCGACCTGCTCAAATTGCTCTGAGCAGGGTCCCGCAGCGCGTCGCCATTTGACGACGCGGCTTCGGGACTCAACAGGACGCCGGCAGATAGGGCCCGGTCAACGTTGCGCGCCATACCACGATGCGCGGCGCGCTCAAAAGGCGCGTGATAATCATTCGGCATGGGCAGCACAATCACACCCGCGCGTGCGAAAGCGTGAGGGTAAGAGAGGCGGACGCCGGCCAGGTGCTTGGCTTCAATGCGCGACTCGGCATAGTTGCGCTTCACGTTCACACCCGCGCGCTTGTGGTATTCGTGTTGGCGACGTGGCTTAATCCCGGTGACTTGCTCAAGCGCCTTCTGGCTGATCGGGTTGATGCGCCGACGTGCACCGTGCCACGCAGCCAGCAGCGCCGCGCGCCACTTGCCGACTGATCCGGTGTGGCGCTCACCAAGTGGAATTGTCACCGGCCAGCCGACTGACGTACAACCCAACAGCAAGGCGACGCGCTCGACCGAGCGAAGTTCGATGACTTGCGAACCGTCGCGCCTGTCAATGAGTTCGACAAAGTCGGCGGCCTCTGCATCGTTTAGATAACGCTCGAATTTCTTGCGACTCATTCCGTGCTCAACACAAAACACACGTAGCTTGTCCAGTTCGATCCGACCGTCGCCGGTTTCGTCGGCGGCTTTGCCCAGGCACAGCAGATAGTAAGCCGTCGCGTAGATGCGCCGCTCGCCTTTCGCGGCCTCAGCATCGCGCCGGAGTATCGCCGCCGCTAGGCTCGGATGCACCTTGACGGCAGCCGGTGTTGCCGCTTCATCACGCATCGGCTCCGAAGCAGCGACGTCGACCGGCGCGCTCTGTTCGCCTCCGAGTTCACCGAAGGCAATCCGCCCAAGCCGCTCGCGCTGCGCGTCGGTCATCAGCGGGCGCGGGCTGCTGCGGTCAGCCTCAAGCATCTGGCGGGCGAGGTCGGGGGTCATCGCACACCCCCGCCCCAACGTCGCCGACTTGACAGCGCGCCGCCATTAGTGTACGATAGACACTGAGGGTATGACTTGTCCGGTCTGCCCCGCCCACCGCCCGGCCGTCCAGCCGGGCTTTTTCTTTCCTGCATCTACGCGCCTCGTGTGGGCGCGCCCCCGACAGCTTGGCAAATAGGCTGTGCCGGTGTAGACTCCGGGCGCAGCGATGCGGCCGTCAAAGGTCGCGCCGTTGTCTCTAGCAGCGCGCTTGCCTGTCCGCCAAGACCAACAAGCGCGCTGCACTTCTTATCGGCTAACTACCGTGCGCTCGCCGCTGCGCTTCTCGATTGCGAGCGTCCAACTTGCGGCGCGACTGGTACTTCCTCCACATGGGAGAGCGCCTGCGCCAGAAGAATGCGAGCGTAAGTGGAAGGCTTCACCTGTATGCGATTGGCCTCTTGCTCGATTGAGTGCAGCATTGTCGGCGGCATCCTCACTTGCAGAACTTCACTCAGTTGTTCCATAGCCACATCCTCGAACGGAAAACAAAAAACGCGGGGCGACCTGTTAATGGCTCGCCCCGCGTTACGGGTAAATGCATAGTCAGGTCGCGCCCCTGCAGGGCCAGCCAAAAACTTTTCGTGGGCTACTCGCGAAAGGTTAAGACGCTACTCCGTACCTCTCGCTGCCCTTGCCGGGACGGTCCCTCTTCGGACTCCGCGCTTGCGAAGTAACCGGGAACCTATGCGACTTGAACGATATTCGATTGTCGTCGTGGATTATAGCACAACCCTTGAATCCTGGCAAGAACATTCTCGACCACCTTCATCAAACTCTAACCTTCGACCTGCGGACGCGGTACGTACCGTACCCGACCCCACTCCCCCACCAGCCCCTTAGCCGTCTGTCCCGTGTCCTGTCCCGTGGGACTCGTCGGAATTATCGGCGTCTTCTTCGGGGTAGGGGGGTGCGCTCTCACCTATCACACCTTTCGCCTTAAGCATCTGAAGCACCGTCTCCATGGGCTTGACCGGATGCCCCTTGTACAACGCCCACCCGTCGAGCGCGTTGACCATCGCCTCCCAGTCGTCCCGGCCCAGGCCCTTCGATACCCACGCCTTGCGGCTCACCGGGTATCCGCTCCAGACTTCGATGATGAATCGCTCCAACAGGGCGCCGTCAAGTTCGCGCCGGCCATTGCGCGTGTCGGCCTCGTGAACCAACCGCCTGTTACCAGTCCGGGCATATATCACGGAATGGATCTGTTTGTCGATGCTGAACTGGCTGGGCGGCAGGCCAAGTGTAGGCGATGCCTGCGGCATGCTCAGAACATCCGGCATAGCCTCAGCCTGTTGACTCTCCCTGTGCAACGTCTCCCACTTCTTGTACTTCAGTTCTTCAATAGTCTTCCTCACGGTACTGTCAGAGTTAACCAGCGAGTTCGTTAGTTCGGTGAAGAAGAAGTACACGCCAGGCCATGCGCCGGCGTTGACAGCGACCGCCGCGATGACGGTCAGGACAACGAGGATATCTTGAAACAGCCACAGCGCCGCGCGCACGCCGAACTCAATCCACAGGAGCACCAGCAGTCCGTAGAGTGCGAGGTGACCGGTAAAGGCGATGGCCTCTTCTTTGGTCTCTTGATCGGAGCGCCCGGATATAAGCTCGGTGATAATGTGACTTACCCCGAACTGTTTAGCCAGGACTACCCAGGTAACAATCAACCCAAGCACGCTCAGTGTAAGCGTCACGAGTTCGTGACTGCCGCGCAGGTCTACGCGGCCTGCGTCCCACCAGGCCGCCAGCGAGCGCGTGACGACGTACAGCGCGATGAAGGCGAACAGGATACCTAGAAAGGCCATCGCTGCGAGCGATGCGCTTTGGAGCAGTGGGCGATGGACGTCCTCGAACGTTCCGCCTGTTCGCCGCTCGACGACGCCGGCGCGCTGCACGCCGATGTTTGTGGTCACACTGTCGTTGTCGTCAGACACGCTCGACCTCACCCTTGTATTTCTTCAGCCAGTTGTAGGCCGTTCGCTCAGGCACGCCAAACATCGCCATGACCTCTGCTCGGCGTCACGCTCTCCGCATCACATCGGATCGGACGTACACTTCGTGCGACGGCTCGAAGCCTGATCCGGAGTACCGCGTCACGCTCACGGTGAATGTGCGGATGTCAATCGTCAATCCCTGCACCGGGTCGAACGCCGTCAGGCGAATCGATGCAGGCGCAAGACGACCGGCGCTCCCCGGCCAGCCGTACCGCCACACGCCCAGGCCCGCGCCGAACGCAGCCGCCAACAGCATGACCGACAGAGAGAACAGGATTTGAATGAGCATGTCTCACCTCTTAATGTCCGCAATCACAATCGTTACGCCTGGCCAGTCGGACACGTGCAGCACGTGCCGGATCTGCTCGCCGCGAAGCGCGGCTTCTTCCAGCGTCGCGCCCCATTGCCTCAGCCCAGAATCGCAAAGCGCTCACCGTTCTCCATCACGGCGACACGTGCGACGATTTTTCGTGTCTGCCTGTCGATGATGCCGATGAACAGGTAGCAGTTATTCGGGCCGATGCCCTTTCGCCACAAGTACGCATCCTGCGAGGGCAGGAGAGGCGGATACAGCACCAGCGCCCTTGCGCGCGGAATGAATTGCTGGGGATTGACCTCGACCCCCCCAGGCTGGTTAAGGTCATCAGCAGCCCATTGCTTTTGCGGTGACTCCATCTTGCGGCGCGTGTGCGCTTTGACGCGCGTTCCGTCGCCCTTGACGTACTCGCGGACGTATACCTCGCCCAACCACTCAGAGGGACGGCCGTGCCAAAAGTTTTTCAGCGCTCGCTTCAATCCGTCAAGCATCTCACAGCCTTACCGCCTGCGCGTTCCCTGCACGCCGGTCACTCAGCAAACAGCGCGCCTATGGCCAGGCTCAGATTGCGCACAGCGTTCTCGATGTGTCGTGCAACTTGCGCATCACGCGCGCTGATCGGACGCGGCAACTTGAACATGTCCAGCCTGGACAGCTCAAACATGTGGCGGCGAATCTCGCGCAACACTTCCTGCTCATAAGGCATGGTTAGCTCTCGCATTGTGTCACCTCTTCGACGGGCGCCGGCTCGTTCTGCTCGTTCCACGCCACCTCACACGCGCCCTGGTGGACGTACACATTCGGCCAGGCCCGGCCGTTGCGACGAATGCCGACGATGCGGTACGCGCCGGGCTTCAACTCGATTTGCTCTTTGCACTGCTCACAGGTGATGGTGGTCATCGTTGCTCCGAACCACTGACCCGCTCACCACTGGCCGCAACCCTTCGCGCCCGCAGTCGCCCACGTCGCCGGGTTGCGGCCAGGTGCGAGAGAGCTAGTGCTGTTCGTCCTTGCTGCGCTTGCTGCGAGCCAGCAGCGCGATGCTGATAACATATTGCTTTTCCTCTTCGGTCATCAACGGCCAGGCCTCACGGAGTTTATTCTTGAGGCCCTCATCTGCGAGCTGCTCGATGCGCTTCTCGGTGCTCGGCTTGTCCAGATGAGACCCGACCAGATCAAGAACGTCGTCGCACTCGATGTACTGCTGGCACTTGCTCAACAGTTCGGCCGGGCTTCCGCGCAACGCAATCGCCATGCCCAGCACCAGCGCCGCTTGAATGTTGTTGCATTCCCGGCCACCGTCTGCCAGCTCGAAGCGGGTGAAGGGATTGTCGATTCCCAACGGCAAGTCATCGGGCAGCAGCGCTATCAGGTCACGCGCCGCGCTGCCGTACTCGCCGCCGTCCAGCCTGTCGATTTGCATGAAAAAGTCGTTGAAGTGCTCGAACAGTCGGAAGGCGGCGTCACTCTGCGCCAGCGTGACCAGTTCATCGGTATTCAGTTGTGGGATGGGTGGACCATCCTTTGCTGTCTGCTTTCTCATCTCAATCGCTCCCTGTGTTGGAATGGGAGCGCCGAACCAAAACGGCGCTCAGGTCGAGCGCCGGTCTAGCGTTGCGGATAATGGCTGTGGTAGAATCTGCGCAGCCTCCGCGCCGATAGTACCGGCAACGGGGTTAGACTGGTGCTTGCGCGGGGGAAACCTTGCAAGTGCCAGTCGCTTTTATCTCTCCTCGATAGTCACCTCCTCACAGCCGCCAATTCACAACCGGCGAGAACATCTTGTGTAGCCGGCCGGTGTCCACTTGCGCCAGCGCCACGTAGCGCTGCGTTGTTGCCCTCGACGAATGTCCGAGCAGTCCTTGCAACACCGATTCGCTCCCGCCATTCTGGAGCCAGGTAAAACCGAACGTGTGCCTGAATCGGTGCGGGTAGGCATTCGGCACGCCGGCGCGCTGTCCAATCGTTCGCACCGTGCGGCCCATGTCGCTCCGGTCCCAATGCCCGCCTTCGTCGTTGGCAATCAGCCAGTCATCCGGATCCAGCTCGCCGCGCGTCCACAGGTAACGCATCACGGCCTTTGCGGTTGGCGCCGTGAACGAGACGAACCTTTCACGCGCGCCCTTGCCGAACACCTTAACCCTCAAGTTCTTAAGGTCGCAGTCTTTCACGCGCAGCCCGCACAATTCCGATGCCCGGATGCCCGTATCCAGCAGCAGCATCAACGTCGCCCTGTTGCGCCGGCCCATCCTGGCGCGCTGGGTGACTTCGCGGCCGTCGCGGGTGTAGGTGATGAACTCAGCAGCCTTAAGCATGGCGCGCATCTCTTGCTCGGTGAAGGGTGTAACGGCTCGCACTTCCGGCTTGGGCGGCTGCACGTCGTGTACCACGTTTCGCTCGAGCAGCCCTTCCCGCACGGCCCAAGACATCAAAGCGGATAGAGCGGTGTGGTAGTTGACTTGCGTCTTTTTCGATACTCGCGCCGCATGGCCAGCTAGGAACCGCTTGACGTGCTCTGCCGTTATCTCGCCGATCTGCAGGTCGCCGAGTCCCTTCGTGTCCAGCCACTGGGCGAACCTCTTGAACGTGCGCCGGTAGTTGGATACGGTATGCTCGGACAGCCGGCGCGATGCCGCATCGACAAAGTAACCGGTCAGGCATTGGCTCAGTGTCGGCGACTTCATGCGAAAGACTTGGGAGCGTGGGTCGTCTCATGTCAAATAAAAAAGGGCGCCCGACGTTGGGTCACAACGTCGAACACCCTTGTTTTGCGCGCCTTTTACGGCGCGTCGTTTGATGCCGGAGGCGGGACTTGAACCCGCACGCTGTTGCCAGCACAGGTTCCTAAGACCTGCGTGTCTGCCATTCCACCTTTACCGGCACACCTAAGAGGTATTCGAGGTTGTGGGGGAGATGCTACGTCAAGACTTGCGAGTAACGGTACGCTCCTTCTTCGATGTTGGCCTGTCGCCGACAAACACCAGCAGACAATCACGAATAACCTCGCTCAGAGTTGTGTCACGCTCTGCCGCCTTCACTTTCGCGCGGCGGTGGAGGTTGGGGTCAACTCTAATCTTAAGTTGCTTATCGTCGGCCATAGTCACCCCTTGCAGGTTGTGTACCAGTGTACCACGTTCAGCCAGAAAGTCAAGCGGCTGTTTTTTGGGTAGGGTAGGGGGCGTGCTATAATCTCTCTGCCGGCTGCGGCCGTCGCAGCCCTCATCACTCCGCGTTCAAGCCGTCATCACCCCCGCCGCACTCGGCGCGCCTCATCCCTTCCGCCTCTTATACGGCACATGCAGGCTGCGCACGGCTCGCCGCTTCACTTCCTCGCCGCGCCGGTCATAGTTGCTAGTCGTCGTCGGCGAGCTGTGTCCCAAGAGTTTTTGAACTGTAACCAGGTCGTTGTTTGCGTCCAACAGGTTGCCGGCGAACGTGCGGCGAAAGTCATGCCAGGTAATCGGCTCACTGAGGCCTGCTTGCTCCGCACGCTTAGCAAGCATCTGCGCCAATGCTTCGGTGCTCAGACGCGCCGGCACTTCGACGGCCTCACCCTTGCGTCCGCGCAGGCCCGCGCGCCGTGTGTCGCGTTGAACCTTGCCGCTCTTGGTGATAGGGTAGAACATCGGCCCGGATCCGTCGCCGCGAATCTTCAGCCAGTCGCGCAGTGCAGCGGCCGCGCCATCATTAGCGTAGGCGGTGCGCTGCTTGTCGCCCTTGCCCTTGCGAATGATAATCGCCGCTTCGTCGTCATCATTCCAGTGAACGTCGCCGACTTCCAGAGCGGCCAGTTCCGCACGTCTGGCGCCCGTCACCCAAGCCAGGGCAATCAAGGCAGAGTCGCGCACACCTGCCGGCGATTCATCCTCGTCACAAGCGCGCATCAGTGAGGCCAGTTCACCCGGCGATACGTGACGGCCCTTCGGTAGCCGCTCGCCTTTCACGTCGCGCACGGTCGCCACGCGCGCCGCCTGCTCTGCGTATTCATTGCGCTGTGCCTTGCTGAGTGACCGGTCCTCATGGGCGAGATCCGCAACCCGGCGCGCCCACCAGCGAATAGCAACGAGCGCACGGTTGATGCTCTTCGGCGACTTGCCAGCGCGTTGCAGGTGTGCCGCGTAGGATTCGACCAGCAGCTTTGAGTAAGGCTTGCCAGCGCGCCATGTCTCAAACGCTGCCAGGTCGTGAAGGTAGCCGCGCTTTGTGTTGGGAGACGGCAAGCGGGGGTCATCGGCGAGCGCAGCCCGGATGCGCCGGAGCATTCGGCTGGTGTCTGCGGTTGTAAGCGTCTTCGTCATTGCTTGCCCTTTCGTACTTCGTCCAGAATCGCGCGCAACATGTCGCCGTGCAAGTCGCCGAGCGCGTCAAGCCATTTCACCAAAGCGCGATGCTGTTGCCAGCTCTGAACGATGCGAACCAGCAGCAGCACCACGACGGCCCCGATCAGAAAGTCAGTTAGTGTCACGTATCCCCCTTAACGGTCAAGCCCACCGGTTAGGGTGGGCTGTGTGTGCCGCGCTTCGCGCTATGCCTTTCGGAGTGTGAGGGTCAGGCCGTCGCCGACTTCGACCACGTGCCGGTGCTGGCGTTGTGCATCTTCCGGCGAGGCCCAGGCCATTGCCTTGTAGCCGGCCTGCTGAGCGATGTGGTTATGGACGCTCACCACATGGCTGCAACCGCTGGCGACGCCGGCCGGTCGGTACTTCGCCCAATCGCAGGTGCAGTGTGCGCCGGCGTCGCCGTCGATGGTGACACTGTAGACCTCGCCGCTCACGCCACTCGTTACCTCGAAGCGACCGCCGCTCAGGTCGATGACTTCGTGCGTCCGGCTCTTGTTCTGGATTCCCTTCGCGTTGCGTGCCATTGGTGCACCCTCTCGTTACTTGGTTTAGCCTACACTATCACAAGTAATTATAAGGGCAAAAGGGCGGCTGTCAAGTAAGAGTCTGGTTAGAGTTGGAGAAACGAAAAGCGGCCAGCCCTCGCCGACCGCCCCGTGCGGTACGACCCGCGCGTCAACTCTCGCAACCTACCCCGTCGTTGTCTCGGTCAAAGCCGTGCGGATCAGGCGGCAGAACTCTAAAGCGTTTGTACGGTATGTCGCCACAGTCCAGGTCGGGCGGGTATCGCGGGATGCACACATCAGGATATGATTGCCAATCGCAGTCCACAGTCGGAGTTTGCGTCGGCAGTGGAGTGGCGGTAGCAGTTGCGGTCGGTTTCGTAGTTGGCGTGCGCGTGTTCGTCGGCGCTGGCCTGGTAGCCGTCGGGGGAATCTTGGTCGGCGTTCGCGTCGGGGTGTTGGTCGGCTCTGCTGTGTCTGTCGGCTGTGGCGTACTGGTCGCCTCCAGGGTTGCGGTCGGCTCAGGGGTATCCGTAGGCGCTGGCGTGTTCGTCGGGGACGATGTGCGAGTGGCTGTAACAGTTGACTCCAGCGTGCGCGCAGGGCTTTGCGTGGCGGTAGGCGACGGTGACGACGCACCCCTTAGAGCCAGCGACGCGCCCGCCGCCAAGATAGCGGAACCCAGCAACCCGAACCCTGCCAGGAAGCCTAACTGCTTGCCAGTCATCCCAAAGTATCGCTTGCGCCGCAGTGGTTTCCGTTGCCCGACTTCACCCATACTTGCAGCGTACAACGGGGATGTTAGTCAGTCGTATGAATTGAGTTACTTTGAGATGTCGAATTGCTTTAGGGTTGTGTTCTATCGAGTTGCCAACCACAAGGCTACAGCGCGCGCAACGGTGGGGTTACAGTCCCTGCCGTCGCTCTGCGGCCACTGCAACATGTCTCAGGATCAAAACCTGTAACATCGTGTAACAGGTTACAGTCCCTGCCGTCGCTCTGCGGCCACTGCAACCCCGCGCGCCTGGACACGTCGCCGGTCATGCCCGCAACTCACCAGGAAGCCCCACAGCAAACGCAGCGCCGCTAGTTCGGCTCCCAGGTCGTCTCGCCGACGACGATGACAACGCGCCGCCCCCGCGCAGCATCGGCGAGTAGTTCCTCGCGTGCCGCATACGCCTTGCCGTTATACAACAGTGCCCCGTCCGAGAGACGCCGCCATGAGACGATAGCGATATCGTCCGCGCCGTCTTGCGCTGCGGCTGCATCTTCAAGTCGTGTTAGTCGGACATCAAGGTTGCTCATGTTTCTCACCTATCGGCTGTCGCGCCATCAGCTCGGCCACGTCCGGCGCGTGCTCCGTCTCGAACAGCCGTCGGCACGATTCCTCGTTGGGCGGCCAGTGTTCCAACCCCAACACTTCCGCGAACCCCTGCGCCTCATATGAGCACAGCCACGCCCGCGCCACGTCGTCACCCTTCTGTGCGTCTTTCACTCCGCGCAAGAGAATCGCGGAGACGATGCGCCGGTACGACTGTGCGAGCGCGTTGTAGTCGATCAGAGACATTCGCTTGCTTCCCGTTCGGACTACCGTTGCCCTGGGAAAATCTCGCCCAGCAGCGACTCGATGCGCTGGGTACGTGCGGCCGTTTCGTCGTTGGTGTTGCCCATGGTCGCCTGCTTTCTCCGGGTCGTCGATGATGGGACGAACGCGCCGCCAGGTGAGCGAACCACGGGCGACGACGCCGGCAACTCGCCCGACTGACTCCCGGCCTGCACTGCTACCATCGACATCAGCCACATCTCCAGTGAGCCACCCGGCTTGCCCTGTTCTTCCCATTCATCCTTTAGACGCTTGCGTGAATCTCCACTCATCGGCCTTCCAGCAAAGAGGTATGTCGTCGCGATCCGGTTGACCTCTGGCGAGAATGACATCGCATACTGGCCGTAGTCCGGGCCTTGCTCTTCGTAGAAGCGCTTCTGCTCGTCGAGGTACGCCTGTACCGCCGGGTACTGCTCCAGGTAGCCTCGCCGCCAGTCCCAATACGCCTTCAGTTCTGGATTTCTGTTGACGAAAATATCGCGTGCGCTGTCCGTCCGACTCTTCGCGTCGCCGTTGCTTGCAATCATCTTGGCGACCTGTGGGTTAGCCGACTTCCACGCATCTCGTAGATCGTAGAACGCGCCCAACTCAGGATGCGCTCTGCGAAACGCGCTCTTCTGTTTGCCGTACAGATTGCTATATTGCTCAATCGTCTGCGTGATGCCGGGGAACTGCTGGTCGCGTGCGGCCATGAAGCCCAGCACGGCGCGCGGCGTCCCCAGCGCCACCCTCTTATCTTCAGGAATGGTGAAGTATTCGCTCTGCAATGCGCTCACCCGATCATAGTCAAACAGAGACTCGCGCTGCTGGTAGTAATTCTCAACCTGCATCACGACTTCAGGCGGCGCCCACTCGATAGGGTACGGCCGTGCGGTCTCTGGGTCACCTGGCACGGTCTG